>OCVQ010000563.1_pt1 | contig 34231 bp, 32 predicted proteins | sample 1539061 | NCBI WGS metagenome assembly OCVQ01 (sample SAMEA3355526, study PRJEB22509) | marine metagenome | biome: marine; feature: river plume; material: water | place: USA | collected 2010-08-08 | depth 0.5 m | reverse complement strand
CTCCATGCGGGGCTCAACGCCCCTTTTGCAAAAAACCAAGCCACAGACGCCCCCCATAATGCCGCCGTGAGCGAGGTCTGCGTCCCCGGTCCGATAAAGCCGGCCGTCATGCCCATCAACAAAGCCAGGGGCGAGGCTGCGACAAAGCCCCAAAACAGCCCCAACCGCAGCCGCCGCCCCAAGTTTGGTGCTCCCAGTAGCGAGCCAAGCCCGCCAACCACCATAGCGAATGACCAGAGCAAAATGGGCAACAACAAGATAAACAGCAGCGCCGACCAAAACAAACGCGCCTCAACAGGCACGCTCGGCTCCAGAAAAGCCGCGCGCGCTTGCGCCGGAGCGGCCGCCACAAAATGCAAGACCCCGCCAATGATGGCATGGATCAACACCACGTCGTCGCCCTGCCCTTCCCGGATCATCCGGTCAAACACCGCTCCCGGTGCGCGCCAAGTGGCGGCGATATCGGCCACCACTGCCATCAGCGACGACGCCGAATAAGCCAGCCGCGCAGACGCTCCGCAATCTCGTCCCGCAGGGTCTCGTCTTCGATTTCGTCGACGGCTTCCGCCAAGAAGGACATCACCAAAAGATCCGTCGCTTCCTTCTTTGGCACCCCACGCGAGCGCAGGTAATAAAGCGCTGTTTCGTCCAGCGCGCCCGAGGTCGAGCCATGCGAGCAGGCCACGTCATCGGCGTAGATTTCCAGTTCCGGCTTGGCGAGGAACTGGCTGTCGTCATCCAAGAGAAGCGATTGCGAAATCTGGTAGCCATCGGTTTTCTGTGCGCCCTGTTTGACAAGGATCTTCCCCTGAAAAACACCCGTCGCACCGTTCCGCAGCACCTTTTTGAACACTTGACGGCTTTCGCAATTCACCGCGTCATGGGTCACGAAAACGGTGTCATCTTGCAAAAAGTCACCGTCGCCCATGGCCGCGCCTGCGATATGGGCTACCGCATCATCCCCTGTCAGCTCGATCACGCATTCATTGCGTGTCAGCCGCCCGTTGACGGTCAGCGTGAAGCTTTTGAATACCGAATTTTCGCCAAGCCGGGCGAAGATATGCGTGACGGCCCGGCGCTCATGATCGCGGCCTTGCGCGCGAATGTGGTGGAATTTGGCACCGTCGGCGACGTCAACTTCCATCACCTTGTTAAGGCGCGCCGCTGCTGGCCCGTCTTCCAAAATGGTCACTTCCGCACCGGGATCAAGCTTGACCACATGATGCAGCACCGCGTCCGAGGTTTCACTTTCGTGTCTATAGATCAACGAAACCGGACGAAGCGCCTTGCCAGTCGCATGGATCAGCACACCATCGCGGGCTTGTGCGGTATTGAGCGCTGCAAAAGGCCGTGCCACCGGTTTTTGCCCACGTGCTTCGAGCACGCCATAGACAGATTGCGCCCAATGGATGTCCGCGCCTTGCGCCGCGTCCAGACGCTCGATGGTGATGCCTGCCACGTCGAGAGGGTCACTGTCCGCTTCCGAAAACACCCCATCCACGAAAACGATCTTGAGCCTGTCAATCTCGTCAAAAAGCGGCGCTTCATCGTTTTTGAACACGCCTGCAGCCTCGGGAAGCACGGCGTTCAGGGTATCGGGGCGCGTGTAACGCCAATATTCATCGCGCCGTCCCGGCAGGCCCATAACCTCGAGCCGGGCCAAGGCAGCGGCACGCGCCGTTGCCGTCCAGCCTTTGGTGACAAGGGGCGTGTCCCCCAGCCGAAGCGCCAATGCGTCTGAATTCACCTGAGGCGCTGCCATTACATCACCTCCGCCAAAATATCGGCATAGCCATTCTGCTCGACTTCCAGTGCCAACTCGGGCCCGCCTGTCTTGATGATGCGGCCATTGGCCATGATATGAACAACGTCAGGTTTGATATGGTCGAGCAGGCGTTGGTAATGCGTGATGACCAGAAACCCGCGACCCTCGGAACGCAGGGCATTCACCCCATCGGCCACCAATTTCATGGCATCCACATCAAGGCCGGAGTCGGTCTCGTCAAGAATGCACATCTTGGGCTCAAGCATGGCCATTTGCAGAATTTCGTTGCGCTTCTTCTCGCCCCCCGAAAAGCCGACATTGACCGGGCGCTTGAGCATCTCTGCATCAATCTTGAGGGTCTTGGCCTTTTCACGGATCACTTTGAGAAATTCCGCAGCCGTCAATTCCACCTCGCCACGCGCTTTGCGCTGCGAATTCACGGCGGTGCGAAGGAAGGTCATATTCCCCACGCCGGGGATTTCCACCGGATATTGGAACGCCAGGAAAAGCCCCGCAGCGGCGCGTTCTTCTGGCTCCATCTCCAAGAGGTCTGTACCTTCGAGCGTCGCCGAACCTTCCGTCACCGAATAGCCATCCCGACCCGAAAGAACATAAGACAAGGTCGACTTACCCGAGCCATTCGGCCCCATGATCGCATGTACCTTACCCGCTTCCACTGTCAGGTTGACGCCTTTGAGGATCTGCTTTTCCCCATCTTCCAATTCGACGTGCAGGTTTTTGATCTCGAGCATAGTTAGTCCTTTCTGTTCGCATTTCGGGGCAGAGGCTTAGGGCCGCTGCATAAGATGAATGATTTTCAAAAGCCGGTCCGCCGGGATCGGCTGTGGGGTGACGCGGAACTGCGCCATGCGCCCGACAATCGCCTGCGGAGGACCGATAAAGGTTTCCACCACATGCGCAACTTGCTACGCTGCGCGTAATCGTCAAAATAAAGATAGCGGGGCCTTGGTGCGATAGGCCACCGCCAGCGCACAGCCCACACGAAAGCGGCCATCCACCAGTACCACATCTGGCTGGCGAAACTCCTTGAGGTCCCAAACTTCCAGCGGATAGCGCGCAAATCGGCCCCATTCGCTGTTATCTACCGGGTGGCCCCATTCCTTGGTCGCGCCGATATCGCTCCAGACCACATCCACATGACTGCCCGCCGCCGGGGGATTGGCTGCAAACCAGCCGCGCATCATCTCGGCCCAGGCGCGGTCGCTTTCCACCGACCAGATGGTCTTGCCCGGCAGTTCCGCGCCCATCACCGTGGAGCCGCCAGACCCATATTCCAAGATTACATCGGCCCGCCCATAGGCCGCGCGCAATAGCTCGGCTTCTGCCGCAGGCAGCGTCAATTCCGGGCGGGTCAGATCGTTGGGTGCAAGGCGCGTCATGCGGCCTCCCGGATCAAGTCGGCATAGGCCTGAACCTTGGGCTTTCTCACAAGGCCGCGTCGCATGAGAATAGTCAGACAGCGCAGCGCAAGGTCGGGCGAGCCAAAGCACCCTTCGGCCAAAAGGGCGAGATGCGCCAAAGCGGCATCCGAGAGCGCCTCAGGCTGACGCAGGTCTCGAATGAAGATCGCGTCCCCATCCACCAACTGGCTGCCCGCACGCTGCTTGTCTTCGGGCACATCAAACGGCGAGGCCAAGGGCACGGTTTTGGTGAACACGAACCGATGCAGAATAAAGCCCTGTGCAGTCAGTTCGGCCATCTGAGCGTCCATCAAGGGCTGCCCGTCATAAAGGGGGATAAACGCCACCTCTGTCATCACGGCAACCGCGCCCGCCAGCTTTTTCCGGCCATTTTGAAACACCGCCAATTCGCCGCCCTGAATGTCGATCTTCAAGAAATCCATCTGTGGGATGGTATCGAGATCGTCGAGACGCTTTGTCGTCATCGGCAAGCGCTCCACCACTGCGGCAGTGTGCTTCCAGCGCCCGAGATAGGCCAGCGTTGCGGCACTTGGTTCCAGCAGGCTGGTGAACCCGCTTTGTTTGGTTACTTTCAACTCATGCGTCGCGCCATCACCTACCGCGAAAGGCAGATGCCGTTCATAGGCACTTTCGCGCGGTTTGAGTGCATCAAAAGCTTCTGGATTGGGTTCAAACCCCGTCACCCGCGCCAATTGCGCGTCTACCAACGGCTGATAATCGGGCCGAGACAACGGGTTGGCTCCGATATCGACGATCTCGGTCAGCCGCTCCAGAGACAGGAGCGACTTGAGAACCGACAGCCGTTTGCGCGCGGGGTGTTTCATTCGACCTGCACCGCCGTCCCACTGGCTGAAACCATCAGCATAGATTGGCCAACCACTTCATAATCCAAATCAATACCCACGACGGCATTGGCGCCCAGCGCCTCGGCGCGCGCCTCCAATTCACGCAGGGCCGTATCGCGCGCCTCTTGTAATTTGGACTCATAAGCCCCCGAGCGCCCGCCCACGATATCGGTGATCGACGCAAACACATCCCGCACGATATTTGCGCCCATGATGGCTTCGCCTACGACAATGCCTTTGTAATCCGTGATGCGGCGGCCTTCGATGGCATGGGTGGTGGTCAAAATCATTTTTTGGCCTCCTTCGGACGGATCAGATGGTTTTGATTTTTCTTTCCGTGCCGGTCTGTGCGGGCGGTGACATAGGCTTTTGCCGCGCACCAAGCGGTGAACGCCTCGGCATTCTCGTCATCCACTTCGATCAAGATCAGGGGCCTTGTGCGCGCAATCGTCGCCTCCAATCCCGCCAGCACCCGCATTTCCATGCCTTCCACATCAATCTTGATCAGATTTGGCGCAAGATCAGCACAAATGGCATCCCCCGTGGTGACGCGCAAATCTCCCTGCCCCGGCTTCATCTTGGTCGCCCCGAGATTGCGATCATGGCGCTTCATCCCAAAGCCGCCCCCGGCCACCTCTGCCAAACCCACGCCCAAATGCCGTGTCTCAATGACATCGGTCAAACCATTGACCACGACATTGGCCAGCAAAGGCGCCAGCGCGAGCGGATTGGGCTCGATCACCACGACTTTCGCCGCCGCCATCCGTGTCGCAAAATACAGCGCGTGATTGCCAACATTCGCCCCCACATCAAGCACAACAGCCCCTTGGGGCATCAAGACACCCAATGCCTCCAGCTCTTCCGCCTCAAAAAACATGCCGCGACGATGTGCGTTCTGAATAGGATCGCGGGCCATGTTGAGGCAAAAGGTTAATCCCCCCCAATGGACCGTCTCAAAGGGAGGAAAGGCCAAGGGCATGCCCCCCGCCAAGGCACTCAGCGCCGCCTCGATGTCAAAATACTCCGGCCCGGTCAGTTCCGGCTGCGGCATCACTACGTTGTTCATGCCGCCCCCCGAAACACCAGCGCAGCCCCGAACGCGATAAAGCAAAAGCCCAGCGCCGTGGTCCAACTGATCGCTTCTTTGAGCCAGAACACCGAGAAGCCAACAAAAACCACCAAGGTGATCACCTCTTGAATGGTCTTCAACTGCGCCGCCGAATAGACCTGATGCCCCAGCCGATTGGCCGGAACAGCCAGCCAATACTCAAAAAAGGCAATCCCCCAAGACACCAGCACCACAATCCACAGCGCCTTTTCCTTATGAGCCAAATGCCCATACCACGCGAATGTCATGAAGACATTCGACAGCGCCAAAAGAAACAAAGGAGCCAGATACACCATCACACAGGACCGCGTTTACCCTACAGAGCCTTCCAGAGAAATCGCCACAAGGCTCTGCGCCTCCATGGCAAATTCCATTGGCAGAGCCTGCAAGACATCCTTGCAAAACCCATTGACGATCAAGGCCACAGCGGCTTCCTCATCCACACCCCGCGCCCGGCAATAGAAAAGCTGATCATCGTCAACCTTGGACGTGGTCGCCTCATGCTCGGCCTTGGACGAATTGTTCCGCACCTCGATATAGGGCACAGTATGCGCCCCACATTGATCGCCAATCAGCAAACTGTCGCATTGGGTGTAGTTGCGGCTGTTCTTGGCCTTGGGATGCATCGACACAAGCCCGCGATACGTGTTCTGCGCCTTGCCCGCCGAAATCCCCTTCGAGACGATCCGGCTCTTGGTGTTTTTGCCCAGATGCACCATCTTTGTGCCCGTGTCGGCTTGCTGCATGTTATTGGCAATGGCGATGGAGTAGAATTCACCTTGGCTATCGTCCCCGCGCAAAATGCAAGAGGGGTATTTCCACGTCACCGCAGACCCTGTCTCAACTTGGGTCCACATCACCTTTGCACGGTCGCCCCGGCAATCGGCACGCTTGGTGACAAAGTTATAGATACCGCCGCGCCCCTCTTCATCTCCCGGATACCAGTTTTGCACCGTGGAATATTTCACCTCGGCATCTTCCTCGATGACGATCTCAACCACGGCCGCATGCAGCTGCGCCGTATCGCGCTTGGGTGCCGTGCACCCTTCAAGATAAGAGACATAAGCCCCTTTGTCACAGATGATCAAAGTGCGCTCAAATTGGCCGGTATTCTCGGCATTGATGCGAAAATAGGTTGAAAGCTCCATCGGGCAGCGCACCCCCGGCGGGATATACACAAAGGATCCATCGGAAAATACCGCGCTATTGAGCGTGGCATAAAAATTATCCGACTGCGGCACGACTGAACCCAGATATTTCTTTACCAATTCGGGGTGTTTCTTGATCGCCTCGGAAATCGAGCAAAAGATGACCCCTGCCTTTTCGAGATCCTTTTGAAACGTCGTGCCGAGCGACACAGAGTCAAAGACCGCATCGACGGCAACTTTGCGCCCTTCGGCAGGCATGTCCTCGGCCCCCTCAACTCCGGCAAGGATCATTTGTTCCTTCAGAGGAATCCCCAGCTTGGCATAGGTGGCCAATAGCTTTGGATCCACCTCATCCAGCGACTTGGGCTTCTCCACCATGCTCTTGGGGCGCGCATAATAGTAGATATCCTGAAAATCGATCTCGGGATAATTCACCATTGCCCAAGTGGGCTCTTCCATCTGCTGCCAACGGCGGAACGCCTGCAGGCGCCACTCGGTCATCCACTCAGGCTCTTCGTTCTTGGCACTGATCAGACGGACAATATCCTCATTTACCCCTTTCGGCGCAAACTCCATCTCAATCTCTGTGTCCCAGCCGTATTTATAGGCTCCCCCGACACGGGCCACTGTTTCTACCGTCTCCCGGTCTACCCCGTCGCGGATTTCGTCCTGTACTTCGGCCATTTCCGTCTCCTTCTCGCGCATTCCCAACCCGGCTCCTCTGCTCAAGCAGATCGCCGCGTCGCCTGTTTCCTTGCCGCCGCCCCCCAAGAATGGGCAAACCGCGTCACATCTTCTTTCGTCACCGAAGGCCCAATCGACACGCGGATCGCGCTTGCCGCCTGAGCCTCGTCAAATCCCATCGCCATCAGCGTGGTGCTGGCGCGCACCTTGCCACTCGAACACGCCGAACCCGCAGAAATGGCAAACCCCGCCAAATCCATCTGCATGACCTGCGTCTCCCCTTTCCAGCCGGGCGTAAGCAGGCACAGCGTATTGGGCAACCTGACGCCCTCTTTCCCGACTAAAATAGTCGACGGAGCCTCGGCAGCAATGGCTTGCTCAAGGTAATTTCGGATTTCTCTTACAGCCTCCCAGACCCCGTTGGCCAAGTCATGCGCCGCGGCCTGCGCCGCTGCCCCGAATCCGGCAATCGCCGCAATATTCTCCGTGCCCGCACGGCGGCCCATTTCTTGACCACCCCCGCGCATCTGCGCGGCCAGATCCGTGCCGCGCCGGATCACCAAAGCGCCAATCCCCTTTGGCCCGCCCAGCTTATGGGCAGAAATCAGCGCCATCGTGGCGCCCGACCAATTAAAGGCAAACGGCACTTTTCCAAAGCCCTGCGTTGCATCGCAAACCGCCAAACCCTGCGGCACGTCTTGCAATATCCCTGTCTCGGAATTGGCCAATTGCAGCGCCGTCCGCGCCGGATCTTTCACCCCAACCTGCCCCTGCACATCGACCGACAACGCCTCGCCACACCAGGCACGCACGGCATCATGCTCCACCCCGGCTCACACCAGACCACGCCCAGCCAGCGCCAAAGCCGCTGCTTCGGTAGCCCCCGAAGTAAACACCACATCGGCCCCTTCTGCCCCAAAAGCCGCCGCCACCTGCGCGCGCGCCGTCTCTACTACGGCTTTTGCCGCCCGTCCTTCCGCATGCACGCTCGACGGATTCCCCACCAGATCAAATGCCAAGGCCATGGCGTCACGCGCCTCACGCCGCAACGGCGCGGTTGCATTCCAATCCAGATAGACCCGGCTCACACCGCGCCCCCCATCTTCTTGCTGGAAATATCCCGGGGGGAGGCGCAGCCGGGGGGCAGCGCCCCCCATCCCCATCTCCCCATGTCACTCCGGTTCATTTCTCGTCCACCACCGAAAACAGCGCCGGAACAGCCGGACATGGTGCCAATTGATTGGCAATCACATCCGAAAGCCGCGCCTGATGCAAATAGACATAGACATGCGCCGACAGGCCCTGCCAAAGCCGATTGACCACCGATTGTGCCTTGGTGCCAGACAGCCCCCCCGAAGCCCCGGCGCCGACATGGGTGGCATCCACGGTCTCATCGACAGCAGCAAGCACATCTACAATGCGAATATCCGAGGGCCGCGCCGCCAACCGATAGCCTCCCCCCGGTCCGCGCACCGATTCCACCAGCCCAGCCCGGCGCAGCTTGACAAAAAGCTGTTCCAGATAGGGCAGCGATATATCCTGCCGCTTGGAGATATCCCCAAGCGTCACCAGCTCTTCTTGCGGCCGCAAGGCCATATCTGCCAATGCGACCATCGCATACCGGCCTTTGGTGCTTAGCTTCATCGCCGCGCCCCTCCGAAGTTCTGAGACACTGATTGACCTTGACCGGGGCAGGCCTTATCTCGACCTGAACCCCTTCCGACGTTACGCCGGGAAATTTGGAATAGTTCTAAGGTGTCTGAGCGAATTCGTCAAGAATTTCCACACCGCTAGACATCGATCAAGGAGAGACGGGAATGCCCGAAGTGATCTTCCCCGGCCCAGAGGGCCGCCTCGAAGGCCGCTACCATCCACAAAAGGATCGAGACGCCCCCATAGCAATCGTTTTGCACGCCCATCCACAATTTGGCGGCACAATGAATCACAAGGTGGTCTACAACCTGCACTATGCCTTTTATAACATGGGGTTCACGGTGTTGCGGTTTAACTTCCGGGGCGTAGGCCGTAGCCAAGGGGAATATGACCAAGGGATTGGCGAGCTGTCGGATGCCGCCTCGGCGCTCGACTATCTGCAATCAATGAATACCAATTCCAAACATTGCTGGGTTGCAGGCTTTTCCTTTGGCGCATGGATCGGCATGCAGCTTCTCATGCGCCGCCCCGAGATAACCGGGTTCATCTCGGTGTCGCCGCCTGCCAATATGTATGACTTCTCCTTCCTCGCCCCCTGCCCGGCATCCGGCTTGGTCATCAATGGCGCTGCCGACCGTGTTGCGCCCCCGACAGACACGCGCGGCCTTGTCTCCAAGCTCCACGAGCAAAAGGGCATCACGATCACCCACCAAGAGATCGAAGGCGCCGACCATTTCTTCCGGGAAGAGGAAAAAATGGATCACATGATCGGCAATGTGTCCGAATATGTGAAACGTCGTCTGACCGAGACGACGCGCTAAACGATGTCTTCTGCAGCCGAACTTGCCGACGAGCTGGCACAGGAAACCCTAGATCTGGTCGCTGTCACAGGCGACTCAGATCTGATCCGCCAAGTTTCTGAAAAGCTGGCAACATCGTCGACCGTGGCGCAAGAAGCCTTCATGTCGGCGGTGCGCCTTCGCATGGCTATCGCGCGCGCCAAAGAATTTCTCGACGAGAAACGCATCGCCGCCAATAGCGCCCAAAAATCGGAATGAGCGCGCGGATCGACGCGCAACTGGCATTCCTGATGGAGGCTGACCGCCTTAAGGCGGTCAACCGCGCCTCGCGTATCGCCGACGGGTCGCGATTTGAAAACTCTGCCGAGCACAGCTGGCATGTGGCCTTGTTCGCGCTGACCTTGGCTGAACATGCCCCTGACGGCACGGACACGGCGCGCGCAATCAAAATGCTTTTGCTGCATGATCTCGTCGAGATCGACGCCGGTGATGCACCGATTTTTGGTGATAGTGATGCTGTGGCGATGGCGGCAAAAGAGGCCGCTGCTGCCGAGCGCCTATTTGGCCTCCTGCCCCCGGATCAAGCCCGCGATTTTCGCGCGCTTTGGGACGAATTTGAGGCCAATGAAACGCCGACTGCGCGCTATGCCAAATCCCTTGATCGCTTCGTGCCTCCAAACCTCAACCTTGCCAATGGCGGCGGATCATGGACCGATTACAATGTCGGCCATGACGCAGTGACCGCTCGTATCGGCCCGAAAATCTCCAATGGCACGCCTGCACTCTGGGACTGGATCGCCCCGAAAATACGTGTGTTTTTCTCTGGCTGACTCTTACTTTTTGCCCGCTTTCGCAGGTTTCGGTGGCGCGGCCTTCACCGCCAGATCACGCGCGATAGCATAGGCGCCTTTGATCTTGTCGGCGTCGGACACCCAATCACGGCGCACCACGATCTTGTTGTCCTTGATCTTGGCCATGCCTTTCTCGTCGGAGATGAACTCCACCAACCCGGCAGGGCTGGCAAATTTGTCGCCGTGAAACTGGATCGTTGCGCCCTTTGGCCCGCCGTCCAGCCTTGAAATCCCCGCCAGCTTGCACTTCTCCTTGATCCTCACGATCAAAAGCAGCGTGTTCACTTCGCGCGGCAAAGGCCCAAAACGATCGATCAGTTCCGCTGCGAAGCCTTCCAGCTCCACCTTGGTGTGCAGATTTGACAACCGACGGTAAAGCCCAAGTCGCACATCCAAATCAGGCACATAATCTTCGGGGATCAAAACCGAGACACCCAAATTGATGGAAGGGGCCCATTGGCCATCCGTCTCGGTCAGACCTTCCAAATCACCAGAGCGGATTTTCGCAATCGCCTCTTCCAGCATGGATTGGTAAAGCTCATAGCCCACATCGCGCATCTGGCCTGATTGCGCCTCACCCAAGAGGTTGCCCGCCCCGCGAATGTCCAGATCCTGACTGGCCAATTGAAAACCAGCCCCCAGACTATCCAAGGACCCCAACACTTTAAGTCTCTTCTCTGCCGCAACGGTCAGTTTCGCCCGCGGCTTGGTGGTCAGATAGGCATAAGCGCGCGTCTTGGACCGACCCACCCGCCCCCGGATCTGATAGAGCTGCGCCAACCCAAACATATCAGCACGATGGATGACCATCGTGTTAGCGGTAGGGATATCGAGCCCCGACTCGACAATCGTCGTGGCCAAAAGCACATCGTATTTACCATCGTAAAATGCGTTCATCCGCTCATCGAGATCGCCTGCAGCCAATTGGCCATGCGCCACGATGTAGTTCACCTCTGGAATCTCGCGGGTCAGGAAGTCTTCTATCTCGGGCAAATCGGCGATGCGTGGCACCACCATAAAGCTTTGCCCGCCCCGGAAACGTTCGCGCAAGAGCGCCTCGCGGATTGTCACCGTATCGAACTCGCTCACATAGGTGCGGATGGCCAGACGGTCTACGGGTGGGGTGCTGATGACAGAGAGATCACGCACCCCCGAAAGCGACATCTGCAACGTGCGTGGAATGGGCGTCGCTGTCAGTGTGAGCACGTGGATATCCGTGCGTAACTCTTTCAGGCGCTCCTTATGGCCCACCCCGAAATGCTGTTCCTCATCAATGATCAACAGGCCCAAGCGCTTGAACTTGACCGCTTTGGCCAAAAGGGCGTGCGTGCCAACCACGATATCGACGGTGCCATCCGCAATGCCCTCGCGGGTCTGCGCCGCCTCCTTCGCAGAGACAAACCGCGACAAAGGGCGGACATTGACCGGAAAGCCCCGAAAGCGCTCGGCAAAGCTGCGGTAATGCTGGCGTGCCAGCAATGTCGTCGGCGCAATCACTGCGACCTGCGCGCCAGCCATCGCCGCAATAAACGCCGCGCGCATGGCCACTTCGGTTTTTCCAAAGCCGACATCGCCACAAATCAACCGATCCATCGGATGGCCACTGTCGAGATCGCCCAAGACTTCTTCGATAGCCCGCAATTGGTCGTCGGTTTCCATATAGGGGAAACGGGCACAGAACGCTTCCCAACTATGATGCTCCACTTCCATCACAGGGGCGGTGCGAAGCGCGCGTTCCGCCGCGATTCGGATGAGCCTGTCGGCCATCTCGCGAATCCGTTCCTTGAGCCGCGCTTTTTTGGCCTGCCATGCGCCGCCGCCCAACTTGTCCAGCAGCCCCTCTTCATGGCCAAAGCGGCTAAGAAGCTCAATGTTCTCGACAGGAAGGTAAAGCTTGGAACTCTCGGCATATTCCAGTGAAAGACACTCATGCGCCGTTCCCATGGCCCGAATGACTTCCATCCCAAGATAACGCCCCACCCCGTGATCCACATGCACGACCAAATCGCCCGGCGTCAGGGATTGCGCTTCTGAAAGAAAGTTCTCCGCCCGCTTTTTGCGTTTTGGCTGGCGGATCAGGCGATCTCCCAACACATCTTGCTCAGAGATGACCGTAAGCGTGTCGGTCTCAAACCCCTCTTCCAAGGGCCACACGGCCAAATGCAGCCCAAGTTTGCCCAAGCCGCGAAAATCAGAAACGAGCACCGAGCCAATGAGGCCCTCATCCTCCAACAGCCCATCAAGCCGCTCGCGCGCGCCCGCAGACCAAGACGCAATCACGACAGGCCCTTTGGCCATCCGCGCTTTAACATGCGCCGCTAACGCTCCGAAAAGGCTTAATGTTTCCGCCTGACGCTCAGGCGCGAAATTCCGCCCAATCCGCGCGCCTGCATCAATCGTGTGCGGCCCTGACGCCTGTGCCAGCGGATGAAACTGCATCAAGCGTCGCGCACCAATCGCCTGCGTCCAGCCCGCATCATCAAGATACAGCAAATCTGGCGGCACAGGCTTATAGACCGTATCCAACCGCCCCTTTTGCCCCATTGCAATCTTGCGCGTCTCGTATTGGTCCTCGATCCCTTCCCAACGCGACAGGCGCGCCGCTTCTGCTTGGAAATCCTCCGTCACACTCGCGCCGGGCAGATAATCAAACAACGTCTCCATCCGCTCATGGAAAAACGGCAACCAATGTTCCATGCCCGCATGTTTGCGCCCTGCACTGACCGCCTCATACAGCGGGTCATCGGTGCCAGCCGCCCCAAACTCGATCCGGTAATTTTGCCGAAAACGCGTGATCCCCGCCTCATCCAAAATCACCTCAGAGACAGGCGCCAATTCCACCACCGACAGTTTCTCGGTCGTGCGCTGTGTTCCCACATCAAAACGGCGCGCGCCATCGAGCGTGTCTCCAAAAAGATCAAGCCGAACTGGCCCGCCTTCGCCCGGCGGGTAAATATCAATGATCCCGCCACGCACGGCATAGTCACCCGGCTCCATCACAGTTGGCGATTGCGAAAACCCCATCCGCACCAAAAACTGTCGCAGCGCCGCCTCATCCAACCGGTCGCCAACGCGTGCGGTAAAGGCCGCCTCGCGCAACACCGACCGCGCCGGCACGCGCTGCATTGCGCCTGAAACCGTCGTCAACAACACGAACTGCGGCGGCATTCCATGGGTTAACCCCGCCAGAGCCGCCATTCTTGCTGCGGAAATATCGGCATTCGGACTGACCCGATCATAAGGCAGGCAATCCCACGCCGGGAACACCACCACAGGCATCTCGGGCGCAAAAAACCGCACCGCAGCTTCCATCGCGGCCAACCGCTTGTCGTCGCGCGCGATATGGATCACCGGGCCGCTAGTACGCCCGATCTCTTCCAAGATCAGGCGCGCGTCCCAGCCCTCAGCCGCGCCCCCGACTGTGATCCGTTTGATAAGTGCCATCTGTCCCGTTCTGCCCATGCGGCAAACCATCCAGCATTCGCACACTGAGGTTCTGAGACATGCCCCAGAACGCCGTGATCACGATCGATACCATGCCGATGATCTGCGTCTTGATCCTTTGCCGCGACAGCAACCGCCGCAGCCGTGCTCCCGTAGCCCCCTCCTCGCGGATACGCCGCGCCGTCGCCAGACTAAATAGCGAGACAAGCGTCAAGGGAAAGCCCATCAGAAACAAAGCTTGGGCAAATTGTTGGTCATAGCCAAAACCCAAGATGACCAACATCGTCAAAACGAAACAGGTAAACCCCACCAGCCATAGCCCAGAAACGCCGGAAATATACAGCAAGCGATTGACGTAGATCCGCGTCAGATCCTCCAGATCCACCTCTGCCTGCCCACCTTGACGCTCGGCGCGCTGCAACAGATCATAAGGAACGCCCAACACCCAATGGCTCGCCGTTGACCAAAGCACAGCCAGCGCAATCCAGAACCAGAGGTTCGAGAACGATCCCAAATCGATCATCTCGGACAATAGCCCATACCAATTCACAGTGAACCGCCCCTACTTTGCTCGTAAAATCACGTGCCGCCTCCATATCTGGCGATTTCAGCAATGCCTACCCCTTGAGACACGGGCAAATCCGTGCGACGTGAAAAATACAACATTTTCTGCCGCAGGAGACAGAGATGCGCCCCACACAGGCCCCCTATCCAATGACCCGTCATCGCCGCGTGCGCCAATCGCCCGCCATTCGCGCGCTGGTGTCGGAAAACACTCTTACCACCGCAGATCTGATCTGGCCGGTGTTTGTGCGTGATGGCGAAGGGGTGGTTGAACCCGTGGCCTCGATGCCCGGTGTCAATCGGCTCTCGGTGGATAAGGTCGTCGAGGCGGCACGCGAAGCGGCTGATCTGGGTATCCCTGCAATCTGTCTTTTCCCCTATACTGACCCCGCGAAAAAGACCGCCACATGCGAAGAGGCGTGGAACCCGGGCAATCTTTCCAATACGGCGACCCGCGCGATCAAGGCCGCAGTCCCCGGAATTGCAGTGATGACCGATGTCGCCCTCGACCCTTATAATTCCTTGGGCCATGACGGATTTTACGTAGAGGGCGAAATTCTCAACGATGAAACTGTGGCGGCTCTGGTCAAACAAGCCTTGAGCCAAGCAGAAGCAGGCGCAGACATCATTGGGCCGTCAGACATGATGGATGGCCGCATCGGCGCAATCCGACAGGCGCTTGAGACGGGCGGCCACACCAATGTGATGCTGATGTCTTATGCCGCCAAATATGCCTCGGCCTTCTATGGCCCGTTTCGTGACGCGGTTGGCGCGTCGGGCGCACTTAAGGGCGACAAGAAAAGCTATCAAATGGACCCCGCCAATACCGATGAGGCACTGCGCCTGATCGAACGCGACCTGCGCGAAGGTGCCGATATGGTCATGGTCAAGCCCGGCATGCCGTATCTCGACGTTTGCCGTCGGGTAAAAGACGGTTTCGGCGCCCCCACCTTTGCCTATCAGGTCTCCGGCGAATACGCGATGATCCAAGGTGCCGCGCAAAATGGCTGGATCGATGGGGAACGGGCGATGCTGGAAAGCCTGATGTGCTTCAAACGTGCTGGTTGCGATGGCATCCTCACCTACTTTGCCCCGGCCGTCGCGCGACTTATGGCCGCAAAGTAACCCCTGCACCTGCGGGCAGAATGGCAAAAAGTGGCTTACATTCGAAGCGCGATGCATTGTTTGATGACATCGGCTTCGAACGCAGTTATTCTTTTGCAATGATCTGGGGCTAAACCTCAGGCGAAATTTTGAGCAGCAAGGCACAGAGGCCCCCATGACCCAGTTTTCACGCCGCGGGCTGATGCTCGCATTCGGTGGTGTCGCCCTGACGGCGGCATGCAACAACGGTGTTGGCTCCAACGGGCAGGCAACACTCGACGCGCGCGTCGATCAAACAATCAATTACCTATACGACACCTACCCCGGCACCCGCGAGGTCGCGGCTAAATCAGTGGGGCAACTGGTGATGCCCCTCGTCACCGAAGCAGGTTTCGGATTTGGCGGCGGCTATGGGCGCGGCGCACTGCGGGTGAATGGTGTGACTGTGGATTACTACTCTGCCACCAAAGGGAGCTTTGGTCTGCAAATCGGCGCTCAGCAATATGCCCATGTCCTCTTTTTCATGACCACCGAAGCGCTTGAAAAGTTCCGTCGCTCGGCGGGTTGGGCAGCTGGTGCAGACATGGAATATGTCTTCTCCGACAAGGCGGAAAACATCCGTGCCGAAACCACGACATCAACGGCTCCGGTTGTTGCCGCCGTCTTTGGACAAGCGGGCGCGATGATTGGCGCAACGCTGGAAGGCGTCAAATATTCCCGTATCGTGCCTTAAGGTCACGGGTTCATGGGGGGTGTCACCCCCCCATGCGTGCGGCGGCACCGCGCAGACACCGCCAAACGGGAGCGCGCCCGCTGGCTTTTACGTCATGACGTCAACCATACGTGAAACATACGCAAATCATACCTGTGATCATTCTGTCATAGCGAAACATTTTTTTGATAAATTATTTATATCTATCAGATACTTAATCTAATTTCACCCTGCGCTGTGCCCTCAGCGACGTGCGGCCATTGCACCCCATATCCAGAGGGTGGTATAGTTCGGTTGACTAAATATAGAGTGCGACCAAAGAACAGGCGGACCACGTGAACGACACGCCCCAAACTCCTGAAAACGAAGAAGAAAACGGCAAACGGATCGAGCGGTCTGCCTATGATGGGCCGAGCGTGACAATCGAAGAGGAGATGAAAAGCTCCTATCTCGATTATGCGATGTCGGTAATCGTAAGCCGGGCTATTCCCGATTTGCGCGATGGCTTGAAACCCGTGCACCGCCGCATTCTTTACGCCATGCATGAGACGGGCAATACGCACGAAAAATCCTATCGGAAATCCGCCCGCCCCGTTGGAGACGTGATGGGCAAGTATCACCCGCACGGGGATAGCGCGATTTATGACGCGCTGGTGCGAATGGCGCAGGATTTTTCGATGTCCCTGCCGCTGCTTGATGGGCAGGGTAACTTTGGCTCGATGGATGGCGATGCGCCAGCCGCGATGCGGTACACCGAAGTGCGAATGGATAAACCCGCTGCCTTTATTTTGGCAGACATCGACAAAGAAACTGTTGATTTTCAAGACAATTACGATGGGAAAGACCGAGAGCCCACAGTGCTGCCGGCGCGTTTTCCAAACGTTTTGGTCAATGGTGCGGAAGGGATCGCTGTGGGGATGGCAACCCGCATTCCGCCCCATAACCTAGGCGAAGTCATTGATGCGACTTTAGCTCTGATCGAAAACCCTGATTTGTCGTCAGAAGACCTCATTCAATTTGTGCCGGGACCTGACTTTCCGACGGGCGGGCAAATGATGGGGCGCGGAGGAGCGCGAAAGGCCTATCTCGAGGGGCGTGGATCGGTAATCATTCGCGCGAAAACCAGCGTAGAGGAAATTCGTAAAGATCGCTGGGCAATTGTCGCCCATGAGATCCCCTATCAAGTCAACAAAGCCTCAATGATTGAGAAGATTGCCGAAGCGGTGCGTGAAAAACGCATCGAAGGAATCGCCAATGTTGAAGACCAATCCGATCGCGACGGTGTGCGCGTGGTTGTAGAGTTGAAACGGGATGCCACTGCTGATGTGGTGCTCAACCAACTTTATCGCTTCACTCCGATGCAAACATCGTTTGGCTGCAATATGTTGGCGCTCAATGGGGGGCGGCCTGAAACACTCACGTTACGCCGCTTCCTGACTGCCTTTCTGGATTTCCGGGAAGAAGTGGTGGCGCGTCGGACCGCGCATGAGCTTCGTAAGGCGCGTGAGCGCGCGCATATCCTGTGTGGTTTGGCCGCAGCAGTTTCTAATGTGGACGAAGTTGTTGCAACGATCCGATCTTCTGCGGATGCGGCCGAAGCGCGTGAAAAGCTGATGCAGCGTCGTTGGCCAGCCCATGCAATTATTGAATATATCAAGCTGATCGATGACCCGACGCATAAGGTGAATGACGATGGCACTTATAACCTGTCTGAAATCCAAGCGCGCGCCATTCTCGATTTGCGCTTGCAACGCCTGACGCAAATTGGCGTCACCGAAGTCACCGACGAATTGCAGGAATTGGCCGGAAAAATCCGCGAATGTTTGGATATTCTTGGGTCGCGCGATCGGATTTTGGCGATCATTTCCGCGGAACTAACTGAGATAAAGGCACTTTTTGCAGTGCCACGCCGGACAGAAATCATCGACTGGGCTGGAGATCTGGAAGATGAAGACCTGATCGAGCGGGAGGATATGGTTGTGACCATCACCTCCGGCGGCTGGATCAAGCGCACGCCTTTGGCAGACTTCCGCGCGCAGCGTCGGGGTGGCAAGGGTCTCTCCGGGATGCAGACCAAGGAAGAGGATGTGGTCACCACACTGTTTGTGGCCAACACCCATGACCAACTTCTGTTCTTCACAACCGATGGCATGGCTTACAAGTTGAAATGCTGGCGACTGCCTTCGGGGGGACGGACTGCGAAGGGCAAAGCAATCGTGAACATCTTGCCGATCCCGCAAGGCGTTTCCATTGCGGCCATTATGCCAGTTGATCGGCCTGAAGATGCTTGGGATGATTTGCAAATCGTGTTTGCGACCTCTGAGGGTGATGTGCGGCGCAACGCCTTGTCAGACTTCACCAATGTGATGCGGAACGGCAAGATCGCGATGAAGCTGCCGGAGGGTATCGAATTGGTCAACGCGCGAATTTGCTCGGAAGACGATGACGTTATGCTCACGACAGCCTCGGGGCGCGCAATCCGGTTTCAGACCACTGATGTGCGTGTGTTTAAAGGGCGGGACTCGACCGGGGTGCGTGGCATCCGGCTTTCAGGTGAGGATCGCGTGGTGTCGATGTCGGTTATCCGGCATTTTGAAGCGACCTCTGAAGAGCGTGCCGCCTATCTGAAAATGCGGCGCGCTGTTGCTGGGATCACCGACGAGGCAGAGACCGACGACGAAGACGTCGTGGCGGACGCCGCAATTTCGCAAGAACGCTATGCGGAAATGTCTGCGGCCGAGAACCTGATCCTGACGATCAGCGAAAAGGGTACTGGAAAGCTGTCGTCGTCGCATGATTACCCAATTCGCGGTCGTGGCGGCATGGGCGTGACGGCGATGGATAAAGGTATGCGCGGCGGTGCTTTGGTTGCCAGTTTCCCAGTGGAATTGGATAATCAGGTGATGCTGGCGACATCGTCGGGGCAGTCCATTCGTGTGCCTGTAGACGGGATTTCTTTCCGGTCGCGTTCGGCAGGCGGGGTCAAAGTGTTTGATACGGCCCGTGGCGAGATCGTGGTTTCTGTTGCGCGGATTGCAGACCAAGGGGATGAAGAGGAAGCGGAGGTTTAACCTCCGCTTTTCCGATAGGCGCGAGGTCAAATGGCTGAAATCGTCAATCTGAACAAACTTCGAAAAGCTAAAAGCCGCGCAATTGAAAAGGCGGCAGCGGAAGCGAACTCGGTGAAGTTTGGACTGAGCAAACCAGAAAAGGCGCGTCTGGCAGCGACTTTGGATAAAGAGACGCGTGCTCTTGACGGACATCGACGCGAGAAACCCGACGCGGACACCAAGAAATGAGTGGGCGGCCCGTCAAGCATTCCTTGACGTTGAAAGGGCATCGCACCAGCGTCTCTTTAGAAGAAGAGTTTTGGCGTGCGTTCCGCGATATTGCAGGTGCGCGTGGCGTGCCGCTAAACGTCTTGGCCGCCGAAATAGATGCTGGTCGCGGAGATATTGGCCTCGCTTCTGCGATCAGGGTTTTCGTGCTCAAGACCTTGCAAAATCGGCACGAAACCTGAAATCAGGGGCGCTGTGTTACCTTGAGGTGAATTCCATTCGCGGACCGGACCGTCAGATGGGCCACGGGTATCGGCACTTCATCGGTTGGTGACACAACAAAATCCCGCAATAGCATCGAAACCAAAAGAGGCCCTTCGATCATTGCAAATCCGGCGCCAGTACAGACACGCGCACCTGCAGAAAACGGCAACCACGCGTCGCGCGCTGCCTCCTTGTCTTCGCGATTTTGCCAGCGGTCAGGCCGAAACAAATCTGGCTCGGTCCAAAGGCGCGTATGTCGCTGAACATGCCAAGGACTAATCACGATTTGGGCGCCTTTGGGAACCCTACGGTCACGAAAACTCTCGGCACGAGACGCCTCTCGCACCATCATGGGCACAGGGGGGTATAGCCGCAGGGTTTCTCGAAAAACATCGCGAGAAATCTTGAGCTGCGATATCGCAGAAAAGTCCAGACGCTCTATCGCCCGCGCTTCTTCGGCGACTTTGACCTGCCACTCTGGAGAGCAGGCCAAAAGATAAAGAGCCCAGCCCAAGGCTGATGCTGAGGTTTCATGGCCTGCGAGGAAAAAGATTGCGACCTGATCAACCATTTCTTCGGTGCTGAAAGTCTCACCTGTGACTGGATCCTTGGTGGTCATGATCTTTGTCGCAAGGTCGTTTGGTGCGGTGCCATTAGAGATTTCGACTTGTCGAGACAAGGTGAGTTCAGTGATCAAATGTCTGATTTTGCGCGCCGACTTTCGGGTTTCAGCGGAAAATCCACGCGGTAACCAAGCCGGAAGCGGCAGGAATGCGGCGATGTTTAGGATGGGTTGGCTTTTTTGATAGCGCCGAAACTCGTGAAAGACTTCAGAGGCCAGATGGTGATCGATCGGGATGGAAAAGAGCGTGCGGAAAATCACATCCGCAGCCAGATGCGAGGCCTCTTCTTCAAGTTCAACACTCTGGCCCGTCTGCTGAGATAACCGCGCCACTGACGCTTCTCCAGCCGCTTTCATCGCGGCAAAAGTATCTCGAAGGCGGCCTCCTTCGAAGGCTGGATCGATAATGCGCCGCTGGCGTTTCCACGTTGCACCATTGGTCAAGAACACGGAGTTGCCCAGCAAGGGGCGCAATCCCTCGGCGATACGGTTTGACTTGGGAAAGTCTTCTGGTCGCGCTTTCAGAACTTCATGAATGAGTTCAGGTTGATTGATCAGAAAAGAGCGGAAAAAGGGCGTGCGAAACTCTGCCATCCAAGCGCGGTAAAGTTTGGCAGGCTGTGCCGAAAGAATATCAGCGCGGAAGAGCTTCAAATAGCGCCAAAGTGATACTTTCTCCGGCCGCGCGGCGGGCTTGGGCGGGATGAATGGGCACTCGCTCATGGGGATGCAATCGAGGTGTATTTGGAGACGCTTACGTCAATTCTACTGGGCGATGGTGCCCGTGCATGAAAGCGTTCCTCTAGTGAAAGTGGGCCAGCGCTGATTTGAAAATAATCGTAGTCCCCCGGTCTATCGAAAGCGCATAGATACTGGAAATGAAGCCGAAAGAAGCGCCACCGCAGAAACTTCCACCGCTCCGCGCTCAAGCTTTGGGTAAAGGATGCCGAAAGAACCAATGGCCAGCGCTTGTCTGGCTGGGCAACGCCTGAAACGGAAACGGGATCGCAAAGAGCGAATGCACAGCCGTCACCGGGTGCGGTGACATCAACCCATGTCAATGCCTCTGTGCGCGAAAGAAAAGCAAGATCGGCGCGTAAGCGCCACGCGTCCGGCAAAAAGCTGACCATCGGGACCACTTGCCCGAGCGACAAGAACCCTAGCTTTGGACCATCCTTGGGAACCTCGCCTGCGCGGATCAAATCGGCCAGAACCGACACCGCCAAATGAACCCCGGAAGAGTGGCCGACCACCAATACTTCATCTGCATCATCATCCAAAGCCTGACGCAAACGGCGACGAAAGTCGGAAAGTCGCGCTTCCAACTCAGGCGGGTTGGCCCCATTTGAGCGCGCTGAATAGGCGTAATCATGCATCAAGTAGTAAATATAAAATCGGCTGTCCTTTTTCTTGAACCAAGAAATGACGCCCCACGCGACCAGCAAAGTGACGATAAGTTTTACCAGCCCAAGAAAAATCGCAGGCAACGGCACGCTCATCAAACCGAGACCAAAATTGAAAATCTGGGCCGCCAAAAGACCAAGCAGCAGCGCGAGCATTGCTTGCAAGAGCAACGCACAAACCGGGTAAAGTGCCGCAATAATTGGACCTTTTCGCAAGAGCATCAAGCGTGCAAGCGCACCGGTGCTGATATAGGTCCAAGCCGTTTGCACCAATTGGGAATAGGTTGCGAAGATCGAATTCGACATGGAGTCGCGCACGATATCGGACCAGACCAGAACTTCAAAATCCGTTGAAACGGCCTCTCCAGCAATCTCGGCATCGACAGTCCAGCCATAGCTGCCTTTTTCCATCTGCCTTGGTGAAAGCTTCAAATCATATCCTGAAACGGACGCTTGTTCCGCGCCCTCCTTGCGGTAGAGCTCGCGATAGCGCCGGGGATGAATCGGGTCATAACCCGGGATATAGAACACCTTGCGAAGGCGCACAGGATTGGGGTGGGAACGGATCATCACTCGCCTCATTGACGAGAGCACGATAGCCAAGAAATACGGCGTGCGTAAGGCCAGAGCGCGGCGTCAAATCACCCAATTGCGGCAAGGCCGGGGAAGGTCTCCAAGAGCCAGTAAGAGAAGGCCGAGAACCCACCCGTGAGCATGAGAAGCCCCACAGTCCAGAGCAACAACCCCATGACGCGCTCGATGATGTCCATTCGCTGTTTCATCCACCGCAATGGCCCGCTGAGCCTTGGCAAGTAGGCTGCCACCAGAACAAATGGCAAGCCAAGACCCAGAGCGTAGATCGCCAACAACAAGGTCCCCTTCAGCAGGGATGCTTCGGAGGCGGCAAGGGACAAAATCGCGCCCAATTGTGGGCCGATGCATGGTGTCCAGCCAAAGGCAAAAGCAAGACCGAGCACATAAGCGCCGAAGGCCGTGCCGCCTTTGTCGCCCGCGTCAATACGCGCTTCTTGCTGCAAAATGGAAAGGCGCAAAATACCTAAGAAGTGCAGACCAAAGAGCATCACCAAAAGGCCGGCAATCGTGTTGAACCAGCCTTGATATTGCAAAAAGAGGCCACCGATTGCAGATGCGGTAAAGCCTAAAAACAGAAATACCGTGGAAAGCCCGAGAACAAAAAATATAGCGGGAAGCAGTGCTCGATTTCGAGGTGCCGTGCCAGACGAAAGATCGGCAAGCGAGACACCTGACATATAGGCCAAGTATGGCGGCACGATCGGGAGCACACAGGGAGACAAAAAGGAAATCAGCCCGGCGAAAAGGGCGACAACCATTGCAGGGATCAGGCCCGCATCGATGATCTCGATTCCAAACATCTCATACCCCTAGCCTAAGAAAAACGCCCCGTCACGAGGACGGGGCGTCACATTTGCATGACTGGTCCTTAGCGACCGAGGTTCCACCAGCCTTTTTTCTTCGGCTTATTATCATCCTCAACGGTCTCAGAAGGCGCCGCTACGACAGCCGCCACCGGAACACTTACTTTTGCTGGCGTCGGCACCGGAGTAGGTTCAGCGATCACCTCAATCACCGGAGCAGATGCTTCAGCCGGAGCGCTCAATACTTCCGCTTTCGGAGCGGCTTGCTCTTTTGCAGATCCCTTGCCGGCATCCTGGGTCTTGGCTGCCTTCGGTGCTCTTGGTGTTTTAGGCGCAGGCTTTTCTGAACTTGTCTCGTCAGACTTGCTCTTCGTGCTCCGCGAACTGGAGCTGCGTGTCTTCGTGGCCGTCGTGCTTTTGGCACGGCTGCTGGCCTTCTTCGGTGCACCCTCCTCCGTCGCAACGTCGACGGCAACAACTTCAGCCGCAGCTTCCACAGCAACCTCTGTCGCTTCCGCCTCGACGGGCTCGACAGGTGCTTTTGACTTTGCGCGTGATGACGTTGTCTTTGACGATGTTGCTTTCGTTGACGTGGCGCTACCGGACGTCGAACGCGAACTTGAGGAACGGCTTACCGTCTTCTTGGGCGCAGCGGCATCTTCGGTGGGTTCGGCCGCAGCCTCAGAAGCAACAGAAGGCGCATCAACGATCGCAGCAACGGCCTCGGTGGCGGTTCCCGGTGTTTCGTCGTCATCACCCTCATCCCCCTCGTCACCATCCGACGCCTCATCGGTAGCGCTTTCAGAGCCATCTGCATTGCGCGAGGAGGACGACCGACGACGCCGACGACGGCGCTTTTTCTTGGGCTTCGTATCGCCCTCGGCTTCTGGAGTGGCCTCTTCGGCGATCACTTCGACATCGACGTCTTCGACAACCTCTGCCGCAACAGCTTCATCCACCTCATCCATGATCGCCGCATCGCCCGTGATCACCGGGGCTTCTGGCACCACGCGTGTCGCGGTCTTGAATTTCTCGATAGAGTAATCCGGCGTAATCAAAGACGGCTCGCCTTCAATCCGCACTGCCATTCCATAGCGCGCCTCGATCATTGCGACGTGTTCACGCTTTTGGTTCATCAAGTAATTGGCAATGGAGACCGGGCATTTCACGAGAACCTCGCGAGAACGACGGCGGGTGCCTTCTTCTTCGACGGCACGCAAAATCGAAAGTGCGAGGTTATCATCGGAGCGCACAAGCCCGGTGCCATGGCAATGAGCGCAGGGCTGTGTCGTCGCTTCGATCATTCCCGGACGAAGGCGTTGGCGTGACATTTCCAACAAACCAAAGCCAGAAATGCGGCCTACTTGAATGCGCGCACGATCCGTCTTGAGTTTGTCTTTCAGCTTCTTTTCAACGGCAGCGTTATTCTTGCGCTCATCCATATCGATGAAGTCGATGACGATAAGCCCTGCGAGGTCGCGCAGACGCAATTGGCGCGCAATTTCTTCCGCGGCTTCAACGTTGGTTTTAACTGCGGTTTCTTCGATCGAGCCTTCTTTGGTCGCGCGACCCGAGTTCACGTCAATCGCCACCAGTGCTTCGGTGACGCCAATCACAATATAGCCGCCAGATTTCAACTGAACGACGGGGTTGAACATACCGGAAAGATAGCTCTCAACCTGAAAACGCGCAAAAAGCGGCATCTGCTCGCGGTATTGTTTCACCTTCGCCGCATGGGACGGCATGATCATTTTCATGAAGTCTTTTGCGTTGCGGTAGCCGCGCTCGCCTTCCACCAAGACTTCGTCGATTTCCGCGGAGTAGAGGTCGCGGATCGATCGCTTGATAAGATCGCCTTCTTCATAAATCTTGGCAGGAGCGATTGATTTCAGCGTGAATTCGCGAATTTGCTCCCAAAGGCGCAACAGATATTCGTAGTCGCGTTTGATCTCTGTCTTGGTGCGCTGCGCGCCCGCTGTGCGGACGATGAGGCCAGCGCCGCGCGGCAGCTCCATTTCTTCGGCGATTTCTTTGAGCTTTTTGCGATCGGCAGCATTGGTGATCTTGCGCGAAATTCCACCACCGCGCTCGGTGTTTGGCATCAAGACGCAGTAACGGCCTGCGAGGCTTAGGTAAGTCGTAAGGGCTGCGCCCTTGTTTCCGCGTTCTTCCTTTACAACTTGCACCAGCATGATCTGGCGCACTTTGATCACTTCTTGGATCTTGTATTTGCGCGGACGTGGTTTGCGCGGCAGGCGGATATCATCCACATCGTCATCCCCAACGGATTCGATGCCCTCGTCTTGAAACTGAGCGTCCCGCGCTGCGCGGCGGTTCTCGCGAACTGTTTCCGTGACGCCATCATCTTGGCCGTCCTCGGACGTGTCTTCGTCGTCATCAGAGCTTTCTGCGACGGTGATCTCCTCTTCCGGCTCTTCAACCGGCGTGTCAGAGACCGTATCCATTGGCGAGAGGCCCTCTGTCTCGGGAAGAGCGGCTTCCGCACTTTCGAGATCAATGGTCTCCATGCCTGCAACATCGCTTTGCAACACTGGATCCGCAGCAATCCGTTCGGCCTTGGACGATCCGCGCGACGAGCGCCGCGAGACATCTGCCTCGTCACGGGCGCGCTGTGCTTCGGCATAAGCGCGCTCTTCTTCGATCAAAGCAATCCGGTCCGCGACCGGGATCTGATAGTAATCAGGGTGAATTTCGGCAAAAGCCAAAAACCCATGGCGGTTTCCACCATAGTCCACAAAAGCCGCTTGCAGCGACGGCTCAACGCGCGTCACTTTTGCGAGATAGATATTCCCCGCGAGTTGGCGTTTGTTCTCAGATTCAAAATCGAACTCCTCGACCTTGTTTCCGTCCACGACCACGACCCGAGTTTCCTCCGGGTGCGTGGCATCGATAAGCATTTTCTGTGCCATTGTATCCATATGCATCGCGACAAAGCCCCCTGCCCTGGTGGGCGGGAGCCATGCGGCGGATGTCTGTCAGGGGCGACAAAAGACGCGTGAAGACCTCGACCCAATTGGATCGCGGCAATACCGATGGTCTGTCCTACGCGCCTCATTCGCGGTTCTTCTCCGACGCCTTCCCTTGTGGGGGCGCCAATTCTTGCCCTCCGTAACCTTTCGGGCGGGGGCGTTCCTGCGACCCCTCACGGAGCCCAATCGGTCTGTCCGACGATCACGGTGCAAAAGCCGGAGGATGCGACGGTCAGCGAAACTCTCGGGTCAAGGCGATTGCCGCCCGTCCCTCCGCTCACCATAGGGGAGGAAGGCCAAGAGGCACAATGGGAAAAATCGCGTCGAGGCCTTTGAGGATCGGCCGCCACGCGTTTCGGCACTACCGCCGGCTCACGAACAGGCCTGTAAAGCTACAGATAATCCGAGCGCTGTAAGGCGTATTTGGCCATTTTCTCATTCAAGGTGCGGCGCGGCAAACAAAGCTCGTCCATTACGGCCTGAATAGAGCCTTTATGGCGCCGCATCGTATTATCGATAAGCATTTTCTCGAAGCTTTCGACATATTCCTTAAGCGGTTTGCCCTCGGTCGTCATGACAGGCTGCATGTTATCGCTGTCTGACATCAAAAGCGAGGTAATGGTCCCCTGCCCGCGCCGTGCTTGCAAGACGGCCCGCTCTGCTAGATTGATCAGTTGGCGCACATTGCCGGGCCATGGGGCTTGCAGGATTTGAGCAGCCTCTTGCGCTGAAATTTGTGGCGCGTCGCAACCGTATTCTTCGGCGAACTGCTCAGAGAGCCGAGTGAAGAGCGTAAGAATATCCTCTCCACGTTGACGCAAAGGCGGACAAGTGATCCGCAAGGCCGCCAAGCGGTAAAACAAGTCTGACCGCATGGCAGCTTCGATGGTGCTGTCTTGCTGCTGCAGGTTTGAAATTGCGATGATCCGGGTCTCGCCCGGGGTGCCTTGCTCATTGATAAAGCCAAGAAGCCTGCCTTGAAGTGCATCAGAGAGGTCTTCGATATCTTCCAAGACCAATGTTCCTCCACGCGCCTCTTCTACTGCCGGGAGCTGGCTGTCTTCAGGCAGCATCGGGCCAAAGAGGCGCTTGCTCAGCTGCTCTTCTTCCAATGCGGCACAAGAAACGAGCACGAATTTTTTGCCAGCCCGGGCACCCACGGCATGCAATGCGTGAGCGACGAGGGTTTTACCTGTGCCGGTTTCCCCATCGATCAAGACATGGCCATCGGCTTGGCCGAGATCCAGAATGTCTTCCCGAACCCGCTCCATTGCCGGAGAGGAACCAATAAGCTTTTTCATAAGTTGGCCGCCATCGGACAGCTCTCGCCGAAGCGCCCGATTGTCCAACGTCAAACGCCGCGCAATGGTAGCCTTCTTGGCCAGATCGGACATGCGTTCCGGGTTGAACGGCTTTTCCAGAAAATCAAAAGCTCCGACGCGCATCGCTTCGACAGCCATAGGCACATCTCCATGCCCGGTAATCATGATCACTGGCAGCGCAGAATCCGCGCCCATAAGTTTCTTGAGAAACTGCATGCCATCCATGCCGGGCATCTTGATGTCAGAAATGACGATCCCCGGATAATCTGCTCCAATCCCTTTCAGCGCATCTTCAGCTGAAGCAAAGGTCTCGGTGTCATAGCCCGACAGCGCCAGCCATTGGCTGATAGATTGGCGCATGTCCTGTTCATCATCGACAATTGCGATTTTCATCATCTTTGACATCAACTTCGCCCTTATTCCGCAGCCTGCGTATTGGTTTCATCGCCCAAGATAGGAAGCTGCATCTCAAATACAGCCCCTCCCCCTTCGGCATTGCGTGCCGTCAATCTCCCCCCTAGCTCCGCCACAATTCCCGATGAAATCGCCAAGCCAAGGCCGACACCTTCGCCCGGTTTTTTGGTGGTGTAGAAAGGTTCAAAAAGACTTTCGAGATTTTCGATCCCATGCCCATTGTCTCGCACGGTCAAAGTCGCGGTCTCGCCCGCGGCCAAGATAATTTCAATTTCGGGATCCCGCACTGCCTGTGTGGCATCAAGAGCGTTTCTTAAAAGGTTAACGATAACTTGCTCGACGCGCACCCGATCCCCCAAAACGCGCACACGGTCTGGCGGTAGGTGACGTGTGATCCGCACCTTCCGCGCCTTGAGCTGAGGCTCCATCATCGCCAAGGAAGAGGCCAAGGACTCTCCCATCTCAATTGGTGCAAGCGCGTCGCCACCTTTACGGGCATAGCTTTTGAGTTGGCGGGTAATTGCTCCCATGCGCTCAATGAGATCGTCAATCCGTTGGAAAGCTGTAACCGCCTCATCTGGACGATTGCGCTTGAGCAAAAGGCGCGCGCCGGCCAAGTAGGTTTTCATCGCCGCAAGTGGTTGGTTCAACTCATGGCTTACCGCAGCTGACATTTCTCCCAAAGCCGCAAGCTTGGAAGATTGTGCAAGGGTCTGCTCGGCAACCGCGAGCGTCTTTTGAACACGCTCACGTTCGGCGATTTCTCGCTGCAACCTTGCGTTCAAGGCCCGCAACTCGACTGACTCTCTTTGAAAAAGCGCGGCGCGAACGGCGGTTTTTCGGCTCAAGGCGTAGAAGGCCAACGCAAAGAGAATAGCGAAGCCCATGATCTCCAGCGCGAGAACACCATTCACCCGCTCACGAACAGAGTCGTAAGTGGTGAAAGACACGATTTTCCAGCCTCGAAACGGAATGCGGCTGTCCATCCGCATCACTGCCTCGCCTTGCACATAGGCATCCGCTGGAAGCGCCGTCCAATCCGCCGTCGCCTGAATGGCACGTTGGATCGCACTGTTTGGCGGCTCAACATTGAGCGCTTCCGCTTCGGTTTGTCCACGCCAACGCGGCTCTGTGGCCAGAATGATCACGCCTTCGGAATTCGTGACCAAAACCGCGTCTGAAATTCCTGCCCACGCCCGCTCAAACTTGGCCAAGTCCACTTCGACTACGATGACGCCCAAGACGGTCGATTGGCTTTCAACGCGACGAGAATAGGTAAAGGTATAGCCCCCCGCCTCGCGCCGAAGCACGGTGAACACAGTTTCATTCGAGCGCAAAGCGTTGACAAAGAACGGCTCTGGTCGATGCGCCGACCCCAGTTTATTGCGATCGGTCGCCGCGACAGCACGCCCATCACGATCGAGCAACATCAAGGAGGCCGCACCGATCTCATCAACAAAAGAAATCAACCGCTGCGTCGAGGTCGAAAAATCTGAGGAATTCAACGCGCCAATCAAGGCCGGGTCGCGCGACAAGAGCTGCGGAACAATTGCGTTCCGGCGCAACTCGGACAAAAGATTGCCGGAATAGAGCGCAAGCCGAACCTCTACACGCTGGCGTGTGTTGGTGGTAAAGCGGTCAGTCAGCAATGTGTTTGTTACGATCAGCGTGGCCACAGCCGCAAGCAACAACAGGACGAGCGCCATCCGCACGCGCCAACTCACCGTGCGAGATGCCCTAGAACTGGGCGCGAGAGAGTTTCGCTGCGTCATGCGCGGAGTTTACTCTGCGCCCAGCCAAGAGGGAAGTCAGGCTGAAACGAGCCCTGCCGCCAAACCGGCGAACATTTGCCGACCGTCAATGGAGCCATGCACTGAATCAAACGCACGTTCAGGGTGTGGCATTAGACCAAGCACGCGACGATTTTCCGAAAGAACCCCTGCAATCCGCCGCGCTGCGCCATTGATATCGGTCGCATAGCGAAACGCGACGCGGTCGTCGCCTTCAAGGCGGTCCAGAGTGTCCGCATCGGCGGTGAAATTGCCGTCGTGATGCGCGACAGGCACGCGCAAAATTTGGCCCCGACCATAGCCGGAAGTGAACGCAGAATCCGGAGTTTCAACAGTTAATTCAACTGGTTTGCAGATGAACTTAAGGTTGGCATTCCGCATCAAGGCTCCGGGCAATAGACGGGTTTCCGTCAACACCTGAAATCCGTTGCAAATGCCCAAAACATATCCACCGCGATTGCCATGCTCGACAACGGCCCGGCAGATTGGCGCATTCGCTGCAATTGCACCGCAACGAAGATAATCTCCAAAGGAGAACCCGCCGGGAATACCAACCACATCGACACCTTTAGGAAGGGCGGTATCCTTGTGCCAAACCATCGAAACTTTGAAGCCGGCCTGCTCGAATGCAACTTTCAAGTCACGGTCGCAATTGGAACCCGGAAAAACGGTGACAGCCGCGTGCATCAATGAAGCTCCACCGTATACCGCTCGATCACCGTATTGGCCAAGAGCTTGTCACACATCTGGCGCACATCCGCTTCGCTTGTTCCATCTGCCAGATCCAGCTCGATCACCTTGCCTTGACGAACCCCCTCAACGCCCGAAAATCCAAGCGCGGCCAAAGCGTGCCGCACAGCCTCGCCCTGAGGATCAAGGACGCCAGTTTTCAGCATGACGTGAACAGTAGCTTTCATCGCGGTCTCCATAGTCCGGGGCGCGAGCCCCCGTGTCTTTTTTATCAGTTGATGAGTGTAGGCTTGCTTGAGACCACCGACGCCTTGGGCATGACGCCCAAACGACGCGCAACTTCGGAATATGCGTCGGTCAAGCTGCCAAGATCACGGCGAAACACATCCTTATCCAGTTTGCGGTTTGTTTCCACATCCCAAAGGCGCATCGAGTCCGGACTAATTTCGTCGGCCACGATCAACCGCGCAAAGTCTCCGTCCCAAACCCGACCAATTTCAATCTTGAAATCGATCAAACGAATCCCCACCCCGAACATGACCCCTGACAGAAAATCGTTCACACGCAGCGCTAGGCTTACGATATCGTCCATATCCTGCTGACCCGCCCAACCAAACGCCGCGATATGCTCTTCGCTGACAATAGGATCGCCGAGTTTGTCGTCTTTGTAGTAATATTCGATGATTGGGCGCGGCAACTGCGTGCCCTCTTCAATCCCGAGGCGCTTGGAAATCGATCCCGCCGCGTAGTTCCGAACGACGACTTCCAAGGGAATGATCTCGCAGGCACGCACCAGTTGCTCACGCATATTCAGGCGCCGCATGAAATGCGTAGGCACACCCATGTTATTGAGACCAGTAAAGAAATACTCTGAAAGCAGGTTGTTCAAGACACCCTTGCCTTCAATCGTGGCTTTCTTTTCCGCATTAAAGGCCGTGGCATCGTCCTTGAAGTATTGCACGATCGTTCCGGGCTCAGGCCCTTCGTAGAGCGTCTTCGCCTTGCCTTCGTAAATCTTCTTGCGCCGTGCCATGGCCACTCCGTCGCTTGCGCGGTGGAGGTGAGTCCCCATCGGCGCTTCTGGCGTCGTATTAGTGCAAGGGCGCCATTGTCGCAAGGGCGGGTGCCACTCTTGAACTGCGGCGTTACGACATGCATATGAGGGTGAACGTCATCTGATCAAGGACTGCAGCCATGACCACCTTCGACGACCGCGAAAATGCCTTTGAAGCTAAGTACGCCCATGACGAAGAAATGAACTTTCGCGCCACAGCGCGCGCGAACAAATTGCTGGGCCTGTGGGCCGCAGAACTGCTCGGGAAGTCCGGTGAAGCAGCCTCTGCCTATGCCATGGAAGTGGTAAAAGCTGACTTTGAAGAAGCTGGGCATGAAGATGTGGTTCGCAAAGTTGTTGCAGACCTCGCAGGCAAGGCAACCGCTGAGGATGTGCGCGCTAAAATGGCAGAGCTATTGCCCGTGGCAAAACAACAGTTGATGAAAGAAGTTTAAAACACTTCATCGTCTAAATTCCCAAGGGCGCGCTTATTTTTTGGCGCGCCTTTTTTCTATCGCCCATTTATGGGTTTGTAAGAATCTTGCACTAGACCCCTTCAAACAGAGGGAGGCCTGAATGTCTGAGAAGTCGGCCCGTCACTTGATGCTGCGCCAAATGTTGCGCCAGATCCCAGCCCTGCTTCTGGGAGGTCTTTGCCTTTGGCTTTTGACTTTGCGCGCGGAGCAAATGGATTTGCGCGCTGCGGCCGCCGCCATTCGAAATCTTGAGTTAATCGATTGGTTTTGGGCAGGGCTTGCCACTTTGGTCAGTTTTTGGGCAATTGGGCGATATGACGCGATTTTGCATCGCCATCTCCGGACAGGCATCTCAGATCGGGCGGCTCGGTTTTCAGGCGCGGCAGCCATCGCCTTGTCACAATCCTTGGGATTTGGAATTTTCACCGGCGCATTGGCCCGTTGGCGGATGCTTTCAAGCCTATCGCTCGGCACAGCATTACGTCTGACCATTACAGTCGCTGCAGCATTTTTGTTATGCTGGGTCACTGTTGTAAGCCTCTCAGGGCTGATCTTGCGCCCAGACTTAGGGGTAAGCGTCCATTGGCTGTGGCTTGGGCTCAGCGTTCCCCTTTTGGCTTTGTGGCTGTCGATACGCCAACCACGAGTAAAAGGTCTGGCTGTCGGTTATTTCCCGCCTGTAACCGCCTTGTTGCCGCTACTCTTTTGGACTTTTGTCGACACTTTCGCAGCCGGGATCGCATTTGCAATTTTGCTCTCCACTTTCATCGAAATTCAGTTATTTCAGATACTTCCAGTCTTCATTATCGCATTTGGGGTCGGCTTATTCTCTGGCATGCCCGGCGGGATCGGAGCTTTTGAAATCACGCTTTTTGCGCTTTTGCCGGATGTTGATCCCTACGCATTAACATCCGCGATTCTGGCATTTCGCTTGATCTATTTCGCTGTGCCTGCATCGATCGCATTACTCGCCTTGATCAAACCATGGAAAAGTCAGCCAAACCCGATTGAGCCTGCGTGGTCCTCCCATTCTCTGAAGCGCTCCATAGAGGAAGCCCCGCGCGCTGAAAGTCGCCTTCTTGTCCAAAACGGTGGATTCGCGCTTATTTCAAAGCGGACGATTATTGGCTGCGTGCAAACCAATCAGTGCCTCGTGGGGCTGTTTGATCCGTTGTCTGGCAGCTTTCATGCGGCAGCGCAGAACTTTCAAACCGAGGCAAAGCGGCGCAATCGCATTGCCTGTCTTTACCGCGTCTCCGCTCGCGTTGCGGTGGCTGCCCGGCGCGCAAACCTCAAGGTTCTTTTAGTTGCGAATGAAGCCCTGATCACCTCAAGCCAGTTCAACATTGATGGGCCAGAGCACCGAACACTGCGGCGAAAACTACGCCATGCCGCAAAGGCCGGAATAATCGTGACTTGCCCTGCTCAGCTTCCCTTTGAAGAATTAGCCGAAGTTGACCGTCTTTGGCAGAAAACCCATGGCCGCCCGAGAGGGTTTTCAATGGGGATTTATTCAGATGAAACTGTTTCAAATCAAAAGGTCTTAACCGCGTATCACAAAGGAAAGTTGGTCGCATTTGTGACGTTCCACCAAGGGATAAGCGAACTCACACTCGACCTTATGCGCCACGTAGAAGACGTTCCCGATGGCACGATGCATAGGCTTCTCGTCGCCGCCATTTCGGACGCAAAGGAATTGGGCATTCCAAGAGTATCGCTTGCTTGCGTTCCAGCAACAGAGCAAGTTTATTCTTCAAAAGCAGCGTCTTGGATTGCAAAGTATACATCAAGACGCGTTGGTGCCGATGGGCTGATCCAGTTCAAACGCGGGTTCGCCCCCACTTGGGAGCCTCGTTACATGGCAGCGCCAACCTGGTTTGGGATGGCCATCGCCTTGATTGACATTGGCCTGGCAGTATTTTCTTCGACTGCAAAAATGCCGAGCCACACCATACAGGGGAAAGCACTCTCCGATGCCGATGATGTGTTCCGTGCACAATCTCAGGATCATCTTGAAGAATTTAACATTGCGGCAAGGCAGTTGAAATGACAGGGAGTTCCAAAGTCAATCGGAGCCAACAATGACCAACGCCCTATCTAAAATGCTCGCCACCCGCGACTGGGTTCTTTTGGATGGGGCCACGGGAACCAATCTTTTCAACATGGGCTTAACGTCTGGTGATGCTCCCGAAATGTGGAACGTTGAGCATCCCGATCGCATTCGCGCGCTTTATCTTGGGGCGGTTGAGGCGGGGAGCGATTTGTTCCTTACCAATTCGTTTGGAGGAAATGCGTCGCGGCTCAAGCTGCATAGTGCTGAAGGACGGGTGCGTGAGTTGAACCGTGTGGCTGCGTCTCTTGGTCGAGATGTTGCCGATGCGGCGGGTCGACCTGTAATTGTCGCGGGCTCA
>OCVQ010000556.1_pt1 | contig 34406 bp, 36 predicted proteins | sample 1539061 | NCBI WGS metagenome assembly OCVQ01 (sample SAMEA3355526, study PRJEB22509) | marine metagenome | biome: marine; feature: river plume; material: water | place: USA | collected 2010-08-08 | depth 0.5 m | reverse complement strand
AGTAAGTCGACGCCACTTTTAAGAACCCTCGTTCCCTTTGGATAGAGGGTTTTTTTATGACCTGTTTTTATTAATAGACATTCTAACTTAACTGAATGAATCATTGATATATCAGGCTTACGCTGCTATTATATTTTTGAATTAAGGATTGTTTAAACACTTCAAGGTTGGTTATCCTCCTCAGTAATGGTGGTTAGTATACAAGGAAGGTTGCATGACTGCATAAGGCTATACTAAAGAAAGGTTAATAAGACTATGGTATAGCGATTAAAAACGATATGGATTAGGATCTAATTTTCTGGAAATCCATTTTCAACCCAACACTGAAGCTTGTTTAAATCGGCTTCTGATATTGAATTGTTTTTCGGCATTGTTTGATCGGTTAATACCGTGTTCGTAAATTGCCCATTTGAGGTTATTGCACTAAGCTTAGCGTATGTTGAATAATCATGACACGAGGCACATTTACTAGCAATTAAATCTGCGACAAAGTTTGTATATGTTGGATTTGATCCGTCACAAACAGGTGTGATATTATTCTTCGACTTTTTGCAAAATGTAAATGTCGAAATGACTAAAACAGGTAAAAACAGTTTCTTCATAAAATTATCAATTATAAATCTGAAACGTAATATAGAATGAATTATTTGGTCGGTATTAATATTCCTTTTATTTTTTAGCCTTATCAAGACTAAATATAAATGTACTTCCTACATCGATTGTACTTCTGACATTAATGGATTGGTTATGTGCCTCTAAAATATGCTTTACAATAGCAAGTCCCAATCCAGAACCACCTTCGTTTCTATTTCTGCTTTTTTCGACACGGTAAAAACGTTCAAATAGACGCGGCAATTCCGATTCATCGATTCCTGGACCATTATCAGAAACTTCAATAGTCACTATATCATTCATTAAATAAAAGCGTACTGTCGTATTTCCTTTTTTGCTTCCATAATCTATAGAGTTTCCAACGAGATTCATAAGGACTTGTGTTATTTTTCGTCTGTCTGCCTTGACTTTTATTTTATCATATTCCTTAGCAAATTTCAATGTAATTTTTTTTCCTTCCGCACGAAGCTCCAGCTCCTTGAATACATCTTCGACTAATTCAACAATATCAAAAGTTGTAAGGTCCAATTCTATTTGGTTTACTTCCATTTTTGTAATATTGTCTAGGTCTTCAAGTAACAAAGTCATTCGCTCCGTAGCATTCGAGGCTCGTTCTAAAAATTTTCGATTAACACTGTCATCTTCTAAACCTCCCTCTAAAAGAGTAAGTATATACCCCTGAATTGAAAATACAGGAGTTTTTAATTCATGTGCAAGGTTTCCTAAAAATTCACGTCGGAATTCTTCCTGTTCTCTTAATTTTGAAATCTCACTAATTTTTTCGTCTGTCCAATTTTTTGTTTCAATTTCTGCTTGCGCTATTACATCATCTTGAAGACTAAAGGATCCTTCTAGTGTTGATTGAAACTTTCCTTTTCGTATGGAACGATACAATATTTTTAATTTTTCGGTAATGAAAATTTTAATAAAAATATAAAATGTTATATATGAGAATACCGCGATTATTAAAGGACTTAATATTATTACGCCTAAATGAATATTTAAAAATGAATTTAATATGACTAATAATATTAAACTAAAAAGTCCAATTGCAAGACTCCCTCCAAGTACAATATATGCGGGTTTTAAGTTTCTCAAAATTCTTCAAATGTATATCCAACACCTTTAATTGTACGAATATAGTCATTCCCAATTTTTTCTCTCAATTTTCTAATATGAACATCAATCGTTCTTTCCCCAACAATTGCCTCATCTCCCCATACTACTTTCAATATTTGATCTCTCGTATAAACTTTACCTGGTCTGTTAGCTAATAACTCAAGTAATTCAAATTCCTTTTTAGGTAAAATTAAATCTACACCTGACAATTGAATAATAAATTTATCTCTATCGATTGTCAATCTTGAGTTTGCTTGTTTTGGTTCAGTTTTTTCTATACGTCTCAATAGTGACTCAACTTTACTTGCCAATAACCTCGGACGAATGGGCTTTGATATATAATCATCCGCACCAGCTTCAAAACCTGCAATTTGGGAATAGTCTTCAGCTCTAGATGAGAGGAAGACTATTAATGGTTGTTGTATGTTAAGGTCTTTTCGAATTATCTGGCAAGCTTCAATTCCATCCATATTTGGCATCATGACATCCAATATTATTAGCGTTGGAGAGAAATCCTTCACCATTTGAATTCCTTCTAAAGCATTATCGCTGGTGTAAACCTTATAGCCTTCTTTTTTTAAATTGTAAGATAGAAATTCTAATATATCATTCTCATCGTCGACAAGTAATATAGTTATGTTTTTATTTGATTCTAGCATTGTTATTGTTTTTAACAAAGGTAGTTCCAGACTTTATATTTGTCGGTTATATAAGGTTTACAGTTAAGTTATTATATCATTTAGAATTGTTATTAAATTCTTATGATTTGGAAAGAAAAACATATCCAAACGATGTGATCAAGGAAACCTTTTGGTAAAGATTTAATATTAAGTTAATATAAACTTGTTTGATTCATAAGGTTAAGAAAAACTGTTAATCACAAATACATCTGATATTTGCATCAACAAAAAGAAACTAAAATTATTAAAGATGAAATTAAACACAGTAAAGGTCGGAATGTTTGTAATGGCAGCATCACTGACATTAGGTACGGTATCTTGTAAGAAAGAAGGTTGTACTGATGAAACAGCTACGAATTATGATAGCAAAGCAAAAAAGGATGATGGTTCATGTGAGTATACAGTAACGGATGATGGAACTGTAAGTAAATCAGGTTTTATAACTGCAAATGAAACTTGGACTGCTGATAAAATTTATGTTTTATCAGGTAAGGTTGTAGTAAGTAGTGGTGTTACTTTAACAATTAACCCAGGTACTATTATCAAAGGTGCTGAAGGGCAAGGTACTTTAGCCTCTGCATTAGTAATTGCACAAGGTGCTAAAATTAATGCTGTTGGAACAGCTTCTCAACCAATAATCTTTACTTCAGTTTTAGATAACATTCAAGTTGGACAATTAACTGGAACAAATCTTGATGAAAATGATCAAGGATTATGGGGAGGAATACTCGTTCTTGGTTATGCGCCAATTTCTGCTGCAGATGGTGACATTTTATCTCAAATTGAAGGTATTCCAGCTTCTGATACATACGGAGCATTCGGAGGAAGCAACGCGTCTGATGATTCTGGAGATATGGCATATGTTTCTATCCGCCATGGAGGTGCCTTAATTGGTGCTGGTAATGAAATCAATGGTTTAACACTTGGTGGTGTAGGTTCTGGAACTTCTATTTCAAATATTGAGGTTGTATCTAATTTAGATGATGGAATTGAGTTTTTTGGTGGAACTGTTAATGTTTCGAATGTATTGATCGGTCACCAAGGTGATGATGCAATTGATATTGACATGAACTACTCTGGAACAGTTACTAATTTTGTTGTTATCAATGGAGTGAACTCTGATAAATCATTAGAAGTTGATGGACCAGAAGGAACAACCTATACATCTGGATTGTTTACATTGTTAAACGGTACAACTAACGGAACTGGAGATTTTAAATCAAAGGCACAAGGAACGATAAATAATGTTAAAATGGGTGTTGCAAAAATTAGAGCTTCATATCAAAACGCTTGTGTAGATCCTAAAACTGATGCATTTACATATTTAACTCAAGGTTCTCCTACCTTAGTTTTTACAGGAGCTGAATTCTCATCTGTTTTAGTTTACACAGCTTCAGATGATGGTGGAAATCCAGCAACAGGATGTACTGTTTTTGCAGCTGATCAAACTGCAGCGGAAGGTGCAATGACATCTGCAACAGCAACTGGATTTGCTTCTACAGGTTTCGCATCTTGGACTTGGATGGGTGTTAATAATAAATTGTAAGATCACTTAACATTTTAATAACCTTTTAATAGCAAATGCCTGCCATTCTGTGGCGGGCATTTGCTTTATATTTGCGGCAAGAAACAACAATAATTTCAATTTTATGTTCAGTAAAATAGTGCTCTTTATCGTAATAGCTTCATTTTCATTCCTTTCAAACGGACAAGGTATAATTAGAGGTGTTGTTACTGATAATAGTAATAGTGCCCCAATACCTTTTGCGAAGGTGAAAATTCAAGGAGTGAACGCAGGTGCAAATACAGATTTTGATGGTGAATATCAAATAAAAATTGAGCCAGGAACTTATGAATTGGTTTTTTCAATGTCTTCAGAGGGTTTTATTGATTACACTCAGGAGGTAGTCGTGAGCGGCTCTGATGTATTAATTGTAAATGTATCGCTTAGTAAAGATCAAAAGGTAATTGAAATTGGCGAAATGCAGGTTACAGCCAATAAAATTGAAGGCGCAAAAACTGTAGCAGCTGACGATGCTCGAAGAAGAGATGAGAAAGGGGCAACAGAAGGGGTTACCACTGAACAAATGAAAGAACGAGGTGTTACAACTGCTGTTGAAGCGGTGCAAATGGCTCCAGGATTATCAATTGAAGATGGAAAGAGCGTATATGTTCGTGGTTTAGGAGATCGATACACCAAAACAATTCTTAACGGAATGGATATTCCTGGATTGGATCCTGATCGAAATTCGGTGCAAATGGATATTTTTCCAGCAACTATTATTGATAATATTACTGTTTATAAAACATTTACCCCAAACCTGTCTGGAGATTTCACTGGTGGTTTGGTTGATATTACTACGAAGGATTTCCCAAGTGATAGAACATTGTACGTGAGCGCAGGTTTAGGATACAACACTGCAGCGACCTTTAATAAGGATTATTTCTCTTATAAAGGAGGTAAACTCGATTTCTTAGCATTTGATGATGGTACAAGAGCCCTTGAGTTAAATCCAGTAGTTAAAATACCAAATCCAGTTTTGGGTGATCCTGTTTTAGAGTCTCAAACAAGATTGTTTAGTCAAACAATGGCAACTGAGCAATCAACAAACTTTTTAAACCAAAACTATTCATTGTCTTATGGTGATAGAATAAACTTAAAAAAATCGAAGGCAATTTATGGTTATAATGTAGTTGCTAACTATCGAAATACACACAATTTCTATCAAGATGTTACTTATAGCGAGTTCAGAAAAGTGTATGACGATAATGGAAACCCAGTCAATGAGTTGGATAAATGGCGTCAATCAACAGGTTCTCAATCTGAGAATGATGTTATTTGGACGGCATTATTAGGACAATCAATTCGTTTTAATAGATCGAAAGTTTCGTTGACATTATTCCACACGCAGAATGGGAAATCTTCTGCAGCTCAATTAACAGATGTAAATTTTGAGCAGAATCCTTCAACGATGTATAAGCAAAGTTTACAGTATTCACAGCGTTCAGTTTCGAATGCAAACTTATCTGGAAGACACTTTCTTGATAGTCTTGGGAAATGGAAATTAGATTGGAAGTTAAGTCCAACTTATTCTTTAATAAAGGATCCAGATATTCGTTCAACTGCCTTGGAGGTTCGTCAAGATAGTTTAGGAAATGAACAGTTTTTTTACACTCCGGCAGTAGGATCCGAAATTAGAAGGATTTGGAGGTCACTTAAGGAATATAATATAAGTGGTAGAGTGGATTTGAGCAAAAAGTTCAATTATTCTAAATTGATAAAGAATCAAGGCAAAACAAAATTAGCATCTTTTGCAGGACGCGAAAGAGAGTTTTCATTCGGTGTCTTAAATACCTATAAAAGTAGAAGTTTTGAAGTACTCGATTACATTTTTGATATTGAGAACCCTACAAACCTAAGTGGAGACCCTAATTGGTATTTTCAAGCTGAAAACATTTGGACGCCAGAGTCTGACACAGGAACCTTTGCACGAGGAAACAAGGAACCTGCAAACACGTATGATGCTCAACAAAATATTCTTGGTGGTTATATCATGAATGAAGCACCACTTACAGATCGATTTACTGCAACTTATGGTGTAAGAGTTGAACACGCACAAAATTGGTATACTGGTCAAAATAATACCGGTTCTATAAAGTATAACAAAGAACTAGTATTAAATGAACTAAGCATTCTGCCTTCGGTTAATATGGTGTATAAGATTGAGAAAAAGGCAGATTCTGTGCATTACGCGCGATATACCAATATTAGAGCGGCATACGCGACTACTGTTGCACGACCTTCATTTAAAGAAAAATCAATTGCCCAAATTTACGATCCAATCCAAGGACGTACTTTTAATGGTAATATAGATTTGAAACAAACGACAATCTACAATGCTGATTTGCGTTGGGAGTATTTCTTTGGAAGAACTGAATTGTTTTCAGCAAGTGCTTTTTATAAGCGTTTTATCGATCCGATTGAACTTATTGCATACAATTCTGCTCCGAATGAAACCCAACCGTTGAATTCTGGTGTAGCAGATATTTATGGTGCCGAAATCGAAATGCGTAAAGCAATTGGATTTAATAAAAAGGGCAAAGAACACCTGAGCTTTATGGTTGGAGCCAATTTCACCTATGTTATTTCGCGAATTGATATGAATCAAGTGAAAATTACTACTGGAGGAGTAACCCAAACGGAAAAAGAAATTAGAGAAATTAATAAACGTGAAGGAGAAACAATTGTTGATTACCGTGCGATGTATGGCCAATCGCCTTATATTGTAAATGCCTTTGTTTCGTTTAGAAACGACTCTATAGGTTTGACGTGTAATTTAAGTTATAACGTACAAGGGAAAAAATTAGCTGTAATTGGAGTAGGTAGTTTGCCTGATGTTTATGAGCAACCATTTCATAGTTTGAACTTAAAAGTATCTAAAACGATTGGCAAGGAAAGAAGGTGGAATGCGAGTATCACGGCAAGTAATTTATTGATGAGTGTTCGTCAAAAACATTATGAATCGTATAATGCAGAAAGCCAAGTTTACGATTATTTTAATCAAGGTATGACGATTTCAGGATCTGTTGCCTATACACTGGAAGGAAGAAAAAAGAAATAAGATTATAGAGCAAAAAAAATCCCGCCTAAAAGCGGGATTTTTTTATTCAATAAATTTATATCCAATTCCTTTAACTGTCTTAATTGAGTCGTTACCAATTTTCTCTCTAAGTTTCCGGATATGCACGTCAATCGTTCGATCACCAACTACGATTTCTGACCCCCAAACACTATGAAGTATAACTTCACGTTCAAAAACATCACCTGGTCGAGAAGCCAGTAATGCCAATAATTCGAATTCTTTTCTAGGAAGATGAATCGGTACGCCGTCCTTCAATAATTCATATTTTTCACGGTTAATGATAATTCCACCTTGAATTTCGTCATCTGCCTTATTCGTGTTTGATTTACGTCTCAATATTGCATTAATTCTACTCGCTAATACTTTTGGTTTTACTGGTTTGGTGACGTAATCATCTGCGCCAGCATCAAAACCAGCTATTTGACTATAATCTTCACTACGTGCTGTTAAAAAGCAAATCTTAATGTCTTTCGTCCTTTCCTCAGATCTTAAGATTTGACAAACTTCCATACCGTCCATTTCTGGCATCATTACGTCCAAAAGAATAAGGTTAGGAAGATTCTTTTTTGCCTTCTTTATTCCTTCTTCCCCGTTCTTAGCATTGATTACAGTATACCCTTCTTTAGTTAAATTATAACTAATTATTTCACGGATATCTTCGTCGTCGTCAATTATTAATATGGTTTTCATTGTGTGATTTTACTTATTTGAAAGTAAAAAGATAAACAAAGATAGTCATTACTCTTGGATTCTTATTTTTTAATGAGTAGAAAAACACACATCGAAATTACAATTTGTTAAAATATTAAAACATCAGTTTTCTTTACTTAACGGGTTTTGCGGGAGGTTTTGGTTATTATTTTTGAAAGATCATCCCTCCAATTATTAGGAAGCTAAAAAAAAACGTTTTGAAAAAAAATGTAATTTTCGCTAGGAAGTCGCCTGAGACGCACTATCTTTGTTGTGTAGTAGTAGGTTAGGTTGATTAGTGTAATGAGAGCCTTGGACGCCAGTCCTCGGCTCTCATTCTTTTTTGTGCCTTATTCAACTTTTCTTAATAACTTAGTATTCAACTTCACATTCATTGTTATGAAAATTAAAATATTGCTTGTTGAGGACGATGCAAACCTTGGATTTATAATTTCAGATCAATTAAAATCTGATGGGTATGAAGTGACACTTTGTACTGATGGTGCTGAAGGTTTTCAACGATTTAATGAAGATTCATTTCACATGTGTATTTTCGATGTAATGATGCCAAAGAAAGATGGTTTCACTTTGGCCAAGGATGTGCGAAAAATAAATACTGCAATACCCATTTTATTTCTTACTGCTAAATCAAGTGATGAAGATAAAATTGAAGGCTTCAAATCGGGAGGAGACGACTATTTAACAAAGCCATTTAATATTGAAGAGCTTCAACTAAGATTAGCAGCGATGTTGAGACGAGTGAATATCAAAGTGACTGAAGAAGATCAATCAACGTATTATTTAGGTGATTATGTATTCGATACCTTGAACTTTAATTTAAAGCACGCTAATTTTGAAAAGCATTTAACAAAGAAGGAAGCACAAATCCTTAAAATTCTTTGTAAGTTCAAAAATCAAGTAGTTGCGCGCGATATTGTATTAACTGGTGTTTGGGGACAGGATGATTATTTTGTAGGTCGAAGTTTAGATGTCTTTATCACAAAACTACGGAAGTATTTAAAGGAAGATGAACGTATTCAAATTGCTAATGTACACGGAATTGGGTTTAAATTAGAAATTGAAGAATAGTGAATACCTATATTTTACACCTTGAAACGGCAACAAAAGTTTGTTCTGTAGGATTATCCTTGAACGGAAAGTTAATTGGGCTTAAAGAAATAGAAGAAGATGGTTATTCGCACGGTGAAAATTTAAACTGTTTCATAGAGGATGTTTTATTGGAAACGTCCATTAAAATCAAAGATCTTTCAGCAATTTCATTGGCTTCAGGGCCTGGTTCATATACGGGCCTGCGAATAGGAGCCGCTACTGCCAAAGGGTTGTGCTATGCTCTCGAAATACCACTTATTGCAATAGATGCTTTGACTTGCCTAGCTGAAATAGCCAGAGAAAAACACCCCGCAGGAACTCTTTGCCCATTAATTGATGCACGAAGAATGGAGGTGTACAATCTCCTTTATGACACAAACGGAAAAGCATTAAAAGAAATCTCGGCTGATATTATTGATGAAACAAGCTATTCTGAATTTGAACCATTCATCTATTTTGGAGATGGTGCAGAAAAATTACAAGATATCTGGGCTGATAAAAATTGTGCGATTGATTCAACAATTAGGGCATCTGCTTCGGGACAAGTAAAACTCGCATTCCAAAAGTTTCAAGAAAATAAATTTGAAGACGTAGCATATTGGGAACCATTCTACCTAAAAGATTTCATTGCTGGAAAAAAAGCTGTTTAAAGCCTTTCCAAAAATTCTACTTCTCGTCCTTTTTCTAGCGCTTGAAGATAAGCTGACCCAATAATTGCTCCATCGGCAAATTGATGGACATTTTCGATATCTGCTTTTGTTTTTATTCCAAAACCAATCATCAAAGGTGTTCCTTCTATTAAACCATATATAGATTTTAAGCTGTCCTCATTCAATGTCAATTTTGAACCGGTTCCTGTTGTAGAATTACTTGAAACGAGATACATAAAACTCTTTCTACATTCTTTGGCAATCTTTTTAACACGTGAAATTTCTGTATTCGGCGTGATCAAAAAGGAAACGGGAAGTTCATATTGTTCAAAAATAGATTGATAAAAACGTTCGTATATTTCTAAACTCATATCTGGTAGAATTACAGATGATATGCCACATTCCTTACAGGCAATGACAAATTTTTCAATGCCAAAGTTGAGTACAGGATTCAAATAACCCATTAGGACAAGAGGTATTTTTGTTTTTATACTGTTTAGTTGATTAAAAAGCAGAGGAAGATTCATTCCATTATTAATGGCAATTTCACTTGTTTTTTGAATGGTTGGACCGTCTGCCAATGGATCACTAAATGGAATTCCAATTTCAATAAAATCGATGTTATACTTTTCAAGGAGTCTTATTTGCCCTTCTAAACTATTAATCTTTGGATATCCAGCAGTGACGAATATGCTTTTCTGTTTGTGACTTTTTATAAATGGATTCATCTGATTAATTTGAAAAATGAGTAATGTAAGTAGCCATATCTTTATCACCACGACCTGATAAATTTATTACAACAACATCTTTTGGTGCTAAATGAATTTTAGACAGTGCAGCAAGCGCATGTGCACTTTCCAATGCTGGAATTATTCCTTCGTTTTTTGAAAGTGACCGAGCTGCTTTAAGTGCTTCTGCATCAGTAATTGATACAGTTTTAGTCCTTCCAGTTTGAATACTGTAAGCATGCAAGGGGCCAATTCCTGGATAATCTAATCCTGCAGAAATGGAATAGGGTTCTGTAACTTGTCCAAACTCGTTTTGCATGAGTATTGTTTTACTTCCGTGCAATACACCTGGCGACCCTAAGAAAGATGTTGCGGCGCTTTTTCCTGAATTCAAACCTAATCCAGATGCTTCAGCAGCGATTAGTTCAACGTCTTTTTCATCATAAAAATGATAAAACGCACCTGCAGCATTACTTCCTCCACCAACACAAGCAATTACTTTCGTGGGATTTGAATTTCCAGTTGCTTCAAATAGTTGTTTTTTTATTTCTTCAGATATGATGGATTGAAAATCTGCCACCATCTGCGGATAAGGGTGAGGACCGACAACGCTTCCAATTAAATAATACGAATTTGAATTATTTATCCAGTAACGAATAGCCTCGTTCGTGGCATCTTTCAATGTTTTACTTCCGCTAGTTGCTGGAATTACTTCCGCACCTAAAAATTTCATGCGCGCTACATTTGGCGCCTGACGTTCGATGTCAATTTCTCCCATAAAAACCTTACACGATAATCCCATCAATGCGCAAGCCGTTGCCGTTGCAACTCCATGCTGTCCTGCTCCAGTTTCTGCAATGATTTCTGTTTTATTCATTTTTTTTGCTAAGAGAATTTGTCCCAATGCATTGTTGATTTTGTGGGCACCTGTGTGATTTAAATCTTCTCGTTTTAGATAAACTTCACAACCAAACTCCTGACTTAATTTTTCACTGCGATAGAGTGGAGTTGGGCGCCCTACATAATTTTTTAATAATTGTAAAAACTCGTTTTGAAAGGAAGTATCGTCCTTTAATTTGGAGTAAACGGTTTTTAGTTCTTCTACATTTGGATGAAGTAATTCGGGAATAAAAGCTCCTCCATACTCTCCGTAAAAGCCAAGTTCATCTGGCAAATGCGTGTTATTTATTGAGTTCATGAATGAAATTTTTAATGCGTTGAACATCTTTGTTACCAGGACTAATTTCAAATCGACTGTTTAAATCAATTCCAACTAGCTTTGGATGATGAATTTGTTTAATTGACTCGATGGAATCTTCATTTATTCCACCGCTTAATATAAATGGTGTGGTTAAGTTGTAGCGATTTAAAATGGACCAATCGAATTGAACTCCAGAACCACCTTTCAAAGGCGTTTTTGTATCGAAAAGAAAGTAATCGACATTTCCTTCAAAAGGAATTAGTGCTTTAAAATCAAAAAAGGAATCCATTCCGAATGACTTAATTACCGGTACTTTTTTGCCTATTTCTCTGCATCGCTCTGGATTTTCATCTCCATGTAATTGTACATAATCCAATTGATGAGTTTCAATTTTTGATTGAATTTCTGCTAAAAGTTCATCAACAAAAACACCAACTCGTTTTGCTTTGGAAGAACTTGGCGGAGTTTCGATATGTCGTTTTGAATGAGGGTAGAATATAAATCCAACATATTCCACCATGGAATCCAGCGATTCGACTTGATCCTGATTGGTTAAACCACATACTTTTACAAACATACCGCACTTTTTATATTCGTTAATTGAGAAAGGAAATTCAAATCTGTTGATTTCAAAATACTTTCTCCAATGAGCGCACCGTTGAATCCAATTTTATCCAATTCAAACAATTCGTCTTTTGATTTTATGCCTGATTCAGAAATGCAAATAGCATTATTCGGTATGAATTTGTACAAGTCTCTTGATGTTTGAATATCTGTTTTTTGAAGGTGTAAGTCGCGATTGTTAATCCCGATAATATCGACATGATCATTCATTTTTTCAAGGTTGGTTTTGTTGTTGCTTTCCACAATAACTTCCATTCCCAAACTTTGTGCGATGATGGTGAAATGAAGAATTTCTTCTGAACTTAGAATTTCCGAAATCAATAAAATAACATCTGCTCCGTAGGCTTTTGCTTCGAAAATTTGAAACTCATCAATGATAAATTCTTTTCTCAAAATTGGAACGTTTACCGATGTGCGCAAGAGCGTCAAGTCGTCTAAACTTCCGCCAAAAAAGGTGCTGTCAGTGAGACAAGAAATTCCGGCTACATTTGATTTTTCATAATACGCGCCTTGTTTTTGAATATTTAAATCGGCGTTTATTATTCCCGCACTTGGTGATTTTCGCTTTAATTCTGCGATTATCCCAAAATTTGATTTCAATAATTCTGTTTTAAGCGATAAACAAGTTCGATTGAAATTGTCGAATTGTTCAAAGTCAGAATAGCGTATTTTGGATTTCGCTGCGGCAACTTCTTGTTGCTTTACATCAACGATTGTATCTAAAATTGTTTTCATTTAATTGAATTTATAATGTTTGGATCCTTGCCCACTTTGAATGAAAGCCATGGATTCTGTAAAAAGTTCTGAGAGCTCTATTTCTGAATCGAAAAGACTCAATGCTGTTGCAACGTTCGCTGCGATGACTTGGTTTTGAGCTGGACTTCCTTTTCCCGATAAAATCTGAGAAATGATTAATGCTGCTGATTTAACTGAAGAACCCGCAAGAATATCATTCGGATCAAGAGCCATCGTTTTGAAACTGTCTGCAGATAGAATTTTATCGTCGTATTTCCCCAACAATCGTGTGCTATTTGTTAATGTCAGTTCATCATATCCATCCATTCCAAATACTACATTATAGTTCACACGTTTCTTATTAAGAATGTGTTGATACATTTTTGCCAACTCAAGTGAATAAGTTCCTGTCAATTGATAACCCGGTTGTGTTGGATTGACAATTGGTCCAAGACTGTTAAACAATGTTCGAATACCTAAATTCTTGCGGGTTGGAGCAATTTTTTTCATTGTCGGGTGGAAGAGTGGTGCGTGAATGAAGCAAATATTATTTTCATCTAATTCACGACTTAAGCCATCCGAGTTTGTTTTAAATTCAAACCCCAATTCTTCCAATACGTTGGATGAACCGCACATGGAACTCACTCCATAATTCCCATGCTTAATTACTTTCTTTCCCATTGCAGCTAAAACAAGTGCTGTGGTTGTCGATATATTAAAGGTGTTTTTTCCATCTCCTCCCGTTCCACATAAATCAATAGCGTTCTCTGAATCTAATTCTAGAGTAGCACACAACTCCAAAAGGGCTGAACGAAATCCATCCAATTCTTCAAGTTGAATTCCTCTCATTTGAATTCCAACCATAATTCCAGCGGCTTCATCAGAGGTAATGATTTCTTCTTCAATTCCAAAAATGAAAGCACGCGCATCTTCAAAATTCAAGAATTCGTGATTGATTATTTTCTCTAGTAAGCTATTCATATCGCTGTGGTTTTAAGTTGAATTGTTGCAATCCAATTTTGAATGATTTGACGACCATTCGGCGTTAAAATGGATTCAGGGTGAAATTGTAAACCGTAAATTGGCAGTGAAGCGTGCTTTATGGACATCACTTCGTTTTGGTCTGTTTGTGAAGTAACTTCTAATACGGATGAATTGTTTTCAATCGACCAACTGTGGTAACGACCAACTTCAAATTTTGCTGGCAATCCAATGAATAGTTTATCGTCTATTACTTTATTTATCAGTGTCGATTTTCCATGTAGCGGAAATTCATTTTGAACCAATCGTGCGCCAAAATATTCGCCAATTGCCTGATGTCCTAGGCAAATTCCGAGAATTGGTTTCTCTGCGTGAAATTGCTCAATGACTTTCATTAATTCACCTGCTTCTTCGGGAATTCCAGGACCTGGAGAAAGAACAATAGCGTCTGCCTTTTCCAGAAGTGCAAAGTCAATTTTGTCATTTCTCATGACGGCTGCTTTTTGACTGGTTGCATCGTTTATATATCGAACAATATTGTAAACGAATGAATCGTAATTATCAATGATCACTATTTGCATATCGCTTCTTTTTTAAATTCGTTTTGTGTCAATTCAATCGCTGTTCGAACCGCTCTTAATTTGTGGTGTACTTCTTTCGTTTCTCTTTCTGGAATTGAATCCAATACCACCCCAGCACCAGCTCTGTAATGAAGAGTATTGTTTTTACTCAACATACTTCGAATGACAATCGCCATGTTCAAGTTGCCTTTTGCAGTAAACAAACCAATAGTTCCACCGTAATAATCACGCGTTGAATTCTCATACATGTGAATTAATTCCAGCGCTTTCGGTTTTGGTGTTCCAGATAATGTTCCCGCAGGAAATGAATGACAAAGCGCTTTGAAATTGCTTGAGTTTTCTAGTACACCAGTTACTTTAGAAACCAAGTGCGTAACATGACTGAAGTGTTGCACTTCTTTGTATTTTGAAACATTTACTGAAGAACAATCTCTGCTTAAATCATTTCTTGCTAAATCTACTAGCATGGTATGCTCAGCGTTTTCTTTTTCATCATTCAATAAAAAATTGAGTTGTATATCATCAGTCATTTGAACGCCAGTTCTAGGAATAGTTCCGGCAATAGGATGTATTTCCGCCTGTTGATTGCTAATAATCAATTGCGCTTCTGGAGATGATCCAAATAAACGGTAATTTTCAAAATCAAAATAAAACAAATACGGAGAAGGGTTCAATCTTCTTAATTGGCGATAGACTTGAAAGTCATCGCCAAAAAATGATTGTTCAAAGGCGTTGGAGACCACCAATTGAAAAACATCTCCGCGTTTGCAGTGCTCAATGCTTCTAGTTACTAATTGAGTAAATTCTTGATCTGTGAAAGAGGCGCGTTCATTGCCAATTGTTTCAAATGTTAGGGCCGTGTATGTTTCGTTTTTGAATAAATCTTTGTAATTCTTTAGTCCAAATTGTTTGTTTAAACTGTTTTCAATGATGTAACCTTCGTTTGTGAAATGATCAATTACAATAACGTATTTGTAGATGAAAGCATGAAGTAAGGGGATGTCAAGATTACTTTTCGTTGGCTTTAAATGCGTTTCATCATGGAGGTTGTATTCATAGCCAAGCCGTCCGAAAAAACCATTGAATTGTTCGTTCTCAAATTCATAATTTTCTAGGATAGTTTGAACTTGGGACGCAAAAGTAGATTCATTGTTAAGTATTATTTTTTCTTCTTCTTTATCAAGCGTTTCAATGAATAACGTTGATTCAATTTGTTGAAGTTCAATAAGTGGATCAAGACCGATAAATGACTTACTTTCCTGTCTTGAATGGTAATCGTTACTTTCGAGTAAACATGTTTTACGATGTTTGTTTCGAAGGGAAAGATAAAGCTTAACTGGCGTGTATAAGTCCGCGTTAAATTTGAGTGTATTTGAAAATATTTTCATTTTAAATTGTTTAATATGTAGGGGGGGGGAGGATAAAAGTTTAGGCCACAAAAAAAGGCTTGTCGATGTGACAAGCCTTTTGTAATATCTTTAAAAATTACAAATTAGCACCAAGCACACCAACAGTTCGTCGAGTGCCACCACCAATTTGTATTTTGTACTTTTACATTCATGAGATGCAAAGATGACAAAATAAATTTCAGAAAAACAACTGTTATGTGAAATATTTTTTTTCCCTTTGTAAAAGCAAATGATGAACAGAACACAAATATCTTGGTCTTGGAGCGCTTTAATTTAAAGTTGCTTGAGACTCGATGGAATATACTTAACCCGTCCGCTTCAAGCAGACGGGTTTTTTTATGAATAATAATTAACTTAGAACTGAAATGAAATTATCAGAAAGAATCAGTGTCAGTGAAAGACCATTTGTAATCGCTGGACCGTGCAGTGCGGAGACAGAAGAACAAGTGATGAATGTATGCAGTGAGATTGCCGCAAATCAATCTGCTCAACTATTACGCGCTGGTATTTGGAAGCCGAGAACGCGCCCTGATAGTTTTGAAGGAATTGGAGAAGTTGGGCTAAAATGGTTGGTGGACGCTGGAATTAAAACAGGACTGCCAACAACAACGGAAGTAGCGAATGCAAAACACGCTGAATTAGCATTAAAAGCTGGAGTAGATGTTTTATGGATAGGTGCTCGTACAACTGTAAATCCTTTTGCCGTTCAAGAAATTGCAGATGCGATGCGCGGTTCCAATGTTCCTGTGATGATTAAAAATCCAGTAAATCCTGATTTACAATTATGGATGGGTGCTTTTGAACGATTTGAGAAAGTAGGAATTACTGATTTAGCTGCAATTCACAGAGGTTTTTCAGTTTACAATCACAGAAAATACAGAAACGTCCCAAGCTGGGAAATCCCAATTGCACTGAAAGAAAATCGTCCTGATTTACCATTGATTTGCGATCCAAGTCACATTGGTGGAAAGCGTGATTTATTATTGGAAATCAGTCAGAAAGCAATGGATTTGAACTTTGATGGTTTGATGATTGAAACACATCCCAATCCAGATAAAGCTTGGTCTGATGCTGCGCAACAATTGACGCCGAGTAATTTGGTGATTTTATTGAATGATTTGGTTTTGCGTTCGGAAGAATATTCATCCGATGTTGCAAACGTCATTAACGATATTCGTGATAAAGTGGCAACACTTGATGATCGAATTTTTGATATTTTGAGCGAAAGAATGAATTTAAGTGAACAAGTTGGAAAACTAAAACGCGAGAATAACATTACAATTTTACAACAAGAACACTGGAAAAAGGTCATTAGTTCTCGTTTAGAGAAAAGCAATGATTATGGATTGACTGAGAAATTCGTGCGACAATTGATGGATGCCATTCACCAAGAATCTATTCGTCACCAAACTTCAATTATGAACAGCGATAAGAAGTAATGGAAAAGGATATTAAAGGTGTTGAACTTAGTGGGAAAGTCGTTATTCCTCCATCTAAAAGCGACGGTCAACGTGCAATCCTCTGTGCGGGTTTATCGGCTGGAAAGTCAATCATTTACAATGTAGGTCAAAGCAATGACGAATTAGCAATGATTCGAAATATTCAGCAATTTGGAGCGAAAGTCGAAATTAGAGAAAATGAAATTGAAGTAGATGGAAGCATAAACTTTCCCAAGAATGCTGAGTTCAATTGCGGTGAAAGTGGATTAGGATTACGTTTAATGACAAGTATTTGCGCTGTATTCGATGGGAATCACTCGTTAACTGGAGAAGGTTCAATATTGAATCGTTCTCAATCATTTTTTAATGAAGAATTCCCAAAAATGGGCTTGGAAGTTGAGTCAAATAATGGTTTTTTACCAATTACTTTAAATGGACATCTGAACCCAGGAATTTATAAAGTCGATGGAAGTCAATCGTCTCAATATATTTCGGGATTGTTAATGGCATTGCCGCTGTTAAAGTCTGATTCAGAACTAATTATTGAGGATTTAAGGAGTAAACCGTACATCGACATGACATTGTCTACTTTAGCTTCTTTTGGAATTGAAATTCGAGTTGAAGGAAATAAATATATCATCCAAGGAAATCAGTTTTATACACCTACAAATTACAAGGTTGAAAATGATTGGAGTTCTGCGAGTTGCTGGTTGGCAGCTGCAGCATTGGGACAGAAAATAGAATTATCAGGATTAAGTATTTCGAGTAAGCAAGCGGATGTTGCGATGCTAGACGCTTTGTACGCGGCGAATTGCAATGTCGAATTTTTAGTCGATTCGATTCGTGTTGACGGAGAAAATAGACGGGCATTTACTTTTGACGCAACAGATTGTCCAGATTTATTTCCAGCGCTAGTTGTTTTAGCTTTTGGATGTTCTGGAAAGTCCATTGTAAAAGGTGTTCGCCGTTTGAAGAACAAAGAAAGCGATAGAGGAGAAGTACTTCAACGAGAATTCAATAAACTCGGAATTAAGATTGAATTATTAGACGATGAAATGCACATTTTTGGTGGAACATTATTGAAAAGGGCAGATGTAAATTCACACAATGATCACCGAATTGCAATGTGCCTGGGGATTACTGGGACTTTAATTGAAGAAGGAATTACAATTCATGGTGCCGAAGCTGTGGCGAAAAGTTATCCCGGCTTTTGGGAGGAATTAGATCAATTGTTAATCAAATAATCTATACCAACGGGTAATAGGAAAATTCCAATTAGTCCGATTAAAATTAATATCAAAAGAGCCGAGGCTTCAATTCTATCGAATTTTTTCACCGATTCTACAGGGTCAAATCCGATTAATAGATTCCAAATTAGCCAAGCAATTGGGCTAATAAACAATCCAAATCCTAAAACTCGAGGGTCATTAAAAAAAGGATAGGCAATTAGATTAATGGGACCACCGAAGCCAAATAAAATAAATGGTAGACTTTTTCGCACAACATAATTAGAGAACTCACCATTCTTATTTGTGCAACTTCTAATCAAAAGAGAATAAATATAATTTACAAACTGCTTCATTCAAATGGTCTGATTCTTATCTATGTTGATCAATCAAAATCATATTGCCATCTGGATCAGTAAACATTAAGCTTGCAGGGCCAGAAGTCGATTCATCAATTTTATTTTCTAATTGAATTCCTTTATCAGAAATCACTTTTTGAATTTTACGAATATCGTCGAATTCCTTTAGGTTTTGTGCGTTTTCATCCCAACCAGGATTAAAGGTCATAATATTCCCTTCAAACATTCCTTGAAACAATCCAATGATGGAATTTCCATTTTTCATGATGAGGTAATTCGCTTCCATTGATCCGCCCATTTCGGTGAATCCAAGTGTTTCATAAAATGCCTTTGAAACTTTTAAATCTTTTACGCTTAGGCTGTTTGAGAACACACCTAATCTAATATTTTCGTTTTCTATTTTTTTCTTGTTCATTGTCATTGAAGTAAAAACAGCACCAATTGCAAAAGCTGCAGCAAGACTTAAAGTAATATAAATTGTTTTTTTCATAGTTGTCTAGATTAATTTAGCAGCTTGTTGGAGTATAAAATTGTATAAATTTTTCTTTTGTTTTTCCGGTTTTACTATTTCGAAGTACAACCTTGAATAAGCGATAACTTAAAAAGATAGCTGAGGGCATTTTTTCAACCGAAGAAATGGACTTTATTTCATTCAACCAATCATTTCCGCAATGCTTATCAACGGCTGAAAGAAATTCATCTTTTGTAAAGTTAATTAAAGGCTTCACATTTGCTTGGTTTGTATTGAACATTGGATTCGTTGGATCTAGTTTTATTCGATTCCATTTCGATTCAAACTTTTTCCAATCAGTCATGATACAAACCGGAACCTCCATGTCTCTTTTTGAATCCATCGATACATGGTACACGATTTTCTCGAAGAGTTCAATTTCATCGTATTCAGAATTTTCTATTCTGAATGGTAATGCATCTGCTGAAACACCCGGGAATAAATCTAGGTATGCCGTGTCTGACTTCGGTTTATAAACACTATCGTTTCTACTTCCAAAAGAGTATTTATCTGGCCAATTTAATTCAAACTCGGCAATAGCAATCGTAACATCTTTGTATTTTACCTTAATCCATTTGAAGTCGCCCTCTTGATTGATGGCTACATCGACAGATTCTTCTTCGCTTACTGGGTTTTCTGATTCGGGTGATTGTTCAATTTCGCTGTATTCTTCCTCTTCACTTTCTTTTTTCTCTTGAACCGTTTCCGCGCAGGAGCTAATAAAGAGCATTAAGAACAATAATGGAAGTAGCTTTTTCATTTCTTAAAATGTTCTGATTGATTTAAAGATAGCGAAAAAATCAGTCTCTCGTCAACTCACTAATTATCTCACTATGTTGCGGAAAAAGAGCTGTCATTTCAGTTGTATTTGGCAGAATGAAATCGGCAAAATCGAAACCAGGAGATACAGTACAGCCTAAAAGTGAATATTCAGCATTGTCTTTTACGCGAGAAGCAAACCAAACTCCGCCTGGAACAACGTATTGCAAGTGTTCTCCGTTTTTAATATCACGGCCGATGTACACGCATGAGTATTCTCCATCCGCTGTAATCATGTGCAATTCAATCGGTGAACCATCGTAAAAATGCCACATTTCATCTTGGTTAATTTTGTGAAATGCAGAAAAAGTATCGGCTGTGAGCATAAAATATATTCCAGTGGAATAAGATCGATCACCAGAATAATCATCGGGTAAAGCATTTTTTGAAATACTTCCTTCACTACGATACGTTTCTTTGTAATATCCTCCTTCTGGATGAGAGATTAATTCAAGCGTATTAATAAGTTCTTGTTTTCGACACATCAACTGAAATTTTCTGAGGTATACTCCCAATCTTTCACCTCTTCAAAACGTGCTTGAGCTTCTTTGTTAGAAGGATGTTGCAATACGGATTCAACCGAAACTTCGGGCAATAATTCTGGAATTAAATCTTCACGAACGTAAATTAAATTGAAGCCCAATTCATTCGCACCAACCAAACGGTAGCCTTTATGTTTGGCTAATTTTGTCATCGCAACTGGTGAAGCACCATGATATGTTATGTGTTTTCCTGGATAAAAATAGTCTGGATCGTAAGGAACAATAATGTCATTCATTCCAAATTCGTTGTGTGTTTCAATAATTACGACTTGTGGAGAAATGCAATTCATTGCCTTCCATACCCAGTAATCGTTACCGTCGATATCAATTGATAAGAGACCAATGTCACCGCTAATTCCAGTAGAAGAAATTAGTTCGTTGATATTCTCTGCGGTAATCATCGCTTGTTTGAAAATTGGCTGTGCAACTTTAGAATTTGCATGACGCTTGAAAAAATAACGACCTCGACTCAATGCTTTTTCGTTTCCGTCCATGTACAATCCTGTAAAATCGTGGTTGTAATACAAATTGGCTGTGTTACTGTTGATTCCGTCGTCTGAGCCAAATTCAATAAATGTTCGGTTTGGTTTTTCAAGCAATGAAAAAATGAAAAGTAGCAATCCGTCCTCTTCGAATTGAGAGAATAATTTAAATCCTGTTTCTTCAAATTTAGGCAGTTTACCCGCTTCCAGTTGCTCTTTGTAGTAAGCAACTAATTCTAATTGTTCAGCTTTTACTTCTGGAGCAAATCGCTTGCGCACCTTGTAATATTTCAAGTACTTTTTTAGAATATGTTTTAAGCTTCCTTTCATGGGTTTCCAAAAGTAGAGAATTAATTGGCAATTCCCATGATACGGTTGATTATAAAACTTCTAAAATGCTGCATAGTATTCAGAGAATGACTCACAATTACTAATTAACTCGGAATACTCTTCCGGATAATTATTTTCCAATGTTTTATAGCTTTTGTTTTTTGAGAACATTAACTGCAAATAGCCACCATATCGGTCATAATCAAAATCCCAATCGTATTCGTGTTCATCAAAAAGCGCGTATTTTTCGCATCTCCCCATCATTCTTAGGCAAAGAGCTTTTTGCATGTCATTGGTAGATAGATCATAGGCCTTTTTGTAATACTTTTTAGCCAGGTCACAGCGTGCAAATTCTTCATCATCGATCAATCCGGATTTTACCAGATTCGTGCTCCACCAATAGCGTCGCATCATCCAAGAATTACCATAATAACTCATGTTTAAATAACAATTTGCAACAATAAAATAATCTTTCGCTCGATTTGGATTATTTACGTCATCTCCTTTCTTGATATAGGCTTGAAGTTTCTTTGCGATTTGGTATTTATTATAGGTAATTGTGTCGTATTTCGATTTTTCATGTTCGGTATAAAAATCGGTACTGAAAGGATTAGCATTCAACATAAATTTATAAGAATACTCCTCTTTATTCCACGTTGAATCGCTGACTTTTGAAAATGCTGAAATGGCTTTATCTAAGTCATTTTCTCTTAAGTGTTTTGTTCCCAATAGGTCATACAACCGTTCAATATCTGCTGCTACAAATTCAGTGAGCCAAGGACTTTTAAATTCGTTATTTTCGATGTTTTTAATTAATTCTTTTACTTCTTCAAGTGAATATTGGGCATCTAGATAGAAGAAGTATTCGGTAAAGAAATCGACATATAAATTAGTGACTTGGTTTGGCGCTTTCCATGCTTCCGAATCCCAATACTCTTCATTTTTGTTTAAGTGACTGAATAAACAAGCAGCTACAGAAGTTTGTTTGTTGAATTCGGCTTCACGTCCAACAGCGAATAAAAAATTGGAGTAATTCGCAACCGTATTGTTTTGGAGAAGCGCTTTATAATTATCATTATAAATCCAGGCCTGGTTAGTAGAGGCATCAACAGTACAAAGTAATTCTAATTGATCTTTTAAGTAGGCAAATGAAGTGTTGCCGGAGATTGGTATGTTACTAAGTTTAGATAGTGCATCTTGCGTGTTATCTGTAATTTGTGCTAAGTAGGCAAGCGAAAGAGCTTGTAAATAGCGCATTTCATCATTTTCAAAACGAACTGTGTTAAGCCATTCTGAAAATTCTTGAGCGTATTTTTTATCTGAGGCTATGCGAAAATTATACTGTTCTGCTTGATCCTCTGCATAATAATCGGACATTGCAGGAGGAAAAAGATTGTACTTAGGAGTCAAAACCCAGTCTTCTATTTTATTGATTTCTCGCAGGAAAACAAATGAAAGTTGTGGATTTGATGGGTCTACTTTTACTAGCTGTTGAATTAGATTAGCGCATTTACCAGGATTTCTAAGCGCATACATTACAATTACATTTCCTTTATCGCGGTTCGTTTTTGCCTCATTTAATGTTTTTTCTAGCGTAAATTCGCGATCAAAAAGCTGGTTAATCGCAAACCGTTTATTGGGACATTTTTCAAAAATCTGAGCCAATTCAATGTTGCGTTCAATCGATGTAGGTTCATAACACAATTTAAAATAAGACGCCCAATAATCAATCACGTCAGATTTATTTGAGGAGAAATAAGTTGCATGTATGGAATTCAATTGAGATTCATTTCCTGCATAATACGCCAATCTGATCGCAAGAAAAGCGTAACGCTTTTTCAGCATTTCATTTGATTCAGCTTTACATTTCTTGAGTGCTAGTTTGATTTTTTTTGTACGCTGTTTCGTCTTGGAATCTTTGCCTTTTCCCCAAGGATCGTATGTGACTTGACTATATGGAGAACAACTCTTTGCAAATTTCAGGTAGTTAATTGCACTTAAATCACTTTTCTTCAATAAATACTTCACAAAAGTATTTGTTGAATTTTTATTATCTAATTCATTTGCATTAAGCGCATAAACAGCTTCGAAAACATCTGAAATAGCAGGTATACCTTCCGCATAAGTATGCCAGAGAATGATATTCGGATCTTGGCTTGGACTTAACTCTTCTAGCTCTCCAAAATTATCTGCGCTATAGTTAAACGGATTGTAGCCATTATCTACAAATATAGATGGAGTGAAAAGGGAAAAACGAATTTCTTCTCCATACGGATACCATGGTCCACAGGCAAAAACAATACTATTACTTACTAAAACGGCGATACAAATGATCCAATTCTTCATGCGATGTGGTTTTAAATTCTTCTTCATCTAACTGAAAGAAGCTAACTGTTATTGTGTCCTTAAAGGAACTGTTTTTTTTCAATTGATCAATTAAATCTTTTAGGTTTTGAGATGAAATAGATTCATTTTTAATGCGATACCCTCGGCGTAAATATATATCATTTATTACCGTGTCTTTTTGTAAAATCGACCATAACGAATTGACCTTTTTTAAATAGGGTTTAAGTTCAGGTTGTGGACCGTGAATAACACCTTTGAATGTTTTGTTTTCGTAACAAATGTTCCAACTGTACTTTGGCAACGCATAATCCATGGGAAGTGGATAATTGATTTTTGTATCCGTGTATTTTTCAAATTCCTTGAGGTCGAAAATAGAATTTTTAGAGTCGTTGTTTTTAGGTGAAAGTAAATTGTAGCACATCAGCATTACTTTGTCAACTGGCGGAACGCCCATTTTTTCAGGATACTTGTATGGATACAAACGAAGCGTACAGCTTACTTTTGAATTTGTTTTTGCCTTCAGCGACTTTAAAAATTGGAAATAATTTTCTTTTGTCGAAGTCGTCCAATCACAATCGATTTGAATTTCTTTCGGTTTATTTTTGACACCCAATTCCTCCTTCATCATTGTGGTGATGAGGAAAAGAGCGTTCTCTACAAAATCTTCCAACTCATATTTATCCATTTTAGTGAAAACACTATTTTGGATGTAAACACATGGAATAACTTCCTTGCCTTTTAGTTGGTTTGCTTCAGAAAAATTTGTTTTTGAAATTGGAATTGCACCCATTTTAGAATCATAGGTCACCTCAAAAAGTTTAAGATACAATTTTGAAATACCAGTGTTGTGCAGGAATTTTATTTCGTTATCTGAAAATGAATTAGCAGCGCTTTCCCAATAATACATTCCTCGCTCTACAATAATTGGCTCTTGTTGAGAACAACTCCCAAACAATACCATAACAATGAACAAGCGAAGGTAGAAACGCATTTAGATCTTTAAATTTTTATTTAAAGTTAAGGATTATTGGTTAAATTAAGTGTAACCAATTTCTTTTTCAATGTTATGCTTACAACTTCAAACTTAGATTATGAAAACGAAACAAATTTTACTTTTTAGTGCACTTTCAATGGTGTTAATGAGCTTTATTTCTGGGAAAAAGCCATCTGAAAAAACTGCAAAAAAACAATTGGATGAATTTTGCGCTTATGTTCCTAGTGGAACAACATTAAATCAAAAAGATACCGTTTCCGTACAAGGATTTTACATGTCAAAAGGAGAGGTTACGAACTTCCAATACCAAGAATTTTTGTTTGATTTAAAGCGAAAAGGAGAGTTGGATAAATTAAAAATCGCACAAATCGACACCAATAATTGGACGACTGAATTGAAATGGGGAAATCAGGCGTATTCCGAACATTATCATGACCACCCTGCTTATCGCAATTATCCAGTCGTAAACATTTCCAAAGAAGGAGCTGAATTGTATTGTAAATGGTTAACGGAAAAATACGATAGCCTTTCTGGTGGAGAAATGAAGCTTAAATTTAGAATTCCAACACATATAGAATGGTTGAGAGCTGTGCGCGGAAATCACACTGTATGTTCATATGCATGGGGTGGACCGTATTTGCAAAATTCGCAAGGAGCATTTTTGGCGAACTTTATTCGCAGTGGGGGAGAATGCATTACTAGAAATCAGCAAACAGGAAAACTAGAAGTAACAACAGAGAACATAGGTTACGTATTTGACACCAAGAATGCCGATGTAACAGCACCTTCGATTTCCTACTGGCCAAATGATTTTGGTTTTTACAATATGAATGGAAATGTTTCAGAAATGATCTCGGACAAAGATGTAGTTGTCGGAGGAGATTGGCGTTCTCCAGGTTATGATATAAGAAATGAAAGCACACGAGCGTACAAAGGGTCAAGTGTAACAGTTGGCTTCCGAGTGATTGCTACTTATGTCGAAAATTAAGAGCGATTGTTTACATTTGTAGACAAATAATTGATCATGACATTAGAAGAAACGATTCAAGCTGTTGAGACCTTTCACAACGCTTTTGGAATAGCAAATAACGAGAAACCAACAGTAGATTTATCCGAGAACGATATCAAATTGCGTCACCGTTTGATGCACGAAGAGAACGAAGAATATTTGGAAGCAGCCGAAAATGGCGATTTAGTGGAAGTGGCTGATGCACTTGGAGATATGTTGTACATTTTATGTGGTACAATATTAAAGCACGGAATGCAGCACAAAATTGCGGAGGTGTTTCAAGAAATTCAACGTTCCAATATGAGCAAATTAGACGCAGATGGAAAACCTATTTATCGCGAAGATGGTAAAGTGATGAAATCTGATTTGTACTTTAAGCCAAATATTAAGGATATTTTAAATTCTTAATGAATACAACAAACATTCGCGTTTACGGAATCATTATCAACGATAAAAAACAAGTTCTTTTGTCCGATGAACTGCGTCATGGAATTGCATTTACAAAATTTCCTGGAGGTGGATTAGAGTGGGGGGAAGGAACTAAAGACTGTCTAAAGCGTGAATTGCAGGAAGAATTGGGGTTGTCCGCCGAAATCGGTGACTTATTTTATGTCAATGATTTTGCACAGCTATCTGCTTTCAGGAAAAACGATCAATTATTCAGCTTTTACTATTTCGTAAATCCATTTGATTTCAGCAAGGTGAAAACGTCGAAGCACACAGTTCCAATATCTGAAGAGGGTGAGAGGTGCCGTTGGGCGAATCTTGATGAACTCACAGCTGAATCTGTCACTTTTCCAATTGATCAAATTGTTGCTCAGAAATTGACTGAATTATAATCCAAACGACTTAGGTTCAATTTTATCGTATTCTTTTGGGAAATAGGTGCGAAGAATTGCTGTATAATAATTATATGGCTTGTGATGTAAGTTCATGCTCGTAGATTTGTAAAGGGATTTATCCTCAAACACTCCTTCTTTGTTACGTGGATGTTCTTTAAGAAACTCCTTGTTTTCCAATAGTGTAGAATCTTTCAATTCCAAAGGATATTCTGGTTCGGGTAATTTTATAATGTTCCCTATTTGAGCGAAATTAATTCCGTCCTTTGCTTTCGGCGTAATGATGTCGCCATACTCAGCTGTCAATTGATTTTTTATTGAACTGCTGAATTTCGTAACAATTTCCTTGAATTGCGATTGAAAAAGTAGAATCATCCCTTCTTTCATAAAAGACGATTTATCAAGGTCCATTTTATCTGACATCAACGCTGAAATATTATCACGAATGTAAGTTGAATCATTGTACGAAAGCGGCATTGTTGGAACTAAATCCTTGGGATTTACAAGGGCATAACTCATTTCTGGAGTAGAAAAATCGCGATTGTATTCCTGAACAAAGGCTTTGTTTCCAACCATCGGCATAGCAAAAGTATAAACTTTGAAATTGTTTTTCGGGTCCAGCTCGGATGAGCTAACATAGTTCAGGTATGCTCTTGCTAAAACAGCTAATGCTCCGCCTTGACTGTGTCCAGTGATGATGATGTCATAAATTCCCTTGTCATTCAATGTCTTTATTTGAGCTAGAATATCTTTATGTAAAAAAGCCATTGCCAATGCGTATCCACTGTGAATAGACGAAGCCGTATCTTTTCCCATTTTGTAATTAAATGTAATATCCTTCACCTTGATTTCACCCTCCACAGGAAGCAATTCAGAATACATATTCGCTAACCAACTAAATTTGTTTGCCGTTGATCCACGAAAATTAATTACGCCAATTTTTCCGTGTGTGTAAACTTGAAAAACATTGTCCATTCCTGCTTTTTTAGACGTATACGTTTTTGTATAACCAATCGGAATAATCTCTTCGTCATCCCGATATAATTCAAGGTAGGTAAAGCTATTACACACCATTATCATTTCCTTTGCTTCTTGCGGGTCAAAGCCTTTTTGAAGTTGAGAAAAAGAAAGAGTGGTAAAAAAAAGCGTGAATGCAAAGGCAATAAAAAGTTTCATGTATTTTTGGTTTTTGGAGATAATTTTAAAACGATAAATTCGAATATTTAGTGTAGTTCATATCAATTATTAGCCCAATTTATTATTGTTCTTGTGGCGTTCACCGTCGCGGAGAGTTTTCTTTTGAAAATTTTTGCGAATTGCTTCTTCTAAATCAATTCCTGTTTGATTGGCTAAACAAACTAGAACAAACAAAACATCAGCCAATTCATCACCTAAATCTTTGTTTTTGTCACTTTCTTTTTCACTCTGTTCTCCATATCTGCGCGCCATGATACGTGCGACTTCTCCGACCTCTTCCATCAATATTGCGGTATTTGTCATTTCGTCAAAATAGCGCACACCGTGCTCTTTGATCCAATCGTCAACCCTTTGTTGTAGTGATTTAATATCCATTATTCTCTATTTTTTGAATCAATACAAATTGTAACCGGTCCATCGTTCACGAGCGAAACTTTCATATCCGCACCAAAAATACCTGTTTCAACCTTCGATTCAGACTTTACCATTAACTCTTCAATGAAATATTCGTAAAGCGGAATGGCAACTTCTGGTCGGGCCGCTTTAATATAACTTGGCCGATTTCCTTTCTTCGTGGATGCATGCAAAGTAAATTGACTAATCACCAAAAATTCTCCGTTGATGTCTTGAGCAGATAAATTCATTTTTCCTTCATCGTCAGAGAAGATGCGCAAACCAACTATTTTTTGAATCAACCAATCGGCATCTTCCTTTGAGTCTTCTGATTCAATTCCAATTAGGACAACTAATCCACGTTTAATTTTACTGTAAATGCTTCCTTCAATTTTTACTGAAGCTTCAGATGCACGTTGTATAACAATTCTCATGCGAAATCGTTTTTTCGGTGAATATCGTTTTCATCTTCTGTCATTAACTGAAGGTAGGTATTATATCTACTTTCGTCAATGTTTCCATTTTCTACTGCTTCTTTTACGGCACATTTTGGTTCATTAATGTGCTGACAATTGTTGAATTTACATTCTGACATCAAAGCACGCATTTCTGGAAAGTAATGGGATAAAACTGATTTGTCTAAATCGACAATTCCAAAAGCACGAATTCCAGGAGTGTCAATAATATATCCACCTGAATTTAATTTGTGCATTTCTGCAAACGTTGTTGTATGCTTCCCTTGCTTGTGAGCGTCTGAAATAGCCCCCGTTCTTAAATCCAAATTTGAATCCAACGAATTTACTAGTGTGCTTTTTCCTACACCACTATGTCCCGAAATCATTACTTGTTTCCCTTTAATGTCTTCTCTTAAAAAAGCAACATCATTTTCATTGGTCGCAGAAATTTTATATCCAGGATAACCAATTCGCGCGTACATGTCCAGTAACGCATCTACATATTCTAAGTCGTCTTCCGAATATGTATCAATCTTATTGAAAAGTAGTGTTGTTGGAATTCGAAAAGATTCCGCGGAAACCAAAAAACGATCTATAAATGCAATATGCGTCACAGGCGAATGAATGGTAACAATCAAATATGCCCTGTCAATATTTGCAGCAAGTATTTGTTGTTGCTTGCTCAAGTTGGTTGATTTTCGCACGATGTAATTTTGCCTTTTCTCAAAATCTTCAATTAAACGATTTCCTTCCTCGTCCACAGTATCATTCAAAAAAACAATGTCACCAACTGTAATCGGATTTGTTGTTGTTAATCCTTCTAAACGCAATCGCCCACGAATGCGACACTTTACAATTGTTTCATCTTCCAATTCAACATTGTACCACGTTCCAGTTGATTTTAAAACTTTTCCTTTTATTGACATTAGCGTAAAAATACGAAGTTATACTCGGTTGGGCTACATTCAGAAATAAAAATGAATTACATGTAAGGAATTCAATTGATTTACGACCAAGATTCAAATTAACCATCGTATTATGGAAAACATTTCGACATTATTTAGATTATACATCATACTTTTGAGCTCAACAATTGCTTTTGGACAATTATCAAACGGTTCAACTGCGCCTAATTTTACATTGACAGATATCAATGGAGGGCAGCATGTTTTATATGATTATTTAGATCAGGGTAAAACTGTTTATATTGATTTTTTCGCATGTCATTGTCCTTTTTGCTGGGCATATCACAATACAAATTCATTGCAAGATTTGTATGATGAATTTGGTCCAGGTACGGCAACAGATGATGTTTTTGTAATAGCTATCGATTTGGATGCCAACAACGGAACCAATGAATTTTACGGGATTAGTGGAAGTACCCAAGGAAATTGGGTCGCTGGAACTAATTTCCCTCAAACAAATCCCGAAGGAATTGATTTAACAACTATTAAAAGTAATTATCAAGCATATTCTTATCCACTCATTTATGCGATTTGTCCAGATAGAACAATTACTAACATTGGGAAGAAGACAAAAGATGAATTATATGCACATACGGGTACATGTCAACCATTAGGGATGAATGAAAATGATAAAAATTCTTCTGCTCGTTTTGGATTTAGCGGGAATAATATAGTTGTTCTAAGCTTAGACAAGGAAGTCGGACAAACGGTTCAAGTCGTTGATGTTTTTGGACGCGTTTTGATTTCAGAAACTGATATTTCTACTTCAACGAGAATTGACGTTTCAGCATTACCATCGGGACTTTATTTTGCAGTATTAATTAGTAATAATCAGCCTAAATACTCACAGAAATTTCAAAAATAAGGGTAATCTACTTTATTTGAGTTTGACCTGTTTATATTTTTCGAAAAATAGCTTCTTCGGCAGTGAATTGCGTATTTTCTTCTTAAATTCGTGACTCAAAATTAAGCGCATGTCGATAGAGGTAAAAAATCTTTTCAAGTATTACGGAGATCAAGCAGCAGTAAAAGATATTTCTTTTAATGTGAAAGATGGAGAAATCGTTGGTTTCTTGGGGCCAAATGGTGCTGGAAAATCTACTACGATGAAGGTGATAACCGGATATATTTCTGCCTCTTCGGGAGATGTAAAAGTATGTGGTTTACCCGTTTCCGTTGATTCGTTGAATACACGCCAGTTGATTGGGTATTTACCAGAAAACAATCCTTTGTATTTGGACATGTACGTGAAGGAATATTTGGCTTTTGTGGCGAATATTTACAAGGTTTCTGATGTGAAAGATCGTGTTTCAGACATGATTAAGAAGGTTGGATTGGAAGTTGAGCAAAATAAAAAGATTGGCGCCTTGTCAAAAGGATATCGTCAGCGTGTAGGTTTAGCGCAAGCGATTATTCACGACCCAAAAGTGTTGATTTTAGATGAGCCAACATCAGGTTTGGATCCAAATCAATTGGTGGAAATACGTGAATTGATTCGCTCGATTGGAAAAGAAAAAACGGTAATGCTTTCTACGCATATTATGCAGGAAGTAGAAGCAATTTGTGATAGAATTGTCATTATAAAACGTGGAGAAATTGTAGCTGATGATAAGGCTGGTAACTTACAACACACGGCAAATGTTCAAACAGTTTACGTTGAGTTTGAAGGAAACGTCACGAAAAATCAATTGAATAAAATCGAAGGTGTAAGTAAAGTGGAGAAAGTGGCAGAAGGTTGGTTATTGGAAACGAAACAAGACATCGACTTGAGAAAATCAATTGCGCAATTTGCCAACCAAAACAATGTATTAACATTGACTTTGAGAAAAGAAGAAAAAACATTAGAAGAAGTATTTAAAGAATTAACAAAATAGACTAGAAGATATTAAGACATTAGGATGTTAAGACTTGTTTTTTGTAAAAGGAATTGAGTCTATAACTAAAATCAAGTCTTACAGTCTTAAAATCTTAAAGTCCTAATATCCAAATTATGAAATTTCACCCTTGGCACCATGTTTCTTATGGTAAAAGAGCGCCAGAATATGTAAATGGAATTATTGAAATTCCCAAAAACAGTAGAGCAAAATACGAACTCGACAAAGAGTCTGGAATGTTGATGTTAGATAGAGTTTTATATTCATCGATTAACTATCCCGCGAATTATGGATTTATTCCAAAAACGTATTGCGACGACGGAGATCCATTGGATATTCTCGTGTTATCTCAAATTGATATTGTTCCAATGTGCATGGTCGAAGCAAAGGTGATTGGTGTAATGCGGATGTTGGATGGTGGTGAAATGGACGATAAAATTATCGCTGTTGCTGCAAATGATATGAGCGTAAATCACCTCAATGATATTTCAGAATTGCCACCGCATTCTTTGTTGGAATTGAGAAGCTTTTTTGAAGATTACAAGAAATTGGAGAACAAAGAAGTTATTGTTGAAGATTTCCAAAACCGAGAAGTAGCAATGGAAGTGATTAGACAAAGCATTATTGATTACGACAAGAAATTTATTCAACCGAAATTAGAGCGTAAAGCGAAAGTATAACTATTGGACGTTAAGATGCTAAGATATTAGGACTTGATCCATTTAAAAGAACAAGTCCTGATGTCTTAAAATCCTAAAGTCCTAAAATCATTAAAAAGTGGTAAAGAATTTTATAACAGAAATGACATGGAGAGGGATGATACACGATATCATGCCAGGAACAGAAGAAGCATTACTAAAAAAAGTGAGTGCCGGTTATATTGGATTTGATCCTACCGCTGACTCATTGCACATTGGTCACCTAGTTCAAATTATGACCTTAGTTCACTTTCAACGCGCTGGACATAAGCCGTATGCGTTGGTTGGTGGAGCAACAGGAATGGTAGGTGACCCGTCTGGGAAATCGCAAGAACGAAACTTATTGGATGCTGATGCATTGAATCACAATGTAGCAGCTGTTCAAAAACAATTGGAGCGGTTTTTAGATTTCAATTGTGGTGAAAATTCAGCTGAAATGGTGAATAACTATGATTGGTTCAAGAACATGAACTTTCTAGACTTCATTCGTGATACTGGAAAACACATTACTGTAAATTACATGATGTCGAAAGATTCTGTGAAATCACGATTAGAATCTGGATTATCGTTTACTGAATTTTCCTACCAATTGGTGCAAGGTTATGATTTCTACTATTTGAACAAACACAAAGATTGTATTGTACAATTGGGTGGTTCTGACCAATGGGGAAACATCGTAACTGGAACAGAGTTAATTCGTCGAAAAGGTGGAGGAGAAGCATATGCTGTTACAACGCCATTGATTAAAAAAGCAGACGGAACGAAATTTGGAAAAACCGCTGGAGGAAGTGTTTGGTTGGATCCAGAACGTACTTCGCCTTATGAGTTTTACCAATATTGGATGAACGCGAGCGATGCCGATTCAGAGAATTACATCAAGATTTTCACTCTTTTCACTCAAGATAAAATTGAAGGTTTAATTGCTGAGCACAACGAAGCACCGCATTTGAGAGTACTTCAAAAAGCGATAGCTGAAGACATTACCATTCGTGTGCATGGAGAAGAGGCATTGAAGGTGGCAATTGCCGCTTCAAATATTTTGTTTGGCAAATCAACTTCGGAAGATTTAAAATCACTTTCTGAAAAAGATTTCTTTGCTGTTTTTGATGGTGTTCCTCAAGCGACAATTTCACGGAGTGAATACGAAGCTGGATTAGGAATCATCGACGCACTTTCTGCAAAAACAGGATTCCTTGCATCCAATGGGGAAGCCCGCAGAGAACTAAAAGGAAACGCAATTTCTGTGAACAAGGAAAAAGTAGGAGAGGACTTTGTATTGACTTCTGATCAATTGATTAACGACAAGTATATCTTGCTTGGAAAAGGAAAGAAGAACAATTATATATTGGTGGTGGAATAAGTTCTGCTGGTAGATAAACGTCGCTCCTTAAAATAAATGAATTCCTTTTATTTACTTAATTCTGTAATGTATTAATTTCCACTGACGGTTTTCGATTATGCTTTCAAGTCAACTGCCGAATATAAGAAAAAGCGATGGAGCTTTCGATAAGCGCTCCGATTAGGGTGAGTTCTTTTCGGCTTGAAGCACTAAATTTTTCTCCTTTTGCATTACCAGCCACACGTATTAATTTCCATTCTGGGCCTCTTCCACTAAGAATCATTATTGTATCATGGATTACTGCCTTTTTCTTAATTTCTTCAGCTTCTGGCATAATCATTATTAGCGAATCACCATCCATCTTGTAGGTAAGGGCAAGAAAAGCACCCATGCTAATAACTACTTTCCCCTCTGAGACAAACGTTAATCCTTCACCAACCCCTCAATCGCTTACGGTTAAGGGAAATCAACTTCCAATTATTAACTTTTCTTGTTTTTGGGCAATTGTTACGGTTGTACTTAAAGTAATTAGTAGCAAAGTCAGTATTTTCATTTGATTAGCGTTTAATTAATATTAAGCATTGAATCTACTTATATTAAATGGTTATAACTAATTAATTAATATATAGAGCCTTATTACTATTTCGTATAACGTTCGTGGCTATGCCACGCTGCTGTTTATTAAAGTTAATTTTATTTCGGAGAAATAAACGTGCGAGTTAGAATGATTTATCATTCGAAGCGAGATTTAAGCAGTGGAGTAAAGGTAGTGTGCCTGTTGCACAACTAATTTGTGAATAAACATTAATATTTCCAATTAAATCTA
>OCVQ010000554.1_pt1 | contig 34520 bp, 43 predicted proteins | sample 1539061 | NCBI WGS metagenome assembly OCVQ01 (sample SAMEA3355526, study PRJEB22509) | marine metagenome | biome: marine; feature: river plume; material: water | place: USA | collected 2010-08-08 | depth 0.5 m | reverse complement strand
CAGCTGGCGTATATGAAGCAAGTTTATACAGTGAGTTTGATTGCGTATATTTGCTTTTTACAAAATCTAAAGTCCAGATGTTTGATGATATCGTACTCATCATAGAGTAAATACTTATATGTATGTATTTGGTAATGGCGAAAGTCGCACCTCTGTAAATATTGATAAACTAAACGGCACCAAATTTGGGTGTAATGCTATCATGCGAGACTACACAATGGATCATCTAGTTTGTGTTGATCGAAGAATGGTCGATGAAGCAGTTAAATCAAAAGTAAACGAACACACACTTATATATACTAGAGACGATTGGATTGAAAGATACAAAGGTGTTGAAAGAGTTCGGACAGTTCCAAGTTTACCATATAATGGAATGACAAGACCAGACCAACCTTTTCAGTGGGGGAGTGGACCGTACGCACTTTTACTTGCTGCAATGAAAGCAAAGGGACAAACAGTTAGTCTAATTGGTTTCGATTTATATAGCAATACAAAAAATGTTAATAATATGTACAAAGGAACGGCCAACTACGCTAAAGTAGAAAGTCGTAATATTGATCCTAGATACTGGATACATCAAATAAGTATGGTATTCAAATGCTTTCCTAAAGTTAATTTTACCATTTATCAAACCCACAATTGGGAGTTACCAAATAATTGGATTCAACCTAATATTTCACTTGACAACATAAACAAATTGTAATATAATAACTATTATACAGAGGACTTTAATACGTCGACCCTCTTTAAATACTCCGCCGTTATTTTATAGGAGAATAATATGGCTTATTACAGCACTAAAACATACGGACACAACATCGGACTATCAGCGGTGTTCCGTCAACCTAAGGCAATGCATTCACATTGTCATTTACTACACGGATACAGTTTACAATTTAAATTTACATTTGGATGTTCAGACCTAGATGAGAAAAACTGGGCTGTTGACTTTGGAGGATTGAAACCTTTGAAGGCTTGGCTAGAAGATAGTTTTGATCACAAGACAGCAATTGATATTGCAGATCCAGAATTAGAAACTTTCAGAGCACTAGAAGAAAAAGGGTTAGCAGAAATTAGAACTTTTGACGGTGTTGGATGTGAGAAGTTTGCATATCACGCATGGAAGTTTGCTGATGAACTTATTAGAGAAATTAGCGATGGACGTTGTTGGTGTGAATCAGCTGAGTGTGCAGAGCATGGTGCTAACAGTGCAATCTATACACCATACTCAGTACAAAAGATGTCACACGTAGATGGCTAAGACTTATATACCAGGAGAAACAAAGGAGCAACGTAAAGCCCGTAAAGCAATTGAAAAGGGTGTCGCTACTAAAGTTGTTACCCAACAACCTAACACCGGCGACAGACGCTATATCCTTTGTTTAAAGCACGGTCAAAAGTACTCTGCAGATTATGTAAACAAGTTATACAATATGACACAGCGTCATTGTACACTTGAACACGAATTTGTTTGTATTACTGAAGACCCTGCTTACCTACTTCCTGGGATACAAACTATACCACTACCCAAAGGACTAGACGGGTGGTGGAATAAGCCTTACATGTTTTCGAAAGACTTACCTATTAACGGTACAATACTTTACTTAGATTTAGATGTTGTAATATCTTCTAATATAGATAAGTTGTTTACTTACCAGCCCGATAATTGGTGTACTGTTAGAGATTATACTAGAGCAATGCGACCAAAGTGGCCTAAATATAATAGTTCCGTTGTAAGATTTAAAACAGGACAACTTTCTCACGTATGGGAAGAGTTTGAAAAAAATCCTAAATCAATTATGAGACAGCATTTTGGAGATCAAGATTGGTTGTATGCATCAACTAGACATCAACAGGCAATGTTATATCCAGATAGTTGGACTCAAAGTTGGAAGTGGGAAGTACGAAAGAGTAGAGACTGGGCGCCTGGTGGAAGACGAGGCGATAGAACATTTAAAACTATTGAGAATGTAGTTCCTAGAGTTGAATGTTGTGTTGTTGTATTTCACGGAGACCCTAATCCAGAAACATGTTTTGACCCATGGGTGATAGAAAATTGGAAATAGAAAAGCATTTTATATTTGATGTAGACGGAACACTAACACCAAGCCGCGGTGAAATAGATCACGATTTTGCTGTGTTCTTTTCAACCTTTTGTGCAGAAAATAATGTATATCTTGTTACTGGAAGTGACAGAGATAAGACAATAGAGCAAATTGGTGAAGAAATATATAGTTTGTGTAAACGTGTTTACAACTGTAGCGGATGTGATGTTTGGGAAGGTAGCACTAATATTAGAGCATCGCATTGGATACTTCCTGAAGATGCACATGAATGGTTAAGTGTTAAACTTACAGAAAGTCCGTTTACAATACGTGCAGGCTTACACTTTGAACATCGTCCGGGTATGGTAAATTACAGTATAGTAGGCCGTAAAGCTAATTTAGAAGAACGTGCAAGGTATGTAGCATATGATACATTCGAAGACGAACGAAACAAAATAGCAAAGTCGTTTAACAAATTGTTTCCTGAACTAGAAGCTCGCCCAGGTGGCGAAACAGGCATTGATATTGCTCCTAAAGGTTATAACAAAAGTCAAATACTAGATGATTTTAAACATAATGATGAACTACACTTCTTTGGCGATAGAATGGACAAAGCAGGAAATGACTATCCTTTGAGTAAAATGATCATTGACAACAAGTTAGGATCGTGCTATAATGTAAACAACTACAAAGGCACTTGGACAATATTAAATGAACAACATTAACCGTATAGGCTTTGCATGTAAATACATGCACCCAGATCAAACACAAAAGAAAAAACTACTTGAAGAAATTCAACGACCGCTAAATACTCGTAGCACAACAGTACAGTGGCTTAACAGGCAGACTCGTGATGTTGCTGAAGAACGCTTATGGGACATCATGGTCCATAACATTGCGTCATACAAAAGGTTAATTACATATGTGGGGAATCTTCCACCTGAACTTAGAATGGTCCGATTGGGTAGTGATGTACTTCCTGTTTATACCCAGCGGGATTGGTCTTATTATTGGCGTCTGCCTGATGTGGTTGCATACTGTGAGAAAGAATTCGCAAAAGTCGGCGACACGGCAAGAGCACTCGATGTTAGACTCTCGATGCACCCAGGCCAATTTACGGTCCTTGCTTCGGATAATCCGGAAATAGTAAATAGGAGTATAGAAGAATTTGAATATCACACCGATGTCATACGCTGGATGGGATACGGCAAGACCTTCCAAGACTTTAAATGCAATGTCCACATATCGGGTCGAGAAGGTCCTACCGGCATACGGAATGCAATCAAGCGACTCTCGCCAGAAGCGAGAAATGTACTTACGATCGAGAATGACGAAAACAAATGGGGACTCGAACACAGTCTCGAACTTGTTAACGACTGCGCACTCGTTCTCGATATACACCATCACTGGTGCCGTGAAGGTGAATACATACAACCTACCGACGATAGATTTGCTCGCGTAATAGATAGCTGGCGTGGTGTGCGTCCTGCAATACATTATTCATACAGTCGTAACGAAGCATTGCCCGAAGGCTTTGCACACGATACTATGCCCGATATGCCAGCACTACTAGAGTCAGGCTACAAGAAAGCAAAACTTAGAGCACACAGCGACTACTATCCTAACCAAATTGTTAATGACTGGGCTTTGAGCTTTTTACCTTACACAGATATTATGTGTGAGAGCAAGTGCAAGAATCTTGCTAGTATTGACTTATATAAATACAAAGAGGAATTAAAACATTATGAGCTATTTGAACAAAATGTACGGGAACAAGGGCGCCAGCTCGAAACACTCTGAAAAAGAGTCGACAAAAAATCCTAACCGCGTAGCGGGTGGACTTAAAGGTCAAGGTGTCGACCATTTCACTATGTTAGGTGAAGATGGCTCAGAATTACAAGTTCCGAGTCAACGTTATGTGTCTAGTTTGGAAGAGCAGATAAGAAAACAGCGAGCAGCTTTAACCGTTCTAGAACGTAAACTATCTCGCTGTGAAAAAACTATTGAACAGCATACTAATGCTATTACAAAGTTTAGATCTTAGAAGCTTTTAATACTTCTTTTACTAATTCTTCTTTTTTCTTTCTCTTGTCAATTTCTACACCAAACTCTCTACCTTTAACTTCAAGTTGAGCTTTTGTTAGTTTTGCAAGATCTGCTTTCTTTATAGTTGCTTTTTTAGCAGGTGCTTTTTTTGCCGGCGCCTTGCTTTTTACAACTGTTTTTTTAGCTTTAGGTTCTGCCATCACAGTTTCAATAACTGCTGGTACTGTTCCGCTACTACTAAAAAGACTTTTAAGCCATTTCATCATAACCATCTCCATAATATATATTTGTGGTACATTTATTTATAAATACTAGTACAGGAGATACTAAAAATGGCTAATAGAATGGTTGGAACAAAAAGTTTAAAACTTGATCGTATTACAGGTTTACGTGCAGATGCACAAAATGGTGTTGGAGTAATGACCAAAGTGCCAGTTATTAAACCTGTAAAAATAAAAAATGAAGGCAGAGACAAAAACGTTTCTACGTTTAAAGGAGCAAAAACATCATGATTAGAGAATGGATTAAATCACGTTTAGAAGAACGTACATCTTGGGATGGAGCAATGCTTATTGGCGTTGGCGTTATTGTATTAATTGCAGGACCTTTTGCTAAGTTAGCGGCTTATGGCGCTATTGCATACGGTGCTTGGACTATCTGGAAAAGAGAAGACTAATGGCTACAGAAGACGTTGGAGCATATATCATTGAAATGAACGAATCCGTTAACGAACGTGCAACTAATGGAGTTGCAAAAAAGTTATGGAACGTTGCTATTACACATAAAGAAACAAATGAAACTATTGAGATAGATGATATTGTTAGTCCTTATGCAAGAGAAAGATGGTGTGCTACAGTGTTTAATAACGCCAAAGAGGGTCTTGATCATGATGACGGGCCTGATTGCTGTTATGTAACAGCCCGTTACAGATCATAATTTACTAATATCTAAACCACTTGAAACGCTCATGTCCCAAACATGTTTGCGTTCGACTCCCTTTTTTTGTGCAAAAACTTTACTATCACAGTTCTTACATACGTGAAAGTAGTTATTTGTTAACCGCTTAGGATCCATACTTCCCCTTGGTCGTTCAAAATCTACATTACAGTTATCACACCGTAATACTACATGAGTAGACTCTCTGGTGTAAGAATGTTCTTTCCCGCATTTAGAATGCCTTACGTGCCGCTTCTTTTGTTTGTATTCTTTTATAAACATAACTATATTTACATTAAGATTATAAAAACTATCGATAAATAACAGTAAGGAGACGCAATGATTTTACCTATTACACTCACAGAAAACGCAAAAAACAAAATTAACGAGCTTTGTGCTGCTAATACAGGGCATTTCGGAGTGCATTTAAGCCTTAAAGGCGGAGGATGTGCCGGTTTTGAATATGATTGGGGACTAATAGTAAAAGAAGACGTCAATCCAAATGATGAAATCATTAATACAAGTGCAGGAAATTTAGTTATAGATTCTATGGCACACATGTATTTGTTTGATTGCACAATAGATTATGAAACAGATGTATTTCAAACGCAATTTGTAATTAATAACCCTAATGCACAGAGTGCATGTGGGTGCGGAATCAGCGTAAACTTCGACATGGACGCTGTCGAAAAAAATAACGAGAAAATAACGGAGCTCACATAAAATGGCACAAGGTAAACAAAACATTAATATCGGCGTTGAAGGTAATGACGGAACTGGCGATAGTATAAGAGAAGCGTTTAGAAAGGTAAATGATAATTTTACCCAACTATATGCGGTATTTGGACAAGGTGGTTCAATATCATTTACTGAGTTTAGTGATACTCCAACACTAACTGAACTCCAAGACAATCCTAGTACATTTTCAAGACCTACTTTACCAGTAGTTGACGTAGCTGCTGAAGGTAGTAAATTAGAATTTAGAAAATTAGTTAGTAATAGTTTTCTTGATGCTTCTATTGACGATACAGTACAGTTTAGTTTAACCCAGGGTGGATACATTGTTGTAACAGCCGCAGGCGGGAAACTTGAAGAAGACGAAAAACCAAAAGTTAATTCAACTGGCGGTGGTATTAATGCTTCAGGAAACATTATTGCTGGTATGCCAACCAGTCTTAATGATATCGAATCTAAGTTATCCGTTCTTAATGCTGCACACGATGGTGCAGGTTATACAACTGACAGTGTTGCAATATCAAAAGGCTTTGCAGATACAAACTACTTAAAATCAACAGGTGGCGGAACAGGCGCACAGATTAGAGTACGTACTGAAGATCAAATCTTTACAGAAGATTATTCGTTTACAATTAATAGTTTTACAGCAGGTGTTGCCAACATTACTGGCAGAACTATAGACGGAACTCTAGTTACAGTTCCAGCAGGACACGGACTTGATAGTGGTGCAAACGGATTACCGTTTAGATACGAAACTACAGGTACAAGTGCAACAGCAACACCGGCATCAAGTGCCGTTGCTCAACCGCTTAAAGACCTAAACCCAGTTTTTGTTAGAGTTGCAAGTGCTACATCATTAGAATTTTATGAAAATGCTGACGCGGCTAAAAATGCAACAGCAAATAGAAAGATTAGTTTCCAAGCAGGTACTGGGTCTGGAACACAAACTTTAGTTGATGCTGAATATCAACCAAGTATACTAGACGGCAAGTTCCTTGCTAACGAAGCAATGCCAAGAGAGGCTGCACTTAGACGTCAAGGTGACCAAATGGATGGTACACTTTATCTTGACAAGCATCCTGGAGACTTAGCAAACATTACAACAGGCTTAGAAGATTTACAAGCCGCTACTAAATTTTATGTAGACAACACAAGTTATGCAAGTAACGTAAACTTGTTTGTTAGTTTACAAGGTGACGATAACCAAGTTAATACACCGGCAGGTAAAGAAGGTAGAGCATTAAGTTATGCTTATCGTACACTGAATGCTGCATTACAAAAAGCAGAAACAATTATTGAAACAAGTAAGCTAGAACCTGGTCCGTATATGCAGACTATCACTATTGATAATTCTGGTACACTTGTTCCTACTCATATACTAAGTGGAAATACAAACGACCTAGGGTTTAAAGTTCCTGCAACATATAACGGACAACAAACAGGAAACTTTAAAGCATTAATGGACAATAACAAAACATTTGTCCAAGAAGAAGTTATTGCATGGACTAATGCACAAATAGCGTTAGCAAATGCAGCTGTTACTTTAGATCCAAACGTACCAGCAGAAGCAGAGTTAATTAAATGGAAGAACTTTACGTATGACGAAGATATTTGTAAACGTGACGTAGGTTTAATTTATGAAAGTTTAAAACTAGATGTTATTAGTGGTACTAATGCTAACAAACTTGCAAGACAAGCAGGACTAAGATATTACAGTAATGCTAGTGGTGCAATTGCTGTTGGTCCACAGAAAGCACAAACACTTGCATCAATTGCAAAAGTAGAAGAAGTTACTAGACAATATGTTTTGACAAACACACTATGGCAAGGTGGTGCTGGTAATCCAGGATTATATCAAACTGATGTACAACAGAACGTTGTGTCTCCAGGAACATCTGCTCCAGCTGATGCTATTTCAAGAGTAGGTGACTTGTTTGATATTATTGAGAATATTATTAATAACGGTCTTGACGGTGCTCCAACACTACAAGAAGGTTCAGTTTATGTTATTGAAATAGATAACGGAAGTAACGGTAATGTATTCCAAGGACAAGCAACTAATACAGACTTAATTCCAGGCAAAGTTATTACAGGTTCTAAGTCAGGTGCTGTATCAAGAATTGTAAACTATTACAGAGGTGACGAATTAGGTGGTGCAGGAAACGACCAACTAGAACTTATACTTGAAGAGCCAGTAGAATTTATTGCTAGATCAGATCCAGGTGTTGCTACAGCAGATGATCCGACATACGAAGCAGGTGATATATTAGAATTTGGTAACAAAGTAAGCCAACAAAATATTACAGTATTCTTAGAAACAGGTATATTCTACGAAGATTATCCGCTACGTGTTCCAGCTAATGTATCTATTAAAGGTGACGAATTTAGACGTACACACATTCGTCCAAAGAAGCGTGTATCACAATCTAAATGGGCTAACCAGTACTTCCACAGAGACAATTACTTTGACCAAATGACTTTACACAACCATAGTGTAGAAATTGAAGGCGAAGTAACATTAACATTATCACAAGCAGTAACTGTTAATGTTGGTGATAAAATTACACAATCAGTAACAGCTGGTACTGCAATTGGTTTTGTACAAGAAAAAGCAACAAACTCAACTAGCGTTGTTGTACAATACTTTGACGGATATGATCCGGTAACTAATAACGGTGTACCGCCTAGTGAAACTGGGAATGGATACGCTGATGTAACTCAATTTGATGCGGCAGTAAACAATAATATTTCAATTAACAATGCTGTAGCAACTGGTACATACTTAACAGCATTACCAGTACAATATGTTAGACCAACAAACTTTGGTTATCATTATGCTCTTGACCCAAGACGTCCTATTAATACACAAGCAGACACAGTTAATAACCCAGGTGGTTATAAAAATGCTGTTGCTATTTTAGAAAAAAATAGAGATGCAATTGTACAAGACGTTTTATTATTCTTAGACGAACAATCAACATCAAATCTAAATAACGGTGGCTTTGGAGACTTTACAGAAGTTGAACTAACACTAACTGGCAATGTAACATTTACTAGAGGTGACACAGTTACACAAGCAGGCTCCGGAGTAGTTGGTAAAGTAAAGAACGACAGTACAAATAATTCAGTTATTATTGTAGGACCAAACGGAATATTTGACACCAGTGGTGAATTATCTGTTGGTGGTGTAAGTAAAGGTGCAGATAGTGTACCGGCTTCTGTAGCAACAGCAGTAGCATTTACATACGGACCAAAGTGTGCAAGAGACTTAGGTCTTATTGTTGATGCGTTGGCATTTGACTTAGAAAAAGGTCTTATTGATCAGTCACTTGAAATACAAGGAAAATATTATGCAGGTGCTGTAGAAGTAGGACAAGAAGTTATAACATCAGCATCTATTTTAGAAATAGGTAACATTGCACAAGCATTACTTGGTGCGTCAGCTACACCAGTTGGAACTCCAAGTATTCCTAGTTCAAGACAAGCAGCATCAGCATGGGATATTACTGTAACAACATCACAACTTGCTGAAGCAGGAACAAGTACTATTGTATCAGGATTATTAAACATTATAGTATTTGCGTTTAATAGCGAATATAACCCACCTAAGCATAACAAAGATATGGATGTGTTCTTAATGAATGACGCAACTATCTTACGTAACATGACAGTACAAGGTCATGGTGGATTTATGTGTGTACTTGATCCAGATGGACAGATACTTACTAAGTCACCATACATACAAACAGGTTCAAGTTTTTCACAGTCAATAAACAAACAAGCATTTAGAGGTGGTATGTTTGTTGATGGATTTATCAGTAACATGCCGTTAGAAATTGTTGACAATATTACAAGTGCAGGTGCAAACGCACCGTTTGAAATATTTGTAAGAAGTAGAAGAGATTCTAAGCAGGTTAATGGTAACGGAGTAGGACTTGGATTATTAGCAAGACGTCCACAACTTCCAGCACCATTTTATGTAAACGGTGTGAGATACCAAGTTAATGCTATTAGAAATTACGACCCGATTAACGGTACAGCAGAATTAATACTTGATAAGAATTCAAATCCAGACGATACAGAACAACAAGAAGGTCAAGGTTGGATTGGCGGAGAAAACTATCCAATCGTACTTCAAACAGCTGGTAACAGATCTATGCTTGGTAATGACTTTACACAAGTTAACGATTTAGGTTATGGACTATTGTGTACTAACAATGGTATATCAGAAATGGTTAGTATGTTTACATACTACTGTCATGCAGCTTACTATGCAAACAATGGTTCTGAAATTAGATCACTTAACGGATCTAACGCTTATGGTAACTTTGGACTAGTTGCTGCTGGCGGTGACCCTAACGAAGTTGCACAAACGGGTTCATTAGCATTTAATACTTCACAAACAGCTAAAGTATATGTTAACCCTAGTGCAAACGCAAACGCTAATGCATTACAAACATTTATATATGCATACGATACAGATTTTGCTCCTTTACCGGAAGGCGAAATTGATATTACATATAATGTAAAAAGAGAGATTGCTAGTATTTCAGCAGCAAATCCAGTTTTACTAAATGTTGCAAGTCATGGATTTGTTGAAGGACAACGAGTATTAGTATCTAGCAGTAATATTCCTACTACTGGCGGTGGCGCTAATCCAGGAATGGACGGAATACGATATGTTGGACCTAATCCTTCAACAGGAAGTATAACACTTTATACTGATGCGGCACTTACTACAACACTAAACGGTTCATCTTATAACACTGGTAACTTAGGTAACAATGCTGTTATACAAGATGCAGGCGGCACGGCATCATCGCAGAGTAGATTTGAGATTGTATCAGTTACTGATGCACAGTCAGCAGATGGTATTCCGGGTGTTAACGAAGTAAAACTTACACTAAGTGGAACTATTACTAATGTTCCTTATAATTCTAGAGTAACTATTACAGCAGGTACTGGTCAAACAGCATCAGCTGCATTAGGTAGATCAACTAGGCCAATTCAAGACGGAGTTGCTACTACTATACTTTATGTAACATTACCTGAAAATAGAAATCAGTTCGCATTAGGTGATACAATTTATACAGATGGTACAACAACAAGTAGAACAATTACTGCTATTGAATCTAATTTAGATAAAGCAGGACGTAAAACTATTGTTGGTGTAACAAAAACAAATCCAGTCGTACTTGAAACTATTGGACATAATTTTGTAGACGAAGATCCAATTACTATTGTTGACGGTTCAGGCATAACAGAATTAAACGGAACATATTATGCTAAAGTTAGTACAACTACAGGTGGAACTAGTAACGATAAACGATACGTAGAACTGTATAGTGATTCAGCATTAACTACATCAGTAAACGGAACAGGTTGGGGCGGATCATACACTGCAAGATCAGGTAAGGTATTCTTAACTGAATTAGGTGGAAATCCATTAATAGGTGAAAACGGTACTGTTTGGAAACTATCATTCTCAAACCAAACTAATGATGAGTCAGTAAGTACTGGCGGGTTATCATCGCCGATAGATGCAGGTTCTTCAATTGGTGTTAGAGCAAGAGCTAAATTTATTTTAGACAATGTGCAGACGGTTCCAATTAGACCATCAACAGCAGTTGTGTTTGAAGAACAGCCTGAAAATACATATCGTTCTATTAACTTTGACGTTACGCCAATTACTACATTTGACGGAGCAGGTGCTGCAACATTGCCAGATGGACAAAACATACTTACATTTGATAGTAACTATGATTATATTAGGCAAAGAGTTGAATACTCTAATTATAAAGCACAATTTAAACTAGTACTTGCTGGTGTAACAGCACAACCTATAGCAGATGGATCTGTTGTTAGACAAGGATCAGCATCTGGTATAATAACTAATTCATATGGTGCAGGTGTTAATACTATATGGGTTAAAGAGTGGAACGGAACTGACTATAGTGTTGGTGGCGGAAATATCGAAGTTGATGCTGCAGGCAATGGTACATTTACTAGCATTGGCGGATTAGCAGGAAGCGGTGCTGTTAAATTAAGTTATCTTACAACTAACACAGTAAAAGAATCGTTTGGTGGTAATCCAGGTGATAGATATATTGCTATTCCAGGCTTAGGTACAGAATCTACAGTAAGACTCCAAAATGCAGATATGATATTTGCATGGAAAGATAGAATACACAAAGTACTTGCTTATCATGACGGTGCAGGCACAGCAATTGGTTCTGTCGGTACTAGAGAAGCAGGAGAACCTAATTCACATGCAACAGGCTTTGCTTATTTAGAAATTGATCGCACTCCAGTATCAAACAAATATTACGATCCAGATACAGCAGCTCCTGCTACAGGTATTGCTGACACATTAAATGTTGGCAACGAAGCTGATAATGTTAATCTTGCAATTGGTGTTCCGTCAGGCGAAGGTGCAGAAATTACTGTTAATATTTCACTATGTAGAGCAACAGGACACGACTTTAGTAATATTGGTACAGGTGGATTTAATACATCTAACTATCCAAATATTATCTTTGGTCAACCGGCATCAGATAAAACAGCAATTGTAACTAGTGACGCAACAGCAACTAAAGCTCAAGTTTGGGAAAGAAACAAAGGGCGTGTGTTCTTTGCATCAACCGACGAAGATGGATTCTTCAGAGTAGGTAAATTCTTTACAGTTGACCAAGGTACAGGTACTATATCGTTTACAGCACAAATTAATATCTCAGGACTAGACGGACTTGGATTTAAAGACGGTGAAATTATTAGTAAGTTCACAAGTAGCTTTACACAGTCAACAGCAGAACTTAAAAATGTTCCTACAGAAGTTGCTGTAGTAGATTACATTAATAGACGTTTAGGGTTTGATGAATTTAACGTAGCAGATCCTGCACCACTTACAACAGTAATGAGTGCAACTAATCCGCAACTGACACCAGTAACAGTAGGTGGCGAAACTACACATACACTGAACATGACAAACGGTAGAATCACTTTACTAAAACGTCCTGTTGCAGATACTGATGCAGCAACTAAAGAATATATTGATAACAGAATATTTGCAAATGACGAATTTGAAGATCTTCGTAACGTAAGTTTTTATCAAACAGATTATAATAATGCAAACGGTAACAGTGATTTAATTGTACTAACAGGTAAAAAGAAAATATATGTCAAATATGTTGCAGGAACTATGTTCTCAACAGATGATGTTATTTTTGGACAAGATACAAATAGTGCAGGACGCATTGTTGACATTAGTGATTCATTCCAATTTGATAATGGTGAAAATAGCACAGATACAGCATCTGGACTAGAAGTTCAAGTTATAACTTATACCGTATTACCACTAACTATGGTTAACCTAAGTGCAACAGGAACTGTTGCAGTAAGAGGACAACTATTAAGACAGCCATCAACTGGTGCACAAGGTTATGTACTACATCCACAAACAGTAGTTGGATCAGGAAAGACATCAGCTCAGCAGGTGATACTAAGAGAAGTAACAGGAACATTTAACAATACTGCAATAGAACTTGTTAATAACCCGGGTAGTAGTGAAACTGTTGTTGCAACAGCGGCAACAATAACTAGCGCAGCAACTATTCAAGATGGCGCAAGTGGTGATCCAATAGACTTCCAAGCTGAAACTATATCAAATGGTAGCGTATCAAGAAATACTACACAAGGTAGAGATGGACTTGCTGTATACCCAATGACTGAAGTTGCTAACGCAAGTGAAAGTTTAGTTGGTAATCCAGGTGATGCAACACGTAGTGATATTAACATATCTGTAACTAGAGCAAATGCTGCTACAAGTGTTAACTTACAATACCAAGCAGAAAGTTTACTTAATGCAGACGTTAATACTAATGCTGACATAGAACAACAAAAACTGTTAATGACTAAAGCACCTGTATTACAAGATAGTGATGCATTTGAAGACTTTAGTACTAACGGAAGAAGAACAAGTCAAGCAAACAAAGGTATTGCTGCATTTAGTGCAGATGTATTTGCAGAAGACCAAGTATTCATAATGTCAGGATCTGTAACAGCAAACGTAGGCGATATTATAACACAAGGTAGTAACACAGGTTATATTGATAAAATTATTAACAGTACTACGCTCAAAGTTAGAACTAGCGATACATTTGTTACTGGAAGCGGAACTTGTTCTATAACTCCAATAACAGTATTTAACTTGCCAGTAGGTGCTAACGCTGTACAACAAACTTCAAGCATAAAAGGCACACCAGTTGATTCAACAAGAACTATTACTACAATAGAAAAAACTGGATTTGTAAATGTTAAAGATAGAGGTATAACGTTTGACAAGATTCAAGACATACCTGAGAACAGTGTTATTGGTAGAGGAGACATAGGTGATCCTGCTTACAATGCAGATGGTGTACCGTATGCTGTTAGCTTCGATCAAATCATTGACTTAGGTGGTGCTATACAAGATAAAGATTTTGCAAATAGTACAGTTACAGAAGTTGCAGGTTGGGTTATTCAAACTGAGGGACTTGTAAGTGTTGCAACAGGTGCAACAGTTAGTTCAGGTGGTATTAATGCTGTCGTACAAGGCGCTGTTACAAGTGAAAACAAAGTAGTTGTTATTAATGCTACTGGTACTTTCCCAGGAACAGGAACACTTACAGGTGTTACAGCTGACAGTCATGCAAGTGCCGCAACTATTGTAAGTGCAACTCAGTTTTCAACAGCAGGCGAAGCACTAATTAAACTAGCAGATGGTGTTTATGGCACTACACAAATTACAAAGGCTGGAGCAGGTAATCAATTAGTACGCACACTTGATTCAAATGATCAAAACGATCTAACATTTGTATCAGCAAATACTGAAGGATTCATTAATGTTAAAGGATTATTAATTGATAGTCGTAGAACATTAGATACACGTTCAGCAGGTGGTGATACATTCTTAGATGTTTACACACCAAACGAACGATTAGCAATGAGCATATCAGGTGAAACACCTGGTGCTACTGAAGTTGACGAAAGTATAATTGAAATTCCAACAGCCAGTGTTGACATTGGTGATGTTGGTGTAAGAGTTGTACCTACAGGCAGTGGATTTAACGGCTTTGCTAGTTCATTTGCACAAAATGCAGGTGGAGATACTCCACTTACAACACAAAAACCGCATTTAGCAGTTGATTGGATCTTTACAAACTTTATTCAAGACCCAGACAACTTAACATCAACTGGTTCAGGTATTGCACTAGGTGGCGTTTCGCCATACACAACAGCTGGTCAAACAGCGATTGTTGCTAATGGATCAAATGCATTACTAGCAGATAGTACAGGTGTTGTATTAAGATCAGGAAACGTTGATGTACTAACAGCATTTTCAGGAACAACTACAGTTAAGAACGCATTTGCTGTTGACGGAAGTACAACACTTGGTAGTGGTGATGATACATTAAGTATTGGCTCAACTATTATTACTGATATTGACTTGCAAAGAACTAATGCAGACGCTGCAGGTTATACTTTAGACATTATTAAGAAAACTAGCAGTGTTGCAAACGCAGACGGTGTTGGTACTATTAACTTTAGAAGCAACGATAATGCAGGACCAATTGCTACTTTACATACATACGGTGCTATAAAATCAACAATAGCAGATATTGCAACTGCAAGTAAAGATGGTAAACTTGAATTCCAAGTACAAAGAAATAACACTCTTACTACAGCAATAGCAATTGACGATGAAGTTGATGTTACTGGCGTGTTAAATGTTAGTGGCGCACTAAATGCAGATAGTACATTGAATGCAAACTTAACTACTGATGCAAGTAGCACATCTACAGGATCATTGATTGTAGATGGTGGTGCAGGTATTGCTAAGAAACTATACGTTGGAGGCAACTTTGACATAGGTGGTAAGTTTAATGTAACAGCAACTAGTGGTAACACAGATATTGATGGTACTCTTGTTGTTAACGATACAACTGATGCATCAAGTTCAACAACAGGGTCAGTAATAATTGACGGTGGTGTTGGCATTGCTAAGAAATTGTATGTTGGAACTGATTTAGATGTTACAGGAAATACTGTAATTGACGGTAACTTAACTGTTAGTGGAAACTTTGACTTAGGTGATAATGTTGCTGCTGATACATTTACTATTGCAAGTACACTTGACACACCACATATTAAAATTAGAAATACAGTAGAAAACAACGGTGTTGGTACTAATATAATTGAATTCTTCCATGACACAACTACACCAGCTGATGAAGACTACTTAGGTGCATTACACTTTAAGATGGACAATGCATCTATTGCTACTGACGGTGGTGTTAATTCTGAACTGGTTGTTAGAGCTAATGATGTAACTGCGGGTAGTGAGGCAACTAGATTTGACTTCTTAACAGCAGATGGAACTGGTGCTACAGCACAACGATTAAGTATTAGTAATGATATTACAACGTCAGCAAACATTGTACCTAGTGGAACAATAGACATTGGACTTACTGGTACTAGATTCAATCACGTATATTCAACTAACTTTACAGGAACTACATTCACAGGTGCTTTCACTGGTGATGTAAGTGGGAGTTCGGGTTCAACAACAGGTAACGCAGCTACAGCAACTAGTTTGACAGACGGTGCAGCTAATGAAGTACCATACCAAAGTGCTACAGGCACAACTAGTTATGTAGGAGCAAACACTACAACAACACAAAAATTCCTAGCAATGACTGGTGATGCTACCAATGGAGCAGCTCCAGTATGGGACACAATTGATGCAGGTACTATTGACAGTGGTACATTAGGTACTGATAGAATACCAAGTTTAAATGCAAGCAAAATTAATGCTGGTACACTTGGTACAGATAGAATACCAAGTTTAAATGCAAGCAAAATTAATGCTGGCACATTTGATAGTGCTAGATTACCTGACTTGACAGTTAGCGACTTTGGTGACGCAGCTGTTCAAACAGGCGCTGAAGTTGCAGCAGATGGTTCAAATTTAGTTAGCAATGATACTTCATTCTTAACAGCAAGTGCTGTTAAAAACTTTGTTGAAGGTAAAGGATATGCTACAGCAGGCGGCAGTGTAGGATCTGCAACAAACGCAACAAACGCAGCTAACTTTGCTGTAAATACAGTACCAGCTACTGGTACTTATAATGTTGTAATGGTTAGTGGCCAGTCTGGTAATTTAGATGCTAGAGTAGACAGCTCCGGACTTAGTTATAATATTGCTACTCAAGTGCTTAATACTACAGCATCGTCAGCAAACTACGCTGACTTGGCAGAGAAATATGTAGGTGACGAAGCATACGAGCCAGGTACGGTTGTTGTATTTGGTGGTGATGAAGAAATTACTGCTTGTACAATAAAAGGTGACCGTAAGGTTGCAGGCGTTGTATCTACTAATCCAGCTTACTTAATGAACAATGAATTAGAAGGCGACACTGTTCTTCCATTAGCATTAACAGGGCGTGTGCCATGTAAAGTAATAGGTACTGTTGCAAAAGGCGACATGCTTGTAACTAGTGCAATACCAGGTTATGCTATTGTTAATAACGATCCTAGTTTAGGTACTGTTATTGGTAAAGCTGTAGGAACAAAAGACGACGACGGCAGAGGTGTTGTAGAAGTTGTTGTTGGACGCTTATAATAAATACATGTACACAGGAGTTTAATAAATGGCATTAAAAACAATTAATTTAGGAAATGTTGCTAACGACGGAACAGGTGACGATTTAAGAGAAGCATTTGAAAAGGTTGTATTTAACTTTTCCGACTTAGATGCTAGAACTCCTGAAGCAACTACTGTAACAAATTTAGGAAGCGGAAGCGGATTATACTTTGATACAAACGTCAACGATTTAAGATTTAAATCACTAGTTGGCGGAACCAATGCTACACTAACATCTACAGACAATGAAATTACAATTGATGTTGATGCAGGTGTAACACAGTTTATTGTTGCAGGAGATACTGGTAGTCTAGTTGTAACTGAAAATACTACTGTTACAATACAGGGTGGAACTTTAATATCTACTACTAGAGACGGTAATAATATTAGAATCGATTCAAGTGCATTAGGAAGTCTTTCACAAGACCCTGCGCCACAATTAAGTGCCGCACTAAATGCAAATGGTCAAAATATTGGTAGTATACAAACACTATCAGCTGTTACTTTACAAGGTAACTTAACTGGTAACGTTACTGGTAATGTACATAATATTGATATTAGAGACTTAGATTACTATCGCCAGCCTAGTAACAGTTGGGATTTTGGATCTATTGGAGATGTAGCAGTAACAAATATTTACGATTTCTTATTTAAAACAGTAGACGTAGATTTTGGTGGCATTGCTGCAGCAAGACCTAATATAACATTAGATGCCGGTTCAATTAATATACCAGCGTTCTAAATAAAGGAATAATCTTGGATGGCGAATATCTGGACAGTACAAAATAATATAAGTTTAGGAACATACAACGAGTCAGTATCACTAAGTGGTGCTAGTGCAATTCAGATGGCTGTTCCGGTTGGGTCTACATTAAAATTAATTAGTGGAAATATACCTCCAGGACTACGAATAGACGGAACTACACTTAGAGGTACACCGTTAGAAGTTGCAAGAGAAACTGAGTTTAAATTTGTAATACGTGCAACACTTAATGACGAGATTGAAGACAGAACTTTTAAAATAACTATTGTAGGGGCAGATGAACCTATATGGGTTACACCAGAAGGCGACTTGGCTTTGGGCAACAACAATGCTGTATATGTGCTAGACTCGAGTCCAATAAATTATCAATTACAAGCAACTGACAAAGATCTAGGTGCCGGACAAAAATTAGAATACTTTATAGCATCAGGGGACGGACAACTACCTCCGGGTATTACATTGTCATCTACTGGGCTAATTAGTGGCGTTGTTGACCCTGTATTAGCGTTAGATAAATTAGCTGCACAAGGTTACTATGACGACAATGCTTACGGAACGTATGCATTTGACTTTGGTACAAGGCCAGCAAACGGATACGATAGTTATTTTTATGACGTTGATACATATGATCTAAGTGTGCCAACTAAATCGCCTAAGAAACTTAACAGAAATTATCAATTTAGAGTTAGTGTGTCAGACGGAGACACAGTATCTAAAAGACAATTTAGAATATATGTAGTCGGTGATGATTTTTTAAGATCAGACAATACTATTTTACAAATCGGTGACGGTGTGTTTAGTGCAGACAATACACACGTTAGAACACCTATATGGTTAACACCTAGTGAACTTGGCTACCGTCGTGCTAATAACTATGTTACTTTATTTTTAGATATTGTTGATAAAGAAACACTATCTGGATTCGTAGGATTTACATTAGAAAATGTAAATGACGACGGCAGTCCTAGTATAATACCTCCAGGACTAGAGCTTGACAGTGCTACTGGTGAACTAGCAGGCGTTGTTCCGTATCAACCGGCTGTAACAAAAGAATACAAATTTACTATAAATGCTGTACGTTATGCTGCTACTGGAACAACTACATTTGAAAATGTAGATATTCTTATATATGACAATGCTTCTAAAGGCGATACTGTAATTAAGATTAGTAAAAATGATAGACTTTTAGATCTTTTAAATCAAACTATTACTATTAAAGGACAAACATATTTGATAACACAAGTTAATAATGCTATATTAGCATTTGACACTATCACTATTAATAGACCTTTAGAAACATATACAAGAGCAGGTCTTGTGTTTACGGAAGAACTTACTGATAGCACAACTAGTATACTTGAAGCAAATAAAAAGAAAACATTTACAGTAACATTATTAGGCGAAGTTGATTCAACTATTACATGGTTATCTGATAGTAAGTTAGGCATCATTGGAGCAAACTATACTAGTGTATTTGCTGTTAAGGCTAAAACATCTGTACCAAATGCTGTTATAAGATATACCTTAACTAGTGGTAGATTGCCGCCCGGACTTACACTTGCACTTGATGGTGAAATATTTGGTAAGGTAAGACAGTTTGGTGAAAACTATTATAGATCTTTTTGGAAATCAGGAAGGGTATATAACGCCGGAGATGTTGTAAATTATGATGGAAACTTGTATCTTGGAAATAGTACGCACACCGCAAGTGGATCTTTTAGTACCGATTTAACTACTAAATGGGAACCTTACAAATTTGTTAAATCAGGATTGCCAACTTTTGATTCTGGTGAGTTAGTATTTGACGGAGATAGTACAACTGTTGATAAATCTTATACATTTACAGTTAACGCACAAGACCAATTTGGATTTAGTGCAATAACAAAATCATTTACTATTAATGTTGACGATCCAAATGATTTTGTATACAGTAATTTAATTGTACAACCAATGATGAAAGAATCACAAAAAGCACTCTTTAATAACTTTATTAGTGATCCTACTATCTTTACTCCAAGCGATATTTATAGACCAAGTGACATACAGTTTGGTATACAGAATCAAGTTAAAATGTTAGTGTACGCAGGAATTGAAACTAAGTTTATACAAGATTATGTTGCTGCTGCATCTAAAAATCACAAACGTAAGAAATTTAAATTTGGTAGTATAAATTCAGCCATTGCAAAAGTTCCTGGAACAAATGATTCAGTATACGAAGTTGTATATGTAAATATTATTGATCCAGCAGATACTAACAGAGGCGTTGTTAAAGAAAGTATAAAAATTAAAACTAGAAGTGCTCTTAGTATTAACCAAGCAAATTATGAAACAAAAGATAATTCATCCGGAGTTATTGATGACAATAGTTATAGATTACGTGCTAAAACTAATCCGTTGGATATAAGCAGTGATGCTGTTAAAATTAGTGAAAATTTAGATAATAAACGATACATAAGTAACATAACAAATATGAGAAACCAACTTGCTAAAGTAGGTGTTTCAGATGGGAACTTCTTACCATTATGGATGAGAACCCCGCAAGAGAACAGTATTGAAGAATTAGGGTATGTTACAGCAGTTCCGCTGTGTTATTGTAAGCCTGGTCAAAGTGCTGACATAATTATAAACATTAAAAACAGTGGATTTAACTTTACTACGTTAGAGTTTGAAGTTGATAGATATGTAATCGATTCAACTAAAGGTAATAGTGAAGAACAATACATCCTATTCGCAAACTACGAGTTTAATGTTTAATAACGATAAATAGTTGTAGGAGAACAAAATATGGCAAGTAATATAACCAACGCAAATATAGACGCTGACTTTCCGATAGCAGGTCAGGATAACGATAGCCAAGGCTTTCGTGATAACTTTAGTGAAATTAAAACAGGCTTAGGTACAGCTGCTACTGAGATAACATCTTTACAGTCTACTACAGCAAAGCTGAATGCAAACAATACTTTTTACGATAGTGAAAATGCTGTTCCAGTTGAGTTAATTAATCCAAGATTAAGAGAAATTACTAAAACATATCATCAAACAGGATCACAAGGAAGTGCTCAACAAGTATCACCGTTTGATATTTCTTTCTCAGGAATTGAAGGCGGACATTATCACAAAGTTACAGTTGGTGCTGTTTCTCCAAGTGTTAGTGCAAATATGACAATAAATGTTAGTGGCTGGCCTGCATCAGGCGAGTATGCTGAAATGCGTTGTGAAATTTTTGCACAGTCCGGACATGCTATAACTGTTACTTTTGCTGCTGGACTTGGTAGTGTTTTAAAAACAGATGGTGCTGCTATATGGTCTTCATTTGTTGTTAATAGTGCAACTAATCCACATATTATTGACTTCTGGACAACAGATGGTGGTAATACTGTTTATGCAAAATACTTAGGACAGTTTAGTTAAAAATGACACATCCTTTAACAAAGGTTAAAACACTAAAAGATAACGAGTTAGAAGAAAAAATTATTGACCTTAGCACTCGTTATTGGAAAACTTCAAACCCTGACATCCAAAGACAAATCATGCTAATTCTTGACGATTATAGACAAGAACTTGGCGCTCGCCGTGCGAAACAACAAGTTTCTGAACAAAATGGCGAAAATGATCTTGACAATTTAATTAATATCAGTTAAACTGTATACATGCTTATGAAAACTGACGAACTCGGTATACCACGATTCTCTAATAGAGATTTAGTTAATATGATCTATTCAGGTCATGTAGACAAATGCCATGTGGTACTTTGTGAAGAACATGACGATGTAGACAAGTTTAATACGGCTATGGAAGAACAAGGGCTCGATAAACTACAAAAATATATTCCAATAGATGTAGATCAAAAAACATTTGACGGTGTATGTCAAGGTGAATGGTTTATGCCTGATGAATACAAAGACCTTAATGTATATGAATATGTATTAGGTAAAGCAGAAACACCTTGTCCACAACACGTACAAGATCGTATATGGGAAGAAATGGAACAATACAAACAACGTGATATGCACAACTTATTACGTTATATGATATACCTAGTAGACTTTATGCGTGAACATAATATTGTTTGGGGCGTAGGTAGAGGTAGTTCTGTAGCAAGTTATGTGTTATACTTAATTGGAGTACATAAAGTAGACTCAATCCAATATGACCTGGATTGGCGAGAGTTCCTTAGATAAATACGTATATAATAGGAGAATTATTATGGCAATGAATAAAAACGTAAATAAAGTATATAAGTCTATGCAAGGTAAAACAATAGACTTAGAACTTTTAAGACAAAAAAACGAAATGACTCCGGCAGTTGGTAATGCTAGAGTTAATGCACGTGGCGACGAATTAGGCCCAGGCGGCAAAATTATACGCAAAAAAGAAGACATACTTAGAGACTACTATGCAGATAATCCTGCAACTGTTCCAGACGAAAGTGTAGGGAAAATTGTTGCTGACGAACCTGTTGCTGTAGCACAAGAAAGTAAACCTAAAACAACTAGAGCTCAAAAGAAAGCAGCTAAAGTAGAGGAAGTTGTAAACGAACCTACTAAAGCAGAACTTGCAGAGTTTGATGATGAATGGGTTGAAGACGATGACGGCAATTTTGTACAAAAAGGTGACTAATGTCAGAATATATTGATTATGACCAATTAACACAAGGTCAAACTGGTGTCAAAATGACACACAAAGGAAAACCTAGAGCAATAGGCAACCGAGTGCTTGTTACTGATATGAACTTTGGTGAGCAAAAAACTCAAGGCGGTCTTATTATTGCAAGTGACGATGGTAAAACTAGAGGCATATACCCTCGCTGGGGTAAAGTGTATTCTAAAGGACCGTCAAATAAAGATGTTTATAATGTAGGACAATGGATTTTAATCGAACACGGTCGGTGGACTAGAAACTTTGAGTGCGATACAGGCGATGAAGTCCTCGTACTTAGAATGGTCGAAGCTGAAAGTGTTTTAGGTTATGCAGACGAAAAACCAAATGACCTACGCTTAGGCAACGAATACAGTGACGGGCCAGATACTATTGACCCACAATCGTTCATACCAGAAAAGGATTAATACATGAACTACGTAGAAAAGATTGCCGAATGGCATCATGATCGTAATTTAATTGACGGAAGTACTGACAAAGATCAGTACATGAAGTTGATTCAAGAAGCAGGTGAACTAAGCGATAACATCTGTAAAGGCAAAGATATTCGTGACGATATTGGAGACATGATGGTAGTGTTAATTAACATTATGACCAGAAATGGACTTACAATGGAAGAGTGTCTTTCCGTAGCCTATAACGATATTAAAGATCGTAAAGGAATGATGGTAGACGGTGTTTTTATTAAGGAATCAGATCTAACTTAACTTTCTTAAATAATTCTTCCAAAAGAACTTGACTCTTTAGTGTTTATACAGTATAATGTATGCACTAAGGAGTTTTTTTATGAAGTTACCAACACAACTAACAGGACTAGGTACAATGGGATTAACCGGCATTGTATTAATGTATCTGGATATTACAGGTTCATTAATAGGATGGGCTTGGCCTATTTTATACATATTTTTAATCGTCGGCGGCATTGGCCAGGAGAATACTAAAAAATGAGCATTCACGCATCTATTGACCTCGAAACAATCGATACAAAGCCAAGTGCTACTGTATTAAGTTTAGGTGGTGTTAAGTTTGATCCAAAATCAAATGACGAACCCCACTCAGAGTTTTATATTAAAATTTGCATTGAAGATCAAGATAAGTTAGGTCGTAGTGCAAGTGACGATACAATAGAGTGGTGGGGGAAACAAAATGCAGAAATACGTGACGAAGCATTTGACCAAACCGGTGCTGTTAGCGTAGATGAGGCTTTAAAGCAAATTAGTAAGTTTAGTGTTGGTGTTGATACGTTTTGGGGACAAGGATACGGTTTTGACTATACCATTATGGAAGACATGTTCCGCCAAGGCGGAAGACCTATTCCGTGGAACTTCTGGCAAATACGGGATTCTAGAACACTTTTTAGCGTGTGTAAACAAGATCCACGTAAAGCAATACAGAACGATTTACATAATGCATTAGCAGATGCGTACTATCAATCAAAGTCAATACAAGTTGCTTATAAAGAATTAAACATTGAGCGTTGACAAATCATATAAAAAATGTTAAAATAATAGAAACAATACGGAGAAGAACTTGAAAGAATTATGGGTAGAGAAGTATCGTCCTAAGACGGTAAGTGGTTATGTATTTCGCGACGAAGCACAACGTAACCAGGTAAATAATTGGATTAAAGAAAAAACTATTCCACATTTATTGTTTAGTGGTAATGCAGGTATTGGTAAGACAACACTTGCAAAATTATTGTTCAATGAACTTGAAATACAGGAATTAGATATTCTTGAAATAAACGCATCGCGAACAAACTCAGTAGATGATGTACGTGATAAAATTGTAAACTTTGTACAGATGATCCCATTTGGGGACTTTAAGGTTGTATTACTAGATGAGGCAGATTACTTATCTCCAAACGCTCAAGCGGCGTTGCGTGGTGTTATGGAAGAGTATCATACTACTTCTCGTTTCATTCTTACTTGTAACTATCCAAATCGTGTTATTCCCGCTTTGCATAGTAGGTGTCAAGGTTTCCACATTGCTAAAATTGACCAAACTGAGTTCACAGCTAGAGTTGCTGAAATACTTATTACCGAAGGTGTTACTCCTGATTTGGATACGCTCGATACCTATGTAAAAGCAACTTATCCAGACTTACGTAAATGTATTAACACAGTACAAATGAATGTGCAAGACAACAGTTTACTAAAACCTAACGAAGGTGATACAGGTGAAGCTGATTGGAAACTTGACATGGTTGAATTATTTAAAGCAGGCAAGATTCAAGAAGCACGTAAATTGCTTTGTGGTGCTGTACGTCCTGAAGAGATGGAAGAAATTTATCGTTGGTTATATGATAACATTGAATTGTTTGGTGACGATGCACAACAGGATAGAGCTGTACTTGTTATTAAACAAGGACTAGTAGATCATACATTAGTAGCAGACCCGGAGATTAACTTAGCGGCAACGCTTATTAGATTAGCAGCTCTGTAATGCAGATACTTGATAATATATTTCCTACAAGGCTAGTAGATGAAATTGAAAGAGCAATGGCTCATGTTGATACTCCGTGGCAATATTCTGATCATACCTACGGTAGAGGAAAACAACTTAGAAAAGGCGAAGTTGAAGAACCTCAACTAGTACATGCCGCATTTTATGAAGGTGACGGAACATATCTTTGGCCGTTGCTAAATGTTCCTTTGTACTTTATTGAAAAGGAACTTAGCCGAAAAATTATTAGTATACAGCGATGTAAAGTAAATACATTAATGTATACTCCACTATACGAAGATGGGTTGAATCATCCTGTACATGCAGATAGACACGAGCCAGGTTGGCATTCTGTTATATATTATGTTACAGACGGTGATAATCCTACAGTGTTTACAGATGTAAAATATCCTAATTTAGAACACAAAGAATCATCGTATAATATTGTTAACAAAGTAGAACCACGTAAAGGTCGAGTTGTTATATTTCCAAGTGAACTATATCATGCAAGTACACCGACACAACTAAAGAAACGTGTGGCTGCTAACTACGTTGTAAAATTTGAGGATTAATGACTTATCTAGTTACAGAAGAATGTATTAATTGTAAACACATGACATGCGTCGAAGTATGTCCTGTTGATTGTTTTTACGAAGGTGAAAACATGTTAGTAATTGACCCCAATGAATGTATTGATTGCGGTGTATGTGTTCCTGAATGTCCAGTAGATGCTATTATCGGCGATAATGAACCAGGATGGGATCCTAACAGAATAAAAGTACTAGAAATACATAATGAGAAATATGCTCAAAGGTGGCCCAACATTACTGAAGCAAGAACGCCACCTGAAGATGCAGAAGAATGGGCAGGAGTAGAAAATAAGATGGATTTATTTAGTGAGGCACCTGGTGATGGAGACTAAATTAATATCGCCGTGCATATCCGAATGTGATAACAATGGTGACTTTTGTCCTGCGTGTGGACGCACAATGGAAGAAAAGTTTGAATGGAAAGGTGGCGCAGATATAACTCGCCAAAAACAAATTTTGGAAAACAGTGCAAGCCGTTTACCAAGACAAGACTTTGAGTACTGGGAGGAAATGTATGAACTCAAAGTTGCTGAGAAAACAAGAGAATAATAATATGGCTACCCGAAACGATATTACTGGAGACAGTATACAATCAAAAAATAATTCTAAAAAATTTAGAGATAATTATGATGCAATCTTTAAGAAAAAAGATTTCAAACATAAGCAACAAGATATGACCGAACTTAACAGTGATGGGAATAGAGAACGTGGACGCTACGGCGAAGATTTAAAAAAGGAAGATAAATGACATCCGTAAAATTAGTATCATATAGTAAAGCAACAGACGAGTTTGCATCACAAGGACTAACTGACCTACAAGAACTAATTGCATTTTGTGCCAAGGTATCAAATCCTGCCTCACAAATTAATACAGAAACAAGCGAACGTTTAATTAAATATCTAATTAAACATGCACATTGGTCACCATTGGAAATGGTCAATGCTGTATTAGAAATTGAAACTACAAGAGATATTGCACACCAAGTTGTGCGCCATCGTAGTTTTGCTTTTCAAGAATTTAGTCAGCGTTATGCTAATCCAGAAGAAATGGGAGATCAGTTTGTTATACGTGAAGCAAGATTACAAGATACAAAAAATAGACAAAATAGTGTTGAACTTGATTTAGAAAATGCCGATCATGCCGCAATAGCTGATAGATGGGTACAAGAACAACAAGATGTAATATGGCGATCACAGCAAGCATATAACTGGGCAATTGAAGCAGGTATTGCAAAAGAACAAGCTCGTTGTGTACTACCTGAAGGATTAACTAAAACAAGGTTGTATATGAACGGTACAATCCGTAGTTGGGTACACTATATTGAGTTACGTGGTGCTAATGGTACACAGAAAGAGCATATGGATATTGCACATGCTTGTGCAAAAGTTATTGCTGAAATATTTCCGTTGGCCGAAGATTTGTGTTAGGACATAGTTACTACGGTGACAAAGTACTATTTGGCCACGATCAGTTTAAATACGAAAAAAAATATGCTTGGTGGCCTACACGTAGTGGATCTAACAAACGTATATGGTTAAAGCCGTATTATATCCAGCATACTTACTATGACGATAATGGTAAGCCTCCTATTAAAGGATTAAGTTGGGAATACATTTATACTCTTAACGAATTTCTTATATTGCAAATAAAGGGAGCGTAATGCTCCCCTTACTTTGTTTAGCTATTCATCTCCATATAGTTGTAGTATTTCTTTAACAGCATTATGTCTTTCAATGTCTCCTTGTTCGAAACGGACTATGTCCAAATGATTTGCCTTGGAGGCTTCTAGTAGTTTTACAAAGTCTAGTAAGCCGTTTTCTTTCGGTCTATCAGCCTGAGCTAAGTCGCCTGTGACTGCCATTCTAGATCCGTCTCCTAACCGTGTAAGTAACATTTTCATCTGATTTGGCGTAGCATTTTGCATTTCATCTGCCAGTATGTAAGAATTTTTAAATGTTCGTCCACGCATAAATGCTAATGGAGCAATCTCAATTATGCCTTCTTCGATCATGCCTTCAATTTCTTTTGCATTAAAGTATTCTCTCAGAACATCAAATATTGGTCTCGTCCATGGAGCCATTTTTTGTTCTAACGTGCCTGGTAAAAACCCTAAATCTTCGTCGACCGATACTGCTGGTCTTGTTACGATGATTTTATCAATAGCACCTTCTTTAAAAAGTTTAACCGCTACTTGCACAGCCAAAATGGTTTTGCCTGTTCCTGCTGGACCAATTCCGAAGACTATGTCTTTCGTAGGATCTAACAGTCTTAACACGTAGGTTTCCTGGTTTAAGTTTCTTGGAAGTATGTTTACTGAAGTTTTCTTTTGATAAATGTTAATGTCTACTACATTGTTACTGTAGTTGTTTACGCTTTGTCTCTGACGAGACTTTCTTTTTGCACCCATTAAGTCCTCCCTATGGATTTATTAAGTAAGGTAATGTACGGGACATTGCCCTACAAAAATATTTAGTCTTTTCCTACAAGGTAAAAATACATTGTTAACTGCTTTAAACCGATAAATAAGTATACAAAGATATCAAGGATACTAACATGCAAGACATAATGAACATTGTAAAGAACATTGATAGCATCTATAACAGTAACACTTCATTTAATATCCTAAAGGATTTTGAACGTGTTCTAGACGAATTAGATCTATACGTATACAAAAATTGGCAGGACGGCGAACTATGTGCTGGTCCTAAAGTAGATAGACATTGGGTAACATGTTCTTTTATGTGGGATAAGCAAGATATGCCAGACCCAATGGGCGGCAAGCGTTTATTAGATTATGACTGTAAAGTGTCCTATAGTAAAGATTATCTCATTCAACCACGTAAAATTAAAGTACCAGATGATATTCGTCCTGGGACTAAAGTTAAAGGAAAACTAGATAGAAAAGATATTTGGGTAGTAGAAATACAGATGCCAAAGAAACTTATAATGGATATTTACGGTGGTAGTTTTAGTACAAATGAATATCAAGAAGAACCAGCTGTAGCACCCGATATTGCATCACAACCGCAAACAGCAGACGAAGCTGTTCCAGCAGCTCCAGAAGGAGAGACAGTATAATGGGATTACAAGCAGGCGATTTAAAAAATATGATGTATGACATCTTTGAAGTTGATTCATATGCATCTAAAATGGGTGATGACAAAAATATTGTTACGCTAAGTTTCAGTGTAAAAGCAAAAGAAGCTGCAGATGACTTAATGAACTTTTTAGAAAAAGGATATTCATTTGTGTTAGATTCAGATGCAACACCCGGAGAACAAAGCGACGGTACTCATAAAGTGTTTGTTGAAATGGAAAGAAATAACGACATCCATGATAACATTTTAGAAATTATTAGCGGTGTTAAAGAGTTAGCAGAGATTGATGATTTTAAATTCCGTTACTATAAAGGATTTAAATCAAAACCAGTAAGTGAAGAAGAACTAGTAGCAACTATACCTAACGATCCAGAAAACTATGGTCTAAGAGTAGACGAAACAAATTTAGACAACTATAAAAACTTCTTTAACAATAGCTTTGTTGAAAGTGTTGAGATGTTAGAAAATAAATTATCAATACGTAAAGCATTTGCAGACCCTATCCACTTTGAGTTTATCGACTTTGATGATAGAAACAAAGTGTACTCAACTATTGGCGGTACCTTAGATATAATGGAATCATATGCAGAAATGCTCTATTTGACCAAATACTTAGGTGACTACAACATAAGTAAGTATGGAGACAAACTTGTCTTTGAAAACAAAGATAAGGCTCTCGTTTTAAAAAGGATATAACATGAGTTTTGAACTACAAAAAGAACAGTTAGCACAGCTAATTCCAGGTAATAAAGATGTTGACTCTTGGCACACAGCACTAGTTGCTATTATGCCTAAGTACGATATAAACACTGCAAGACGTGCAGCACATTTTATAAGCCAATGTGCCCATGAAAGTAATAACTTTCGTAGTTTATCTGAAAACTTAAATTATAGCGAAAAATCACTTAATGCTGTATTTGGTAGATACTTTGGAACAGGCGTTCATCCAGCAGGACATACAAGACGTAATGCTGCTGAGTACGCTCGTAATCCAGAAAAAATTGCAAACTATGTATACATGGACGAGTTTCGTAAATACAAAATGGGCAATACAAATGACGGCGATGGTTGGTTATTTAGAGGACGTGGACTAAAGCAATTAACAGGACGTGAAAACTATACACGTTTTGGTAAAACAGTTGACATGACAGCAGAACAAGCTGCTGAATATGTTGCAACACCAAAAGGTGCTGTTGAATCAGCATGTTGGTTCTGGGACGCAAACAAATTAAATTCAATTGCTGATACTGATGACGTTGTAAAAATGACTAAGAAGATTAATGGTGGTAACATTGGTCTTGAGTCTCGTCAACAACGCTATTCAAAAGCAATGGAAGTATTTGGTAGTCCAGTAAGTATTGTAGAAGATGCCGGCAATGATGACTTTGATGTAGATGACATTGGTGTACTACGTAAAGGCTGTCGTGGCGAAGGTGTTAAAATGATGCAAGAAGCACTAGGTGTAGGAGCAGACGGAGTGTTTGGTCCTGGTACAGAACGTGCATTAAAAGAGTGGCAAGCAAGCAAAGGCCTTACAGTAGATGGTATTGCTGGACCTGCAACACTCGGAGAACTTTTAGGGTAGGAAACTATGTGGAAAGAACAAGTTATGGAAGTACTGAAAGGTCATTTCGGTACTAAAAAAGAGATCACTGAATCAAGTCACTTCTTAGATGACTTAGATGGTGACGATTTTGATATTGTAGATGTTACTGTACAGGTATGCGAAAAGTTAGATATTAATATACCTGAAGAAGAAACATTTGAACTAGAGACTGTGCAAGATTTATTAGACGCTGTGGAGAAACACGTTGTTTAGTAGTTTGCGTATAGCATTAATATTAGTAGTGTTGGCAAGTGCCGGTGGTGGTATTTTATATGTTAAGAAATTACAAAATGATCTTGACACAGCAAAAGGAAATATCATTAAACTTGAAGATGGTATTAACGAACAAAAGGCTGTGATTGCACAACAAGAAGCAGACTTTGAAGCCATTACTAGTATACGCAATGACCTTGAAGATGTAAATAGAATGTTAGAGACAGCAAATAGAAACTTAAATGAAAAATTTAACAAACTAAATGCTTCCGGCGAAAGAAGAGACATTGGTGCATTGTCAACATCAAGACCAAAGTCAATAGAAAGAATATTAAATAAAGATGAAGTTAACGAAAGACGTTGTTTTGAAATTATACAAGGTGCTGAGTTAACCGAAGAGGAAATAAATGCTACAAAGAAGTCAAAGATCAATACTGTTTGTCCTGAGCTTGCTAATCCTAACTACGTTACTTACTAGTTGCAGCACAATACAGCCGTTAGAAGTTTTTAAGACTGAAGTAGAACGACGACCTCTTGCTTTGCCATTACCTGAACCTGCAGAACTAGAACAAGTTCGTTGGATTATAATAAACAGAGAAAATGCTGAAGAAGTATTTACAGACTTAGAAAGCAAAAACATTGATCCTGTTATAATAGGATTAACAGACGAAGACTACGAAAACTTCAGAAAAAACTATGCACAAATACGTGCATACATGATCAAACAAAACACAATCATCGACGCTTACAAAGAGTACTACGAAAGTGAGCAAGAGGTTGACAACGACGAATAGTTTTGTTATAATAGACTAATAACTGAAAATTTATGAAAAGAATATATTTAGATTACGCCTCAACTACTCCGTGTGATCCTAGTGTTGCAAACTTAATGGGAAAATTTCTTACCTTTGACGGTGAGTTTGGAAACCCTGCAAGTAGAAGTCACAGTTTTGGTTGGGAAGCTGATCAAGCAATTGACACAGCACGTCAACAAGTTGCAGACCTTATAGGTGCTGACCCAAGAGAAATTACTTTTACAAGTGGTGCTACCGAAGCAGATAACCTTGCTATCAAAGGCACAGCACAATTTTACGAAACAAATGGTAAACATATTGTTACAAGTAAAATAGAACACAAAGCAGTACTTGACCCTTGTAGAGAACTTGAACGTGATGGTTTTGAAATTACATATCTTGAACCTAACGAAGATGGTATAATCACAGCAGACATGATTGCTGAAGCAATTAGAGAAGATACAATACTGGTTAGCATTATGTATATCAACAATGAGCTTGGTACACTTAACGACATAGAAGGTATTGGTAAGTTATGCTTTGATAAGAAAATTGTATTTCATGTAGATGCTGCACAAGCTACAGGTAAAGTTAAAATCAATCTAGAAGAACTTCCTGTAAATTTAATGAGCTTGTCTGCACATAAAACTTATGGTCCTAAAGGTATAGGAGCATTATACATTCGACGTAAGCCACGTTCAAGAATAAGAGCGCAAATGCACGGTGGTGGACACGAAAGAGGCAATAGAAGCGGTACATTACCTACACATCAAATTGTAGGAATGGGCGAAGCATATAGAATTGCTAAAGAAAGATTTGAACAAGACAAAGCTCATGTAGATATGTTACATGATCGTTTGTTAGAAAGAGTCAACGAAGTTGATGAAGTATATTTAAACGGAAGTCTTAATCATAAAGTTAAAAACATTCTTAATGTTAGTTTTAACTTTATTGAAGGCGAAAGTTTGATTATGGCTTTAGAAAATGTTGCTGTTAGTAGTGGCAGTGCTTGTACAAGTGCAACACTAGAACCAAGTTATGTATTACGTGCATTAGGTAGAGCAGATGAACTAGCACACAGTAGTATACGATTTAGTTTTGGAAGACAAACTACAATTGAAGATATTGATCAAACAGCAGACACATTATTAGATGTAGTTGAAAAACTACGACAACTATCACCACTATGGGACATGTACCAAGACGGCGTAGACATGGAAGCGTTTAATTGGGACGAGTACATGCATTAAGGAATTATTATGGCATATTCAGAAGAAGTAACAAAAAGATTTAAAGGTGTATTATCAAATCCAGAAGGGTTTAATGTAGGCAAGTTTGATCCAAAAGATCCTAAAGTAGCAACAGGTATGTCTGGTGCGCCAGCATGTGGTGACGTAATGCGTCTACAACTTAAACTAGATGAAGATGACCGCATTGAAGATGTAGTTTTCAAAACATACGGTTGCGGTAGTGCTATAGCAAGTTCAACAATGTTTGTTGAAATGCTTAAAGGTAAAACTGTAGAGGAAGCAAGACAAATTAAAGATAAAGATATTGCAGAAGCATTAGACTTACCGCCAATCAAAATACACTGTTCTGTACTAGCAGAAGATTCAATCAAAAAAGCTATTAACGACTGGGATAGCAAAAGAGAAAAAAGACAACACAACGGAGGACCCAAATAATGCCAGAAAAATTTAGACCATCAGCAACTGTTAGAGATAAAGCAACAGGCAAAAACAAATCAGAACATTTTTATTTAAAGTCTACTCCGAAGCAAGAACTGTTGGACTACTTAGAAAATAATAATGCAAGACCTAAAATAAAAGTTAAAGTAAAAAGAGAACTTGTACGCAGAGGTCATGCATGTTAGAGATACTCGGTATTACATTTATCTTGTTTATAGCCTTAACTAGTTTTGTAGCATTGTTATATTGCTTGTTTGATTTACTATATAGCAAAACAGGCGGAACTAAAGGACTTGCAGAAGTACCTTTCACTAGTCCAATCAGCGGCAAAGTTCGCACAGCCAAAATATCACGCCAGGATCATATAGTATGATCAATTGGCTTAGTGATCTACTAGGCCGTTGGTTAGAACGTTCGTGGCAACGCAAAGCAAACAAGTTTCAAAAAAATTATCCCCGTTACCGAAAGTAACACCTTTTTTATTCATTTAGATAAATATGGTTGACTTACAAAGGGTTGTAAGTTATAATTATATTTTTACAGCATGAAACCTCCAAAGATAGACATAGAATCTTTTCGAGACGCACTCGAAGTGAGCGGTCTTACGATGATTTTTGCATTATCTTTGCTGGGAGTAAACACACACATATAGAAGAAGAAAGACACATGACACAGATGATTTTAAAATTGAAAGAAGACGAAAGGGTATGCAGAGTTTGCGACCTTATTCAAGGACTGTTCTTAGTAACATTTCCTATTGCATTACCGTTCTTTATAATGATGGCCTCAAGCAGGTACTATTAAAATGAAGAACTATAGTAACGCAACACCCGAACAAGTAAAACAATGGCACGAAGAAGACTACTGGATGAAGATGGACTATAATCCGCTAGTTATGTTTGTTGTAATACCTACAATAATACAGGTAATGGCATTGGCATTTATGTTTGGCGTAATGGCTATTAATGATTGGATTCTTTAGAGCTGTACTTAAAACAGTAATCGGTGTAGGACGCATTGAAGACATTACTGTTACACCTCTTAACATAGTTTTATTCGCTTTTGGAGTACTAACAGTATTCTTAGGCACCATTACGGCATTGCTTTTACTAGCCAGTTTGTTCATATAATAGCATAAATACTAGTAATTAAACTAGAGGGTATATTATGTGGGAAATGATTGAACAAATGGCGAGCAATCGCTTATGGATTTATACAGCA
>OCVQ010000547.1_pt1 | contig 34808 bp, 56 predicted proteins | sample 1539061 | NCBI WGS metagenome assembly OCVQ01 (sample SAMEA3355526, study PRJEB22509) | marine metagenome | biome: marine; feature: river plume; material: water | place: USA | collected 2010-08-08 | depth 0.5 m | reverse complement strand
TCAGGGTTCTTTTGCAATTCGTCAAAAGCTTTCTTGTATTGATTGTGATACTTATCTGCAAAGACTAAATGGCCATAATTAGAATTAACATTGCCATAATGATCAGCAGCATATCGCCATGCTTGAGGTGGTTCTTTATCAGCACCATGAATATCATAGATGTTTGTTGAACCACTTTCATACCAAGCAAGCTCGGCATTAATATAGGATGTAACTGGCTCACCAAAGATTGCTGGTTCATCTGCAATAAAGTTTGCACCAAGCATTTCAATGGTTTGTTGACCTGTTTTATCAGTAGTGAATGCTTCATCTTTAAGTTCGTTGATAAAGAATTCACGAATATCTTTTACACTAGTCGCTAGCATTTGTTGAACCTTCTACTGTTTTCTTTGGACGATTAAAAATATCGCGTGTACCATCTTGGCCTTCAATCTTGCCACGGCAATATGCAACAAAGAACGATGCATAGTTAATTAGATCTTTAGCTGAGTCTTCGAGTGACTCAAAGTTTGGATCATAATCTTGGCCACGCATAGCTTCCATTACAGATTTCATACGAAGCATTTTGCCATGCATAGTATCATGAATGGATTGTACACCGTTCGGATAATAATCGGATTGTTGTACTGTTGAGTTCGGATTTTGATAATCACGAGCTTTTTTCATTTGAAGTTCTGCACACTCGGCAAGAACTTTTGCACTTTCTGGGTTAGTCATAAACTACCTCCTTCATTAAATGTTGACATTTTGGATCTCTAGTATGATAATATACCAATTGTCCTTTATTGTACATACTTTCTTTCATGTAACGATTAAAATCATTACCTACTTTAGTAATAAGCATCCATTGTACATCGTATTGATTAGAACCAATTACTTTGTAATCACCTACGACAAAATGATCTACTAGACGTATATTCTTTTGAAAAGTTTTTACATAGGTTGGATCATCTACCGAGTACCATTGTGTTCGATCGTCTTTCAGAAATCGCTTACGCTTTACTTCTGTTTTACCACTGTCCCATATGACATCCCAAGCATAGGAGTCTGGATCAGTTATATCGAATTCTTTTGGATTTTTTGTAGCACCTTGATGTACTAAAGCAAACTCTAATATAGAGCCAGCTAATGTAGCAGCAAAGCATGTATCGTAATCGCGATCATGGCTTCGTACTGGACACTGTGAAATTTCATACGCTTGTTTGCGCAAGTACTCTATCTCAGTATCAAGCATAGAGTACTGTATTCTTTCAGGAACTTTAATCATAATGTAATTATATCACTTTTTTTATTTATTGTCAACTATTTTTGATCTTCGTATTCTCCGATCCAGATATTAATGTGAGCAACGCCACTATCATGCCGAGTAATCACATATTCAAGACCTTCTTTTCTTAGAGCTTCACGAATTCTTGCCAAGTTTTTTTCTTGCAAAGTCATTTACATATCCTTGTAATGTTTTTTCCAAGAAGATCCGACAGTGCCAAGACCATTACCTGAAAGATATACTTGCCACATTATACGTGACACTTCAGTAGAAGTAGGCGCTCGGCTGATATCAGACTCTAATCGTTTAAGAACAATCTTTTTTGTTTTCTTAACATCAATTAGAGTAACTGCCTGAGCTTTAGCTTCTACAAGAGGAAGTTTGTCGAGTTTTTGAAGTACTTCGATATCCATATCTAATCTCCTTATCTGTTATAAACGTAAACGTCAGCAGTTTCTGCAAGTGGCAGAGGAAGTGACTGATCATAAGCTCGTGGATAATTATAATCACGACGAGATTGCGCAGCACGTGGACCGCGGCCCTGAAGCTTAACATATTGCTTAGGCATCCATGCGTAGACGCCATTGTTATTGTTTGAGATAAGAGTGCGCAGTTCTTGTACTGCCAATGCATCTTCAGGAGCAACTCGGCCATTAACCATTTTTACAGTCATACGGTAAGAAGTTGAAGTGCGATTTTTAGATGTGAATTTCATAGTGTGTTTCCTTGTGTGTGTTAATATAGTTATTATAACATAGGTTGGTAGGAATGTCAACCCTTAATTTCAAATTAAACGAAAAAAAGTAGCCTAAGCTACTTCAATTTCCTCGTGATCTACCCATCCAGCTGGAAGGAGATAAGAGAGTTTGTAGTGAGCACGTTCGCCACCTTCTTGTGGTATCCACTCTTCGCGCTTAGCACTAAAGTCAGAACGCATCCAGTTGTACTCGGAGTTGTTAACAGTCTTAGTTGCAAGCCAGCGATCGCCACCCCATACTAACTCTACGGGTGTTTCCCACTTTTCACAGCAAACATCATCATCTTCCATAAGAGTATGACTAAGAATGTACTCGTCAAAGGCCTCGTCTTTCGACTCAATAAGTTTTTTAAGCTTGGGAATACCCATCTCGTTATAACGATTGATGTTATTAGAAGAAAGATCGTTTACTACATAAGTAGTGCCACCTTTAAACTTCCAACGTTGTGGGCATTCACCTTCGCCGTCCCAATCATGGGCGCCATAGTTTTCTTTTATTTGAGTTTGAATAACAAGTTTCATATCGACTCTCCTTAAGCGCTATAACCAATTTGCATAAATTCTTCTGCTTCTTTCTTAGTGATGTTAGCAGATTTCAGAACTTCTTTAAGATTTTTAGGACCGTAAGGAGTACCAAAGCGAGTTAGAGTATCGCCAAATGCACTCATACGATTAGATCGTGCAATCTCTTCATTAGTAGGCTTATGGCCTTTCTTAGGAAGTTTCACAGACTCATTCATAAGTTTGCGACCAATGTTAGCTACGATAATTTCATTGTCAGTTGGATCATATGCTGATTTCATAATGTAATTCCTCTATTGTTGTGTTGTTAAGACTATTATACCATAGTTGAACAGTGATGTCAACCCTTTTTTTCACTTTTTTTGAAAATAATTACAATTCTTCCACTGTAATCATGTATTTACGGCCATTCGAATCAACGCAAGACAATGTTTTCTTTGTAGAAAGCATATAACCTTTAGTTGGATGCAAATCCCAGTTGATAGGACCAGGATTGTAATCCTTGCCTCTTTGCAAGTTTTCCTGGATGGTTGCAGCGATATGATCGCAATAAGCTAGTTTCATTTTCATAATACTCCTAAGTAGTGTAAGTTTCGCCAGTGAAGATGTTAACCATGTCAACACCTGCACCCATAGCTGCACGAGCTTCAAACCGCTCTTCAGCAATTTGTTCTTCAGATCTGTTAGATTGAGCTTTTTTGTACTCAGCAAAGAAGGCTTTGTTATCAACTTCGCGAGCTTCAAGAGAAGTACCAACAGTTACAAAAGGAATGAAACCAGCTTCAGCGAAGTCAGTTAGCATATCTTCAAAAGGTACGTTATTGTTTGAGTTCCAGCGAACTACGCCACCTTTAACAGTAGCACCTTCGAATTGCTCAGCTAGTTTCTCGGCTGTATATCCAGTGAAGGTGTTTGTTTTTGAATCTCTACGCATACTTTCATTCCTTTTTTCATTTTATAAGTATATTATACCCTAGTTGAGAGTCAATGTCAACTGTTTTTTCATATTAAATGAAATTAAATGTGTAAGGAAATCAATGGCTTAAAAATTATTTTAATTTTTTTTCAACTGAGAACACAATATGTATCCTCGGAGTGCCGTTTCTATCGAGATTTAGAGCAGAATGGTATTGTTTTGCATCCAGACTGTATAGTCGGCCAAGCTCATCCATTCTTATGAGCTCTTGTTCTGCATTAATAAACCAAGCATGAGGGTTGGTTTGAAGTGGTATGTGAAGCCTTAGACCATCATCATAATGATAGCTTAAAGCTCTATTGGTTTTGTCCATTACCATGAACCGTGATCTACCGATTACGTATTCTTCTGAGATTAAGTTGTAAATTTCTTCTAAGTACGTATTATGGAAAAGAGGATTGAGTTCTGTCCAATCCATCTCATTACAAGGATGATAATCGAATAAAGATCCTGTGCCATCTTCTATCGAATGATGGTCTGGTCTATCTGTAAAGCATATTTGCTTCTGATCTGAGTCAAGTGATTCGTATATGTTTAAGAGTTTAGTGTCTTCGAATAGATATGGTTCTTTTTTAATTTGCATATAACTCACCTGCTGCATCTAGTTCTGTTAACTCTTCAAATGTTAGTTCTGTAGTAAATTGAGCAGCAAATCGTTTATCACCACGTAGGTTCATCGCAGCATGATATTCTTGTAAGTTTAAGATTGCTGGTTTACCTATACTCCAATCAACTGCACATTCCTTTTTAAATACAGCATCATCATATTCTTGATAAGTTCCAGATTGAAGCGTATAGAAGTTAGTGCTATCGACATTCATTAAATCGAATGGATATATTGGAAAGAATATTAAAGCAATTCTTGGTGGTACGTTTGGTACAACTCTATCGATATGGATCTTACCATCTGTAAAAGGTGCTTGTCCTAGGATTTCATGTGTAAGTGGTATTTTAAAATTAGATCCAAGTTCATTCATTAGATCAGTACACATATGATCTCGAGGTAAGAAGTAGTTGTAATCGTATCTACCGTACTTATTACATTCACGACTAGAGCTCATCATAAATTTATCAAAGTTATCTACGCAGTATTGTCCTATCCTGCGGGTGCAGTCTCTATCGTATTCGTAATCTATGTATTTGTAATAAGGGAACATATGATTTTCGCAGCCTCCTCTGTACTCATAAGATCTTTTGCTTCTGGATATTTAGCTCGCATTTTAGGAGTATCGATATATCCAAAAGAAACATATCGAGATAAGCATGTACCATCATCGTGGTTCATTATCTTAGCTACATGTTTAAGAGCTGCTTTCTCTGCAGCATATTGTGCAAGCTCAACTCTCATATCATAATAGTCAGCAATGGCTGATCCTACATTAATAATTTGTTTTGGTTCATCTCGCCAGTCATCGTAAAGTTCTATTAATAACTCTGTAGATGCAAAGCCGTCATTTGCAAGGTTAATAAAAACATCACAATCATATGATTCTATAATAATTTTATCTATTGAGTCTCGGATGTTATATCCGTTTGAACGAGAAAAACCTTTAACGTTTTCTTCGCCAAGGAGTTTTACAATCTCAGTGCCAATTGCACCGCTATGCCCCGTTAGTCCTACCTTCATAATATAATGTTCCTTTGCTTTCACGTACACGATCATCAGTACAGAACCAATCATCATGAACAGATTGTTCACTGTTTACCCACAAGACACCGTCTATTATTTTAAAGTGGCAATCAAAATGATTACCGAGAACGTTATCTTCGGTTTCTGTTTCGCCGGGCTGATATAGTTTATTTATTGTGCATGGGCCAATCTCTGACATACCCCAGTTTGATAATACTGTAGCACCACGTTCTGTTAAAACATTTACGTGTCGAGCAGGTATCTTATCAGATCCTAATGCAATAAACTGACCTGTAAAATCAGCTGATTTAAATGCTTTTGTTTTAATTAATGCTTCTACCATTTTTGGTGGTAAAAATGTGTGAGTATGTTCTTTAAATTTATCTAGGAATGTCCACGCATTAAATGTATCAATCTCATATGAAGCCTTTGCAATAACTGCAGGAATCGTTTGTAATAATAAACCACCAGCATGAGTCATACGAGTAACTGTATATATTGAACTGGATATGTTTATGTTTTGACGTTTTATAGACACATCAGCACACGTATGTATATTTTTTGGGCTTCTGTAAACATGTTTTGGTTCACCGGTTGTGCCAGAGCTTGTTACTGTTACACCTTTACGAATTAAAACATTTAAGTTCATACAATTTTATACCTTAACGAGAGTCCTAGTTTAGTTCCTTTAAAATTTGAAGTACAATGAATACGCCTATTATCAAATACAATACATTCGCCTGGTTTAAATTCATGTGCAGCTCCTGTTAATCCAATGAGCGATTCCCTTGGATAATTATATAAGTACTTCTCATATAATTCATTTGATATATTTTCTTTAGTAAGACCTTCTACATTATAATCATACGGACAACCTAATAAAGCTGTATGATTATGTAGATTGTAAACAGGGTGGTGCATCATCCAAGTAACTGGATATTTACCTTGATACTTTTGATCGAATACGATTAAATGAGCTTCTGATTCAGTCCAAATCGGAATGACTGCATTAATTGTGTTATCCTTATCAAACTCAAAATCTGTATGTGGTAAGTAAGGAAACGAATGTTTATAATAGTTACCGCTCTTGTGAATTAGTCGTTCACCAGCAGCTTCTTCTATATAATCATGTAGGAATTCTAGGATGCCTTCTGATGGGTGTGCTTTAGCCATAACCGTATCATCGGAAGTAAGGCTATTGTATTCATCATGACAAAGAGTAATCAAATTTTGCGGTATCATGTCTTTTGATATATTACCCACTCGCCACTTGCATCTTCAACAGATGTAAAATCAGTATACGATGACATATCAGGAGATTGAATATCCCATAGGTATTTCGAATCAATATAATATCCGCCAGAAACTAAATTAGCATATGCATAATCTAATCCTGCTTGCTTAGATGATGTGTTTGTATCCCATCCACCCATACCATTAATAAAGACTGCAACACTTTCTACATGATCTGTGTGTATTGTGCGGAAGTCTCCTATTACTATTGAGTCGTCTGCTTCGGTATATTGATGTATGTCATATCCTTTTGCTCTATCACCAAATCTTGTAACAAGCTGAGAATACAAATATCTTTTCCAAACACCAGCTTCAACAATCTTTCCATCAGGAATTGTAAGGGTATCAAGCATATTATTTAAAGAAGGACCTTCTGCAAAAACCTTCTGATCAATAAACACATCAACATAATCAGACTCTAAGTCATTCATATAAGCGGTATTTTGATCTGCAAATTCTACGTCTGATAAGTAATTTAACACCATGTTATTCTCCTTCGATATATTCTACTGATATATCTTTAGTAAATGAACGAAAAGTAAAGTCGTGTTCTAAGTGATGTGTCCTTTTATTTAGGTCTCCAGGAAACCCTACACCCACAAGTAATAGAGTACCATCTGTACCAAGTATTGGATCTACTGTGGTTGGATTAAAGCATTGGCAAAATCCTGTTGAGTAACCTAGGATGTTTGCTGTTAATGTTAAATATCCACCCGCAATACCAAGGGCAGTCCACCTATCTCTTAGTCTCTTCTGTTCTAAATGTGATCCCGCATCTATTTCTTCAGTAGTTCTTAACTCTTCATTTTCATCATTATATTCTGTAAATGCAACTAATAAATTAGCTAACGTTTGCGGGTTCTTCTTTGTTTCTCTTGTTTGAAAATTTATCATGAATCCATCTGTTTGGTGATAAATCTTTTCTATTATATCTCGGTCTGTAATGAAGTGAACTTTATAAAATACTCTATTCTGTTTAGATGCACATTGTGTAACTGCATGTTCTAAAGTATTTAAGTCTACCTCAGGTATGGTTTTTTCTAGATTCCAATTTCTTTGACAATGCTGAGAATTAGCAATAGCACTTTCGAGTAAGCTGTTATCCATTAAACCTTCCTTAAAAATATTATTTATATTTTAATAATTTTTCTACATACTTATCCTTAAATACTTTAAACTTTTCGTCATAGTTATCTAATAAACCATTTATTTTTGTATTTAAAACATAATCAAAATCATATCCTATATTATACAATCGGAAAGCATCATGACTAATATAAACAGATTGATATTTAAGGTCCTGCCATAAATCATTATAAACTTCTCGTGCATAATGAATATCAAAGTTACCATTATCCCATTGCATAAAATGTTCGTGATCTGGTTCTAAATCCTTATAACCATACTTATCAGGATCTACCATTAGCTTACTCTTATCATTCATTCCTTTTGTTCTTGGAATACTTAATACAAGTAATTGCTTTTGATGTAAAGGAGACTTTGGATCTCGTAACCAATCACACATTTCTTTCAATGATTCTTTTGTTTCGAATGGTAACCCCGCAATAAAAGATGCACCTAATTGTATATTAGAATTGTCCATCATCCATTGCAAGCCTTCTTTAATCTTATCAGGATGCATTCCTTTACCAATACTCTTAGCACTCTCTGGATTAAATGTTTCAATACCAAAACGCAAAGCAACACAGCCTGCTTCCTCCATTAATTTTAGAGTATGTGGGTGGGCAATAATTAAATCTGGTCTTGCATATGCAGTCCATCTGATTTTAAATGGTAATGATGTGAAAAGCTTATGGATCATTTCAACCTTCTCAACACTATCGTTAAGTAAGTCATCCATAATATCATAGGTAGTAGTACCGTAATCTTTCCAGTTTCGCATTAGCTCTTCTCTGATTACATTTACTTCTTTTAAATATCGGCTATGTTTACCTTTACCATTTAAAGGAAAGAAACAATAACTGCATCTAAACACACAACCACGAGCAATCTCAATTGGTAAAGATTCGTTTGGAAAGATATGATCTTCTGGCTGCCATTCAATCTGAGCTTTATCAAAATCATTAAACGTGTATGGATCTTTATCGGCATGTAATATTTTATGTGTACCGGCTTCTTCTACTTTTAAATGATCAAAGAAATCGTATATATCAAGGATGGCTTTATCAGCAAACCCTGTTACAATTAAATCAATACAATTTAAATAATCATTCTTTATAATAGAGTCTGTGCTATTACGATTACCACCAAGGATTACTTTAAATCCAAACTCTTTTTTAAATTTTTCTATAAGTTCTAGGGAGTAATTATTTGGAAATAAAGAATGTTCAAACCTTGTATTTAAAAACGTATTTGATATTCCAACATATTTTGTATTCTCATCAATATACTTTTCCATCACAGAGCTTAATTCAACCTGTGTCATACGAGAAGCTAAATCAATGATTTGTACACTTACGTTTCGTTTACGTAATACTGTAGCAATACGATGTGCACCTGCAGAGCGAGAATGCCCAACGGCATATACATCAGTAAATATTACAAACTGACTCATCTAACATTCCAGGATACTGTAATTCTATAATCTTCTGATCTGTTAGTTGTTACTCTATGTTTATCTGTAGGTTTAAACTCTATTTGAGTATGTTCTATATTCTTTTGGTTCCAACCCTTGAAGCACATTTTACCAGAGTTAGTAGGAAGCTTTAAGAAACGAGTACCACATGATTGTACTCCATCATGAGCATGCCAATCTTGACTATCACCTGGTTTATAAACATTGTACCACATTTGCACTCTACCTTCTGCTATATCAGAAAATAATGGATGTAGATGTAATTCTCTTTCATCGAATGAACTAAAACAATTCCACTTACGAGTCCACTTTAAACTCATAATATAATCTACTCTTTGCCAATCTCTAAACTGTTGATAGTTTGTACAAAGCTTCTTATAATCTTTTTCATGGTGCTGAGTATTACCATTACCTGATATCTTATCGTAATACATCATTGTTTTTTCAGGAATCATATCAGACATTTGTTGAAACTTATTATATACTTCTACTGCATACTGATAATGCTCATAAGATATTTCAAATGATTCGTATTCTCTATAACCTAGATCGTGGAATTGACCTGATGTCATAGCATAAGAAAGACTTAAACAAAAATCTTCAAAATCTCTAGTGCTTACCCACCACGTATGTTCTTCAAATTGTTCTACTATTCTTTCAAAACGATCTAATGGTGTTCTCGTATCAATCTTACAGAACATATCTGGTTTAATTAAATCATTTTCTATATAATAGTAATTACCTTTTTCAGGGTAATAGATTTCCATCCCACAACGCTCTGCTATGGGTGCTAAGGTATTAAATAAACATTCACTTCTAGAGCGAGGGAGACTAAGCTGAGCTATCTTCATATTTTGCCAACGTTGTATTGATTTGATGATTTACTTTTATAAATGTAACTGCATCATATAATTCTTGTAATCTCGGTACGCCAACATACGTACATGTGGATCGTAATCCACCTTTTACTTGATTTAAAACATCATGAACAGAACCTTCAACAGGGATTAAAAGATTACGTCCTTCATCAGGTCTATATTCTTTTTGACTAATGCCGTGTTTACTATATTGTTTTGCAGATCCTAATCCATAAAAGTTTACGTATTCTTTACCATCTACTTCTACGATGTTATCACATTCTTTACATTTAGATACCATACCACCAAGGATAACAAAGTCTGCACCAGCTCCCATTGCTTTAGCAACATCACCTGCATTAGTAACACCACCACAAGAGAGTACCCTACAGCCATATTCTTTTGCAACCTCAGAACATTCTAATAATGCAGATAGTTGTGGTACACCAATACCTACTTCTGATCTTGTTTTACATGCACTGCCTGAGCCTACACCAACACGAATAATATCAGCACCAGCCTCACACAATATTTTTGTAATATCTGGTGTAGCAACAACTCCTGCTGATACTGCTATTTCTGGGAAATCCTTTTTTAATCTTTTAATTAAAGCGCATAAACCTTCTACATTAGCATACGTATTTGCTATATGGATATTAACAAATCCCAAGTCTGTTACGTGAGGTAATACTTTAAATAACTTTTCAATATCACCTTCACCACAACCAGTACTTAAACCTATTTTACTTAGATCTTCTAACTCAAATAGATTTTTTAGATGCTCTTCTACTGTATGCTCTTTATGAATAAACACTACACAATCAGTGCCTTGTAAAGCCTTAGCCATCTTATATGTGCCAGTAGATACCATCTCAGTGATTACAATAGGCACACCTTTAAAGAAGCCATAATCAACTTCTAAATCAATATCACCTCGAGTTAATTTTGTTTCGGATATCTTTGGCTGAATAAGTACATCACTGAAATCCAACTTGGGCCAAACATTAGCTACCTTTAACATGTATTGCTATACCTCCTGCTCTACGCCATTTCTTTATATTACCTTCCAAGTCATCAAACAATATATCACCTGGTTTAGCATAGTTCCATTTATCGCCAGATCCTTTTGCAAAGATAGCGTCGTCAGTAGTAAAGCCTTCAAAGTGTTTATCAAGCCAATTTAATTTATTTGTTTTTGCAATGTTCCAATTGTCTGTTCCATACCATCTTTTTGGTATAGCAGTTAAAAACTTTACATCAGACATTGTGCTATACATATCCTGAAAGAACGGTAACAAATCTAATGTGCCAAAATCTTTATAGATCTCTTCTACATTATCATCCATGATTGCCCACGGATCATTCTTTGTACCTCTATGCTTTTCGTCTCTCCAATGTTTTTCTTCAATGTCTGGAATGAATGTTTTCATCCAAGTAGCGAAGTCTGCAACGACTCCATCCATATCAATATAGACTGTCATAAGCTTCTTTTATCCTATTTGTTATACTACTGTAATTATAACACACTTCGTTTATACTGTCAACAGGAGTTACACCACCAGATGTACTACATATAAAGCATTCTTCAAAATCAATTTTAGTAAAGTCTGCTCGTACGAAAGGTATGTATAGCTTTGCACATATTTCTTCTACTACTTGTATTGTAACTGAATTTAAAACGTCAGTTTTTGGAGTGTAAACAATTCCATGTTGTACAAAACAAACACCAAATCCAGGACCTTCATTGACATATCCCTCTACACTGCGCACTAACGCTGTATCAAATCCATGTTCATCAGCATGTCTTTGTGCTTGTGTAAGTTCTATCCATGAAAAGTTCTTATGCTCTTGGTATCCAGGAGACCTCGGTAAATCGTTATACATCTTTAATTTAATCGGTTTAGAAGCGATAGGATAATATGGTTTAGTATATACTAGAAAGTTATCAGGTCCTGTCATGTCACGTGGTGATCCTGAAGGTGGTGTACCTTTCCACATAATTAACCATATAAACATATCGCCTTGAATAAGCTCTACGATTATTTTCATTAACTCGTCTTTAGCTGGAGGAGTAAATCCATAGTAACTACAATTAGCTGCAAACCTTTTATAATGTTTATCGAAATGAACGAGACCTCGCATTACATCATATGTTGCATGGCAGTGAATAAAACCAAAATCTAATGGAGATATTCTTACATCGTCGAGTGGCATATATTCGCCATTAAAATAACTATTCATCAAATTTTACCTTTTTTAATTGCGGGTCATTAGGTAGTTTTTCTTTTAAAAACTTTAACCTCTCGATTCTCCATTCTAACAATTTAAAATCTAGAACCCACGGAAAGAAAGCATGTATAATGCTACCAATACATATTAATAATAAGAAGCCTGCTTCTTTCATTGCAAGGTACCAATGCCAAAAATATCCACCCTGTCCTGCCGAAGCTTGTTTAGCTTCAGATAAGTGGCGGGCGTTGAATAGTGTAGATACCGAGTTTTTTACGCTCTGTAATATACTTGTCAATATTAAACCTCCAGATTGCTTGTTCCACACCAAATAATTGTTCAGTTGAATGTAATGATAAAAACCCTTGCTTTGCTATAAGAGTCATAGCTCTGTGGTTTTTATTATCTAAGTTTGTTGTTAGATATATTTCATCTGAATTATATTTTGTGATCCATTCTAATTGGTAAGGAATTAATTCTCGGAATGTACTTGAATTAAAATGAGACCGTGATAAACCCTTTTTAATATCGGTATGAGGTAACTCACAACCACGGTATTGTATTCTAAATGCATTAGTACTGATCTCTGGAAATCTTAAACACCCTGCGGTGGCTATCAATGATCCCTTACTTTCTAATCCCCAGAAATTTCCATCATATTCTTTTACTCTTTCAAAGTTATATCGATCCTCGGACCAATTGTTTGAGTAACCATGTATTCTACATTTAACATAGTACTCGTTCATATTATAATCGTATAGGTTATTTATTACATTAAGCATCGAATACTAATCCAAAGTTTTTAGATATAAAATGAATAATAGATACATCCCACTCATTACACTTTGTATTAAGTCTATATAAATCGTCGTTAAACTGGAATGTTCCTGTTATCATTGCTTCTTTAGATTTGTAATAATGTCTCCAATGCCACCAAACCGGCAACTGAGTAACAGCTACTTTATTCTTATTAACCTTATAAGACATTATAGTTTCGTTATCATATCCAAAAGATCCACGAACCTTTTCAGGATACATCGAGAACTCATCTTCTTTTAATTCTTTCATATTCTCAAGCACTTCATCGATGTCTGAAAAGTAATCTAATTGTTCCATACATTTTTTACTCGTAATAATAATACCTGTGTTAAAAACATAATTATCTGGTTCTAAATCTTCTTCTACTAACATAGCATGCGCATTCCAGTATTTAGCTTCTGGATTACGGAAGTCCTTTTTAAACTTATTAAAATATGTATTAGTAGCCGTGATGGATAAATCCTCTGAGGTATCATATAAACAACATATGGAATGGTCAGCAGGAACGGTGTCGAATATGCTTGCCTTATCTCTAAAGTAAACATCTAAATCAACATACATTACTAAATCATATTCTCTCGTGAGTTTATCTAATAGCCATATCTTATATAAGTTTACTATATCATATTCGCTTAGGTTTGTAAACCTTTTTCTAAACTCTTCGTAATCTTTATCATATTGGAAATGAATGTATTGTGCACCCACAGCTTCTGCATAAGATGTATGATTATCAATGAGCTGATCTTTGTATTTGTTAAATCCTATCTTAGCCATCTCTGATTTAGTTAAAGGATTATCTTTAAAGCTTTTAGGATTATCTAATAGTTCTTCAGGTATATCGATATGTAATGAATATATGCATTTAGTTTTTTGTTTAAAATATCTTCCAAACTGTTTATTAATAAAGTGTATGCAATTACCCGTTAAACCTTCTTCTGGTTTATCACTGTATATTTTATGCCACTTTTCTTCTAATAAAACATAAGGAATATTAAACTTTTCTAAAATATATGAAAAGATTGATTCATTGTTTGGATAATAATGAGGGTTTAATAACTCAGGAAGATCTTTGAGTTCATCAATAATATCGTTTGCTTCTTTTAATCTTTCGAGATATTTTATTTGTAAGATATGTTCTGATCTTCCAAGCATAATACCAGTATTCATTACATGGTTATCTTTACCATCTAATAATTCTTTTGTAATAAAATATTTTAGTGTGGGAGATCTTTTACCAATACGTACTAAAGCAATTTCATCTTTATTTTTCCATATGATTTCGTTGTCTTGGTCTTTAACATGAATGCCTTTACTTAAATCATGTTCTTCAAAAACATTTATATCAGTATTAAATACAACATCCATATCAACATACATTACTTCATCGTATTCTTCTGCAAGCTGTGCAAACAAATAATGCTTATATAGATTTACATTAGTAAAATCATTCTCATTCTTTAACTCAGATGTCTCCATCGTATTATGAAAGAATTTAAAGTCAGCACCAATCTTTTCTGCATATTCTTTTTTGTTTTCAACTAACCTATCAAAGTATTCAGCCACTAATAAAGTATTAGCTTTATCCATATTAAATACAACGTCAGATTCCATGCGAGTAAGACCAGCAATCTCTTTTTTAATGTCGTCGTATACTGTAAATATTATTTGCTTCATTTGCCGATCACCATATATCTGTCGTATTTCCCACAAGGAGAAGGTAAAGTATCTTGGAATAAGATTTCGTTTAATTTAAAAGATTCTACAAACTCTTCTAAACTATTATGTGTATTAATATGGCTTTGAATCTCATGATAATTATTGCCTTGTAAACATATAATGGCTTCTTTCTTTTTTAAACCAATCATAAGATTTAAATCATCTTGTTCCATATGTTCACAGCTTGTATTAATAATTAATTGATATTTACGTGGCTTATCAAAGAACCAATCTTCGGCATTGTCTGTTGCATATCTTATATTCTTTGCACCATCATTTAATCTACGAGCAATCCTTGAACACCAAATATCACAATCGACATTATCGATTTCTATTTCTTCTGGCAAATGTTGTCTGAGCATTAAGGCAGTTAATCCATACCAACCACCTAATATACAGATGTCTGCACCTTTTGGATCGATATAAGGAAGTAACTTATCAACCAGCCATTCTTTATTAGCCATTTGATTATCGTTAATTGAATTAATGATGTCGAATATTCTATAGAAATCCATATCGGAATCGTACTTAGACTCGACGTATATTCTTTCTATTTCGTGTAAAGCTTTATTATATAAATTTTCTTTATAACTCATAACTTAATCCATTATACATATCAATTGGTGCATCCATATATTTATTCTTAACGCTGTTCACAATACCGTTTGGATGTTTATTTAAATCAAACCCTTCATGTACGAGAAACCTATCAATACCAGAATACTTTCTCATAAAGTAATCTCGGTTTGACATGAAGTGATCCCATATATGGTTTTGTTCACCAGCAATCCATGTAACGACTGAACTATTTATGAGTACGTCATAAGCATGCGGTGCCATATACAGATCTTCTTTCCAATATGAATGAATAACTTTTAATCCATCCCACTCTATAAAATCAGAAGGATCGAATCGTACATCCATATCTAAATCAAAGAATAAACATTTACCTTCTACTGGAAACCAATCAGAAAACATAGCTAATTTATTCCACCATAATTTTAATGATGGTTTATCTATACACGGAATGGTTGGAATGATTACATCAGTAGGATCTTCGGTGTAACAGAAAAAGTTAGCATCAGGATAATATCTTACTAATTGATTATATAACGTATTAACATGCCTATGATTATATTTAGTTCCATGCTTTACAAATATAATGTTCATAATGAAAATCCTCTAACCTTATTCATTGTATCGTTAAAACTTTTGAGCTGATTTCTCTGAGAAATACTTGGCTGTGCTTTTATATTATATAATGCATCTACATTAAATTCGTGTTTTATATCATCGAATTGATCTGATATTGTTTTATCTATTTCTTCTTGAGTTAGAATATTCCCAGCACAGTGATACATTGGCCATTTTACAATATTACTTATCTCATAAAACTTAACAGATTTTTTAGTTTGAGCCCAATCATATATTTCTCTAAGATGATGTATATTATATATGCTTACACACGGTGCTAGAGATGGCTTAACTCCAGTTCTACCAAAGAAGTTATCTATATTGTATTCTACTTGTTTAAAGTCTCCACCTCTTATCCAATCAAATCTTTTTCCAATAGCATCTACACTTGCTGAGGCGTGTACTCTTTTGCAATGTTTTAATTCTTTTATAAACGCTTCAGGAATCATTTGAAAATTAGAACAAATTTGTATTATACACCAAGGATTTGTTTCGCGTACGGCTTTAATTATTTTTAGATTTTTCATATCTGCAAAAGGTTCGCCACCTTTTATATGAACCATCTTTAATGTAGGAATAATCTTTAATATTTTATCGAAATCTTTATCAGATATAGACCAAGCTTTAGTAGGCTGATCTGTAATATTAAATATAGGATTAAGTTTTATCCATTGGCTACTAGCATAGCTTGAACACGTAGCACAAGATTGATTACATACATTGCTTGTTGTTATTTCTAAGTATTGTAAACCTTCAAATTTTTTAAATGGTAGTGATGAATGTGCAACTGTAGTGCCATAAGATTTCCAACAGGACGCGCACTTTGGATTCTTTCTAAACCCATCTTTAAAATCTGCTCTTAATTTGGTGTATGAATCCCCTAAGAAAAACTCTTCTAAATCTTCAACATCAGATATGTTTCCTAAAGGTTCTCCACGTTTATTTCTATATGTACAACATACATTAATTTGCCCTTGTGGATCTATAGTCATTCCAGTCCACGGAAACGTGCACTCAAAGCTCATTAATAATTCTCAGTTGATGATCTTTTTTAAGTCTAGTACTGCATTGTCTTGCACATTGTTGAACTGGTTTTTCTGATCTAATGCTATTAGGTAATGTTTCTGTGTACCATTTTGATTTTAAAATATCGGAAAGTGGAGTATGAAATACATTGTGTGCTTTTAAATCTTTATTATAACCATCTGCATATATTTCGTGCCGGTGTAATTCTTTTTGTGCATCTTTTATTTGTAGTCCACGCATATGAGCGTTAGCATGATAGCAGCATGGCATTACTTGTCCATCAGGATTAATTACAATTTCGTTACGAGGAGCTGACCAACGACAAACAATTTGATCGCTTAAAGTATCTTGATTAGGTGCAGCACCGGCAATAAACCCACCTGAAATTTTGTCTGGTTTTTCTAAATATTCTTTCTCACCATCTTCATTTGTAAACCATCTTTTTCCGTCAACAGTATTATTGCCATCGAATCTATCTGACATGGCGAAAGTGTGAGATTGAGATCCATATTCTCTTACTAGATCTTCAATTTCTGTTTTATAGTCTTGATTGTGTTTGAATACAATAGTTTGAGAAGAAACATATGCATGAGTATTAGATAAAGATTGCATATTGTCTAATACTTTTTGAAGGTCTGTAAACCTACGATATCTGGCATGCATTTCTTGTGTTGGGCCGTCTATATCAAATGTTACTTGTAATCGTTCTGCACACATTACTCCAAGATTCCACCACCACTCTTCACTACGAATAGACCCATTGGTATTCATAGTAACTCTAGCATTAGAATTTTGTATAATATATTCGAACATCTTATCGAGTTCTTTGCACATAACTGGGTCTCCCCACGTGCCGCAGAAGTCAAACTTTTTAACGTTTTGTAATTCTTCTAAAGGAAATGCTTTTTGAAATGTTTTAAGATCCCATTGTATTAGTGGCAGCCAATCGATTTTACCTAAACCGTTTTCGCTTGTTCTATGACATTGTGGACAACCAGCATTGCAATATGTACTTACATCTAGAAATACTTCTATATCCTCAGGATACCACTTCATAATATAAACTCTCTTTTATTTTGACGATCTTATTTCATGCAGTACCGCAAATCCTTCGATCATTGTTTTAGCTTTACGCATTTTGCTTTTTAACTCTTTAGAAGATTCTTTTAAATCTTTTGTTTCGAGAGCCCAAAGTTTAAATCTAAAGAGAGTATCTTTATCCGTATCTTCAGCAATGTGTGCAAAGTAATCTTCGGTCTTTTCTTTGAAGTGTCGGATTAAATCTTCGTTCTTATTAATCTCACCTTGGAACTGAGCTTCGATCTCTTGCTTTCTTGTAGCACGAGTTTCTTCTAAGATCTGCTGAGCTGCTTGATTTACCATTAAGTTAAAGGCATGCGACTCTGCCTTCTTTGCTTCTACAGTTTCGTCTGTAATTCTTTGTAGATCCCAACCTTCATCTAAAAGATCTTTATAATCTTGATTAGTTTCGTCTACTCCAACATTGAAAATAGAGACAACATCACCATCTTCATATCGTATTTTAATTAAGTTGTGCTCTTCGCTTACGAATACTGCACTTAAAATTTTACCACTAAATTCTGCCATTTTATTCTCCTTTGATCTACTAAATATTTATATAAATATTATTGTGGTTATTTTAATATGAGGGTTTACATTGAAACGAATAGTCTTTAGTTTATATATTGATATTCCAAAATCAGATCTTGATTGGCAGCCGCCTCATCACGGTCATACCATATCAAAAACAGAACATACTAAATTAGAGTTTCAAAAGAATGCGCCTTGGTTAACTGAGATGCAAGATAACTATTGTAAATCAATCGGTGTTCCATATAAACAATTTATATACGATGATGCTTATATAGAATATCGTGATTGGTTCCTTAATACTTATCCACAAATTACTCATTATAACATTGTTAATTTTTATAAAGTTCATTGCATGTATGAGCTTGCAAAAGACTACGATGAAATTCTTTATTTAGATTTAGATGTTGTTCCAAATACTACAGATAATTTCTTTGAAGCATTTGACTTATCATCTCATATTGCAATCATGGAAGGTATAGCTCCATCGCAAAGAGACATACCAAAAACACCATATGAAATAATACAATCATGTAAACTTTATATGCCAAGCATTCGTAGTCCTATTGCTAAATGGTGGAATTGTAAAGCTCTTTCTACCATCACAGACCTACCAGCTGAAGAAGAAACAATACCTATTTTTAATACGGGTATTGTAGGTGCATCCTCAAAACAACTTTATAAACTCGATTACTATTCAAACTTTGATGAAACATTAAAACTAATGGATGAACTCAAATCAAATGAAGATGATATATGGCCAGAATGTTTACAAGAATTATTCGGTTGGGATAACGAAACCATATGGGCATATAAAACAAAATTAAATGATGTAACTTGGGAAGTATTAGGTCCGCAATGGCATCACTTTATGGATAAAGAAAATACTATTCCTAATGATGCTAAGTTTATTCACACAATTAACAAGAACTTTGATTACGTAAAGAACTGGCTAAGCTCTGGAAATATTTCATAGCTTTTTGTTTTACGTACTCTATCCATATCCTTAATATATCTGATTGCAGCATCAAACTCTTCTTGGACAAATTCTTCTTTCAAAGCTTTTGCTAAGTTATTTAATATAGTATTGTTTGATTTAGAATATCTATCAATTAGTTCTTCTTTAAACGGATAATTTTTAACACTTAAACATATAGGTGAATTAACAAAGTTTAAATTTGAATTTACTTTTATTTTTAAATCTTTAAAATATTCTATAATGTTTTCAGCATTGGCAATATTTAATATAGACCAAGTAACATTTACATTCATATCTATATTTGGATGTTTGATTAAAGTATTATAATTCTCAAGTACTTTATTAAACTTAGAAGGATAACGTATCCATTCATCTCGTTCTCCTATATCATCTATAGAAGCACTTATAAAAAACCTTTTAAATTTATCAATGTAGTCCATAATGTTTTTATCTTTAAAACCAAGCCTAGATAAATTTGAGTTCATAAACACACTTACTTCTTTAGCATCTCCAGATTCAATAAACTTATCCATTAAGTTATAATATTCTTCAATCATTACTGGTTCACCACCAGCAAAATTTAATTGTGATATATTAGAAGAGACTGATTCCATTGCTTCATACACTTGGTTTTTTTCAGCATCTATATCAAGCAGCTTTTTTCTTTCTTGTTCTAAAGCTGCGTGTGGATCTGAATTAGATCTCAAGAATATTTCAACTGATTCGTCTGTTGCGTTTTTCATCTCATTCATTCTTGAAGTACTATTTGTAGGAAAACACATATAGCACTTTAAATTACAATGATTACCAAACCCTCTTACCTTTAAAGTAAAAAGTCTATCACCTTCTGGAAGCATAGCAAAGCCAGATCGTTTATATGATTCAATAATATCTGAGAGTAATCTTCCAGTAAACATATCGCTGTATTCATCTAACGAGTGTTGACGATATGACTTTATTCCTAAAGCTTCTGGGCCACGACAAGGTGCACAGACATCTTCCAATAAAGGTGATGCCTTGTCACTAAGCATTGCTGTTCTTAAATCTTTAAGGTCAGAGTCTTCGTACCACCACTCATCAAAAGATAAATCTGATTTGTCTGGATAAATGTCAACTTTACAACAAGGCTTCCAAGAGCCTTCGTGTTGTGCATAAAGATACGTAAATGGCTGCGGACAGAAATGATCTGGTAAGTTTAAATCATAAATTTTCATAATATAATTAAATTAGCTTTTAAGCTCCACCCTCATATGATACTCTATAGTAACCAGTTACTTCATCAATTGTTTGTGAAATTCTGTAATCAGTAGATGTAGCGCCGACTGTAACTAATGCTCCTCTTGTATATACTCTTAAGTCACTACCTGTAATGCTAGTCGTAGTTGAATTTGCAATCGTTTGTGCTGCTACAAGAACACCGTTCCAGTAAAGTTTGTATAATGTTTGACCGAAGTCCCAAGGCTCTTGTTCCCATACATATTCTGCACCAGTTGCGGTGCTATGTTGAGATGTTGAGGTCCAGTTACCACCAGTTGATGATGCTGAGATTTTTACAGTAAAGTCATAAAACGCAGGTCCGTATGAGTTAGCAGCTCTAGTATCAAGGAAATATGCATATCTAGTAGTGTTTAATGCATTCCAAGTACCTATAGTGTTACTTGAGAATGTTTGCCCTGATTGAGTAGAACCTGGTGTATCAATTTTCATATAATATGTTCTTATTGGATTTACTACTGTGCACCAAGTTTCGTGACCTGACGTGCTAGTCGTTGGCGTTCTGTCTACGTTCCAATCCTCTACAACACCATTCTGCAAGAATCTCCAACCTACTTCGTGGGTTCCATCGGATGTGAATAGACCATTGTTTAATTCTGGAGATCCAGCTGTACCTTCTAATCTAATTTGTTCATAACTAGAACTTGCAGGAGTTATACTTGTATCGTTAACAGCAAGCGTTACAGTTTGCCCAGCAACAGTCATTGTAATTGTTTCTAGACCTTCTGTAAGTAGATCGTTAGCTAACGTAATTGCAGTAGAACCAGTGTTACTATTAATAGTAATATTACCAGTTAATGCTCCTGATGATAAGTCACCACTTGCAATACCTGTCATTGTATACGGGAACACCGATCCGTTTGAAACGTTAGTAGTTGTTAATGTAAATGTTGCACTAGCTCCTTCGTTAATAGGACCAGTAGGACTTACTGCTAATGAATAAGTAGCACCAGAAGAACCGACTACCATTTTAAGTACTTTATTCGTACCAGCAACAGTAGATTCTGTACCAGTTGGAAATTCTTGTGTACGATAGTCGTTAGCATTTACAAATCTTGTTGTGTAACCTGTACCACTAGGTGTGCGACGAGAGTCAGTAAAGGTTGTGCCTTTAGTTGTTCCAGAACCATTAATGTTATAAGATATTTTGTATAGTGGATTTGAACCAATGTAGTATCTTAAAAATGGACCGAGTAAATCCCTCCAAGATTCTGGTGAGTGAGGTCTAAGACTTTCATCACCTGCATTAAAGTAAACAGGTAAACTATCCGATGAAGTAATAAAATAATCATCGTCAGCATACTCAATTTTAGCAATATAGTAGTTGGTATCAGATGTTTGTTTTAGAGTTTCTGCAATTCCGCCAGAAGTATACGCTGCTAAGTTTGATACACTATTTACTGCTGCAGGTGTCGAAGATACGATTGTACCATTAGTTGGTGTAGCAGACGTTGTCATAAAGTAAGTACCACCATTTACAGTACCAGTTCCGTCATTCACAATATCTGGAATAGCTGGAGTTACAAACGTATCTATAAAATCTTGACGAGTCATGCATCTCAAATTGTTTGCACCGTCTAAGTATACAGGATACTGAGCGTTGTTAGTGTCACCAGTAGGTTCACTTCCTGTGTTGTCAATTTCTCTGATACGCGAATATGTATCTGTTGACATCGAAACATTTGGAGTTTCTGCTGCTGTCGAATATCTATCTACACGAGTAGTATACGCACCTGCAATATAGTAGGTGTCTTGAAAAGCTTGGTTACCTAATAATGTTCCGGTTGCTCCGGTAGTACGTAGTTCTGTTGAAGGTAGTTGTGAATGAACCCAACCAGCAAATTCATGAATATCAACAACTAGGTCTGAACCATATTCAAATATGTTCGTTTGCGCTGGTGATACTGTTACATCTGTCTGAATACGTAAAGGTACTCTTACTGCCATGATGGTCTCCTCATCCTAAATTATAATGGTGTTGTTGTTGCACCATATATGGACTTAGCGATAGATCCATCAGAAGCGTAAATTACGAGTACGTTTTGCTGAGTTAGTAATGCATTATTGATTGTGTTAGCAGTAACAGCGTCTGTATCTGTAATCTGCTGAAGTACATACGCGTTTGTAATTACTTCGTTGCCTGAGAGTTTAATGGCCATCTTCGTCTCCTATTGACTATTAGCTTTATTCTATTTATACATCTTATAAATAGTCTTGTGAATTAATTTTTTTGTCATGAACTTGTTTTTATATTAATAGGAGAATAACATGGCAGACAAGAAAACAACAATTGATGCAGAAGCAGCAGCTTCCATCGATGTTAACGGTGATGGTCATATCTCAGCAGAAGAGATGGCAATGCACTTAGAATTTAAGCGTAAAGCTTTAGAAGATAAAGACGCACAAAGAGACGCTATTCGTAAAATGGCTTGGTTCTCATTAATTGGATTATTAGTATATCCATTAGCAATCATTTTAACTTCATGGTTAAAGCTAGATACAGCAGCTGGTTTAGTAGCTGATATCGCACCAACGTACTTTGCATCAATTGCAGTATTAGTTTCAGCATTCTTTGCTGCTGACGCTGTAGGTAAAAAGTAGAAGATAAAAAAAGAGGGTAAACCCTAAGGCTACCCTCTTTTACTCTGGTCTTCTATGTGATCTTTAGGCTGTGTGTTACACCTCTCCTAGGCTGATCCTGCCAATTCTTTTGGTCTCGGTGAAAGGATTTGAACCTCCGACCCTCTCGTCCCAAACGAGATGCGCTACCAGACTGCGCTACACCGAGTAAAACTTCTTACTTATAACCCATAGAGGATTTGAACCTCTACTCCCCTCTGCAAAGAGTTTCCGCAATATTGCAGTATGTACGTCGCGCCACCAATGGTGGGCCATAAGTAAAAAGTCTTGGTTTTCGAGGGAGAGACTTTCTGCAGTGTCCCTCCCCTTATCTACACGTCCCGCTCGTAGCAACGCCTGAGTTTCCGTCGGTACCAGATTTTCACACCGACCTAGAAGATGGGGATCCACCACAACTAGGATTTCATGGGTACATTTGACGTAATTGTCAGGCTTTCTCCGTTGCCTATAATATAAAGAATAAGTTCTTATCGCCTGATCGGATTTTCCTCATTCCTTATATTAATTAATATAACACACTTTGTACCGTTTGTCAACCCTTTTGTTTACTTTTTTTAAAAAAAGTTAACTTTAATTTGGCCCGCCCTATTACTTTAGCTTTACGCCAAGAATTTAGATTTCTTCCTACACCGACGGGCAATGTAGGGATAGACTGTTACCTAGGTTTACGAAAAGTGATAGTTAACAGTCTAACCTATACTTTCGCTCTGAGATATATTTGCTGCTACAATTAATATCTTAGTAGCGCTGATTGGCCTCAGAGAATTCTAATCTGCAAATAAATCTTCGTCTTCCACCATGTCTTGTATCATAAGACGAGGATCACCTTGAAGATCTATATCTATAAAAGCATGATTAACTACGTAAGATTGTGCTCCTACAGACTCATATGTTACTTCATATTGATATTCGGCAGAGGCATTGAGTTCTAAGAACCTTACTCCATCTACTTCCATCGTTTCGCCAGCTTCACCGATCAACCAATTGACCTGTTCTACTGTAAGACTTGTTAAGTCTGTGTTTGCTGTTACTAAGTCAGTCATGTTTTTTCCTTATTTAACTAATATAATACATTATTTATTACTTGTCAACCTTTTTTTTACTAAAATTAACATTTAATTCTTGAAAGCATTCTAATGCAAGTGCTCCTTCAAGCTTAAACGCTTCTTTTTCCCAAGGAAGATCCATATAATCTAGATCTTTCTTGGGTAATCTTTTCTTCTTCCAACGCTGGTGCGATGGGCAAAGCTCTTTACGATAGTATTGCTTTACATGAACCATTTCATGACATACAGTACTGATTAAATCATATAAACTCAAACCTTTACGTATTTCAAGCTCAAATGTTTTATGATCGTCGGTTTCCAAACAATAACCATAAGCGTTACAGTTAGTTAGTTTTACTTCAATATCTAATGTACGTACTCGTGGCATAAGCTTACGAATACACCAGTGAACTACACCTTCAACGATCTCTCGTTCTTTGACGGGCCCACCAATTACCAAAACATCATTCATGAAACAATCCTTTATTCGATATATAGTATATTATACATCAAATCAAAGGTAATGTCAACCCTTTTTTTCCATTATTTTTACAGCTTTATCGTAATCTGCTTGTGATACTACACCTTCTTTTAACAATCGCTGTCTATTAACTTCATGACCAGCCTGTGTATCTTCTTTAGATCCACCTAGATATGGAACACAATGCCCAGTCTCTGCCATGATTTCAGTAATCATTCTACCGTCTTCAGCAATAAAATCACCAAGGATACGGCCGAATTTACCCTTCATATCTTCGCCATTACGAGCGATTTGAGTTCTAAGAACACATTGTTTACCAAGTAAAGATTTAAGTTGCTCTTTAGCTGCTAGTCCAAATACTTTCTCAACTTTATCAGATGTTCTTGACTCTGGTGTGTCGATTCCCATAATGCGCACTCGCTCATCAGACAATACCACTCCAAAACCTAATTCAATATCACAGTCTACGGTATCACCATCTACTACTCTATTGATGTTTGCTCTATATTCATACATAATTTGATTCCTTTATCTAAGTTGTCACATATTTCATCTTGAATTAATTAATTATTTATTCGGATGCGTGTTTGTATAAATAACTAGTAGAATGATTTGATAATTTACATATTGGAGACGTTATGGTGAGAATATTCACTTTATGTGGTATCCTATTAGGTACCATGTTATTCGCGCAATTTGCATCTGCTCAAGACGTTACATGTCCAGAAGGATATGTTTGTACTCGCTCAGATACAGATAGTGTTGTTACATCAAATGGTAACATGAATACAACAATTAAACAACCGCCACCTTCGGCAATCTCCCCACAATTTAGTGCTGGTAATAATAACGATCTATGTACAATTGGTGCATCAGCTTCGGTACAGACACAAATTCTAGGGTTCTCTGCGGGTGGTACTTATACAGAAGAAAACTGTAAAAGATTAAAGAACGCAAAAGTTTTATATGATATGGGCATGAAAGTTGCAGCGGTATCAGTGATGTGTCAAGATCCAAAGATCTTCGATGCCATGATTCACGCTGGCACACCTTGCCCGTACGATGGTCAGATTGGTGAAGCGGCTAAACTAGGATGGGAAACACATGTTGAACAGACTGAAAAAGAACTGGATAAAATGGGACCACTATTTAAGAGTCCTCAAGAAGCTGCTCCTGCTTTGGGTGCTGGCATCTTGGCCTTCCTACTCTTACTCTGAAAGTATAGCACCGTATTTCGGTTATACCGGAAATGCTATTACTGATCAGTCATTAAGATGGTCTATGGGCAATGTGTTGCCTGACCCTCCTGGCCTCTTTGTTGATAACGTAATTTATAGTTATCGTATTGATAAAGAAACTGGTGATACGGTTAACGTTTTTGTTTACAATGAAAATGCAGCCGGAACTGGTTATGTGTTTAGAGAGAACGACGAGTGGAGACCTGGATCTTTGGCAGGCACACAAATTAATAAAGCAGTACCACTAGGTAGTCTACACAGAGATTTATTTGGTACTGGTGGGATTGATGTTAATGGCAATGGTTCGGTATATGACGCGAAAGTGATATATACTTACCGTGTAGAACCATGTTATGATCCGCAGTTTGATCCAAACTGTCCCGGTTATGAGAGGCCATATGTAGCCCCAAATTTAGATTATGAAATATATTATGCCACAGATGGTGACTCAAATATGGCAGAGTATGAAGAAAATGATGAGTACGGTGATGAAGAGCAGTTAACAGATGAAGAGTTAGCTGAATTAGAAGATGAAGAAGATAAGGACCGAAAAGATCGTTTAGAAGCAGCATTGTTTGAAGCTGGAAGAGCACAACTCTTCGCACAAGCTTTAGCAATGAGTCAGCTTTCAGATGGAACTTCCCCTAATCTAAACCCATATTATGAAGCCAAGATACCAGGTGGTGAATATAAAGAAACTACAGTATTACAAGATACACAACTACCAGATTCACGATCTGGCCTTCGTAATGGTTTGGCGCAACAATTACTCCATCAGCAAATGGTGGATATGCAATTTAAAAATTAGGAGATTCACATGGTAAAAAATATTTTAATAGCAGGCGTTGCTGTTTGTTTATCGGCAGGGGCAGTAGGTGCTAACGAAACACCAATTAATGGTAGCGTCCAATCCCGTTGTATTATTCAAACAGATACTGCAGGTACATATGCTAACCCTAACGCTTACACACTTACTACATCACCAACAGACGGTGGTGAACTAGCAGTAATTCGTGTTGACGTTTCTTTAGCAGATGCATACTACTTTTCAATCACTCCGCCTACTGACTTTAGTTCCTCACCACAATTACCAGATCAGGTAACTTTTACTGGTGACACAGAAGTTAAATCAGTATCGGATGCGACTGGCATGGGTAGCTATGAAACAAATAAAACGGAATTAGGACTGACTGATCGTTACGACTTAACGGCGACTGGTTCAACATGGTTCAAAACATCATCAGTAGCGACAATGGGCGGCTCAAAAGCATTCCCAGGCGGTAATTACACAGCAATCGTATCTGCGGAATGTATTGCACAATGAAATGGCGGGAGCAGTAGTTCGGGCGGAAGTAGTTCGGGTGGAAGTAGTCCAACCTGCAGAAGGTTAGGCGGTTGTCCATAATGCTCTAGACTAATAAAGAGAAGAGAATATAATGAAAATGATGAAATATATATTAGTAATATGCTTAATGGTTTCTCCAGCGTTTGCGCACGAGATGATTCCTACTTATCCAAAGTTTGGAGCATCTTATATGGAGGGATTATCTAAGACTACGATGACATTGTTCAATAAAAGAGCTGATGTTGAATATTATGAATTGGCAGTTTTTACTAAAGACTGGAAACCAATTCCTTTTGTATCTGAGTACACAGTGTTTAAGATTCCATATCTTAGCACTGTGACTTTTGATCTATATGTTAGAGATGCAGATAGGTCGAGAGTAACATATATTTGTTCTAAGTCGAAGCTTAGAAAATCAGATGTTAGCAGAACAGCCATTTCATCTAGAATATGTTCTAAGGTGAAAGGTGTCGGACAATGAAGATAAGATATATTATAGCAGCTGTGTTGTTGTTTTCGACTAATGCAAATGCAGAAGGAATGTCTTTACAACTACCAAGTATGGGTGGTTCATATGGGCAAGATAGTATAAGGACGGGTGATACTGATTGTAAGAATTCTATCGGTGGTTCAACAAACCTAGAATTCGGAATGACTGGTATTATTGATAACTACGAAAGTCCTTTTGGAGGTGGTAATAATGTCGGAAGTACATCAAGAGATATTGGTGTATATGCTCGTATTGTAATACCGCTAGACGGACCAAAAGAAAGAATTAATTGTAATAGTTTGTATGAATTGGAATTGAGAAAAAAGAGGCTTGAAGTTTTAAAACTACAACAAGAACTTGAGCAGCTTAAGCGTTTAAATGAATCCGGTGGCCAAAATGATTTTGAAAATTAATAGGAGTAACAAATGGCCGACAAAGACCTTGGTGAAGGCATCGAGAACTTTGAACAGGAAGTAGAAAATTTAAAAAATACCAAGATGAAATTCTTAGGTATTACCATGACGCCGACGACAATTGGTATGCTGTTCGCATTAATCAGTTCGATACTCGGTGGCCTATATGGCGCTTTCCAAGTATATGATGATTACATGGGCATGAAAGAGATTGTCCAAAACATCGATGTTGACGTAATAGAGAACAGAAATAAAGAAATAGAAGCATCATTATCTAATGTAAACAAAGAAATTACTATACAGTTGATTGCAATACAAAAGCAACTAGATGATGCGGAGAAGCGTAATAGAGAAAATAAAGTAGATACGAACCAGCAACTCAGTTACCTCGAGGATCAAACCCGAAGAGTAGAAAAGTTGGTACGAGATACAGAAGCAGATATAAGACAAATCATTCAAAATGCAGAAGAGCGGTTTGATAATAAAAGGGACGCATTACAAAATCAGTATGACACTAAAGCTTCAGACTTACGTGAATCTAGTGGTCAGCGTATGACCGACTTAGAAGAGAAAATACAGCGTGAAATGGCAGATCTAGAAACTCAATTAAAATCTAGACTACAGAGAGCGTTAGATAATCCTTTAGCTAACTAAGGAGATTTTGATGATAGGACCTAAAAGAAAATGTGTTAAATGCGGGCATGGATGCCACTGTTACGCTTCTGATTGTCAAGAATGTGTTAACGATGTCTGTACTAAATGCGACTGTAAAGAAGTTCAAGATTCAGACGCTAAAGATTGGAGTGGTTATTTAAGATGAAATGGTTTTTAATACTATGTGGTGTAATAGTTTTTTCACTTTCATTAAGTTACACATCGCATAAAAGTAAATTATATTGGGCAGACGTAGGACCAAACATGGATAAAACTATGAATCCCAATACACACAAACAAGGAGAAGACTAAATGCTAGAGAAATGCCACACTATGGCACAATGTGCACAGATAGCGTATATGGATGGAAAGGAAGCTAAAGCAGAATACAAGAAGCTTGGTTTTACTGGCCATAAATTTATTGAAAATGATGGAGCACAAGTTCATATTATTTCAAACAAAGCAGATATCGTATTATGTTTCCGTGGTACAGAACCTTCTGAGTTCTCTGACATTAAAGCAGACTTAAATGCACTACCCGATAAAGCTGATAACGGGCATGGGTTAGTTCATAATGGGTTTCAAACAGAAGTTGAAAAGATTTGGGAAACTATCATAACAGCATTAGGTAAAATGAAGACTGATGGTAAACATCTCTATATAACCGGACATTCTCTTGGTGGAGCAATGGCCACAATAGCAGCATCTCGTATGGCAACCACGTGTGATGCGTTGTATACGTACGGGTCTCCAAGAGCAGGAACAAGAAAATTTGTCAAATCATTTAATCATATTCCTCATTATCGTCATGTCAATAATAACGATATCGTTCCAAAAGTCCCCTTCGCATTTATGGGATATAGACACACCTGCCCGCCCCGTTATATCAATTACTACGGAAATATTAGAAAAGCTTCCAAATGGCAAAGAGTTAAAGACCAATGGCGTGGAAGATGGCGTGCACTGAAAAAAGGAATGCCTTTTGATGGAGCATACGATCATGGGATGAACCATTACTGCAAGTACACGGAGATAAATAAATGATAGATACGCTAACTGCAATGTTTGGCGATACACTGTGGATTTACACAGCAATTGCCGGATCTATAATTGGTGCAGCATTTCTAGCATGGTTCAGAAATACGCGTATGGCACTATATTTAATGGGAAGGTTTGATGGGTTTTTAGACTATCTTGCTATTCGCTGGGGATGGACTTGGTTACAAGACGACCCTGAAGCATGGCGCAAACGATATCCAAAAGTAACTCATAAAATCGATACAATGGAAAATGAAATTAGTATCTTAAAAGTAAAGATTAAAAATTTAGAAAATGGTACTAAGACTAAGGTGATTCGCCAGAAAGATAATAAGAATGTTAAGTAAACAATGTAAGGCACATCTTGAAGAAGTGGGTGAAACTGGATTGCAACATGCATTATATGCTGTTAAATCTGCAGTCAAGTTACAATTACTTGTACCGACGCTTTTGGTACACGCAGTAGCACCACGATTTTTTAAGCATACTGCTACAGACGTAATGTCTAACATTTTAAAAAGGAGAAAAATATGAACTGGATTAAAAATAGATTAAAAGAAAGAACAACTTGGGACGGTGGCGCATTGGTTGCCCTCGGCCTTATGATTTTATTCATGGCACCATTAGCTAAAATCGCAGCAGGAGTTGCAATTGCATGGGGTGCTTGGACTATTTGGAAATCAGAATAAGTGCCAGATCTCGTAACACTGATTTGGTTTATGATGAACATTAACAACCCAACAGTTATTACGGGTCCGCATTATAGCGATGCACTTTTTAAAGATCTTAATGAGTGTAAAGCGTTCGTGAGTACGATTACAAAATCAGATGTATTTGTAAATAACAAGTTTACTTTTGGTACACCTGATGGAAGTATCTTTAATGGAGGTTGTTTTACAGCTTCCGAGTGGGAAGAAGCCAAGGATCAACTCGGCTTATAGAAACTTTTATAAAGCTCGGTAATTTTATTTAATTCAGGATGATTTCGTATCCACATACCAGTGGCGGGATCAAATTCAGTTTTAAAGAATTTATCGAGCTTTTTATTGCCTGTTTCTATATCAGGATTTATTTCTAAACACATCTGATCAAACTGAGCATCACTTATAAGACTATCACTTGCAAATTCATAAGCATAAGCGTAAACACTCAATTGTATTCTCAACCGAGTTTGTTTCTCTACTTCAGTACCCCATACGGGTTTGTCGTCTTCACTAAAGAATGCTTCTAATGACATTTACAAAAACCATCTATAAATCCCTATCATATCAACAAATATAAAAAACCCGTTTTGAGTAACCATTGCCCAGTCTTTTTCTTTCAAGAAGATATAAGACAACAGGATATGACCTGCGAAGAACAATAGAAACCCAAAACGGGATATCTCAATGTTGAGAGACAGTAAGGTGCCTGCGGAAAGAAATAGACCAGTAGCTAACCACTTCACTCAGCGTAAGCCTCAGAATAGTCAGCATCCATACGGTCTATTGATGTTTCAATATCATTAACCATCATACTTAATTCAAGTAGAATATCATCACGTGTTTTACCAAAAGTATCTGCACGTCGAATTAAACTTGAAACAACTTTTTTCACTGTTGTCGCGTCTTGAATAGAGTCACTTAGTATCATAATATATTTCCTCAGTTGTTGAAAGGTTTCTCAACCTTATACATATATTATAGCTTATTTGCTAGGTAATGTCAACCTTTTTTTTCATTTTTTAGATAAAGTTTTCCCAGCTAGGGTGTTTAATTGTATAATCCATTTGTCGTCTTTTACGAACTAGTTCCCAGTATCCAGGACGATATGGTTTATACTTTGGTTTCCATCCACGAGTTTTATTATCTTTTTTGTTATTACATGTTTGGCATGCAGCAACAATGTTTGTCCAGTTTGTTTTACCACCGTGTGATAATGGAACAACATGATCTAATGTGAGAAATGATTTTGGATAAGCCTCGTTACAATATAAACAAGTATATTGATCCCGTAAAAAAAGGTTAGACTTTGAGAACCTAACCTGAGACTTTTGCTTTACGAAATCTTTCATCATGATAACGGCGGGCACCCGTGTTTCCCAGCTAGGACTTCGGACCATCCAATCATCATACCATTCTAGTACATCTACTTTGTCGTGATATACATATCTAATAGCTTCTTTCCAGTTGATTGTACTCAGTGGTAAATAATTTACGGGTTGTGCATTTGCATTCAGAATGAGTACATCTGACATGTATATCTCCTATAATTTGGCAAGGGTGTAGGGATTTGAACCCCAACTAAGACTTTTGGAGAGTCTCGTGCTACCGTTACACTACACCCCTTTAATGATATTTATCTCATTTCTAAATTATATTGATCTAAACACATGTCCTCGATTGTTTTAGTTAGTTCACAATACTTAGATAATTCATCTACTACACTTGCTGTAGCATCGCCTTCTCTACGAGGTGCAAACTCACGTTCTAATTTTATTCCTGTTACTTTTTCCATTGTATCTAGTACTTCTAATACTGAATAACCTGTATTACTACCAAGGCATTCATATGGCGTATTCGTAGGACCGTTCTCAACTGCTTTTACAATAGCATTAGCAAGATCGTAAATATGTATATAATCACGTATGCAAGTGCCATCACGAGTATCATAGTCAGTGCCAAAGATATTAATCTTGGAAAATTTACCAGCAGAAGCCATAGCAGCCACACGAATAAGGTGACTTGGAGCGCCGAGTTGACGGTTGACCCCGTCAGTACCAGAAACATTAAAAAAGCGAAAAATAGTATGGCCATTGGCCTTCTCCTTAATAATATCTTCAGCGGCAACTTTACTTTTAGCATATGGTGAAGCCATTTCCCAAGCACTAGATGTAGAAGCAAATATAAAGTTATCTGATTTTACTTTATCAAACATATGAGCAGTACCCATAGCATTAACTCTATAATATTCTGTTGGTTCTTTTAAACTTTGTGGAACCACACTACGACCGGCTAGATGTACTACCGCATCGCATTCTACAAATGCATATGGAATTTTTGTAACATCAACGCTCTCAAAACGATCTACGTATTCTGTAATATCGTTGTGTTCGCCATGAATGTTAATATCCCATCCTTCAACATAATGTCCTCTTTCTTTCAAGAGTTTACAGACATGACTACCGATATACCCAGTAGCGCCTGTTACTAAAACTTTTGCCATTGAAATCTCCTGTAATATTAATTTATATTATAACACATTTTTAAGTAGTTGTCAACATTATAAATATAAATGATTGAAACCCTTTAGCATGTTAGATTTTTATGAAATATATTATACTTCTTTTTACCATCTCGGTATTAGCAGCCTGTTCATCTATTGCAGAAGTAAATTACCCAGATAGGCGCGTTCCGCAAACATTAACACATAAAGCATATTACTACATTGGCATGAACGAAACAGATCATCGGGTGTTATTAAAACAACTGATGGGTGTAGATCCCGTGACTACCGAATGGTGTGCTGCATTTGTTAATATGATTTTATTAGAAAATAATTTACCGATGTCTTCTACTGTAAGTGATTATCAACTTACTGCTCGTAGCTTTTTGCGATGGGGAGAAGAAGTAACAGAAAATCCAAAGAAGGGAGACGTACTAGTATTTACTAGAGGTGACTCAGAGTGGAAAGGCCATGTTGGCTTTTACGTGAGTCACAAAGTAGTAAATGGCATGGTAGTCTACAACATCCTTGGAGGTAATCAAGATAACTCTGTTTCAATTAAACAGTATCCACATTTTAAATTATTATCTATTCGTAGATTAGAGTACCAACCCGGAAGTTGATTCGACCCACGCTTTAACTACCATCTCATTTGTTTCTGTTACAAAAACGATTTGAGACAAGTTAATCAATAAATGTTTAGGATGTGTTGTACCAGTCATTGCTACACCATTAGCAAAGCCAATACCTTTATCATTTGTGGTTACAAGCAATGGATTACTTAGTGTAATTCCATTCTTATCCATTGATTTCAATCTACCAACGTACTCAGTACCAAGAGCAGTTAATACTGTTACAACATCTTTTACTTCCATAATTTTAATCCTTGTTAATTAATAAGTCAATTGGTACTCCCCACAGGACTCGAACCTATAACCTAAGCGTTATGAGCGCTCAGCTCTAACCAATTGAGCTAGAGGAGTTTTATTCTTGGTACCCGCGGCCGGACTCGAACCGGCACGCCTTGAGGCGAGACATTTTAAGTGTCTTGTGTCTACCATTCCACCACGCGGGCACTTATTCCATTTTGATACACAATGCTTGTTGGCCGTCTTTAAAATATCCATTTCCTTTACCAACATCTACTGAAAGAGCTTCTCTTGCTAGAAAACAATTCTCCATTGTATCAGCAACAGTTACTTTTTCGACGTATGGTATGGTGTCATAGAAATATATAAAAACTAAAACCCACATTGTTATCTTCCTTTATATTGGCTGGATCGATAGGATTCGAACCTATACTCTGCGCTACCAAAAAGCGATGCATTACCGTTATGCTACGATCCAATTCTGGTGTCCCCTGCAGGATTCGAACCTGCGACCTACGGATTAGAAATCCGTTGTTCTATCCAGCTGAACTAAGGAGACTAAACTTCATTCATGGCCTTTTCAATCACACGATATGGGATCATGCAAAACCATATGTATATTGGCCAGAAAATTAAATTGTAT
>OCVQ010000546.1_pt1 | contig 34824 bp, 42 predicted proteins | sample 1539061 | NCBI WGS metagenome assembly OCVQ01 (sample SAMEA3355526, study PRJEB22509) | marine metagenome | biome: marine; feature: river plume; material: water | place: USA | collected 2010-08-08 | depth 0.5 m | reverse complement strand
GTGTCACTCAGTGCATCCTCAAGGCCTCTGTATAAGTCATCTGTGATGGCTACCTTGGTGGCTCCAAATCCTATGATTGTCCCACCTACTCCAGCACCAAAATAGGACACCATCCTTGCCTTGGTAGTGTTCCATCCTTGGAGATTCTTTTTGTCATCTGAGAGCCTCACTGGGAAGACCTCCTTGAATCTATCACTGTTCACTATGGCCCTCACATCATAAGAGAATTTAAGATACAGAGTGGCAGTGCATGTGTTCCTCATCACTGAGTCAGATGGATTCCTCCCCAATGTCCATGCACAGAATAAAGATGTGAGATATGACTTCCCAGCACGAGGAGGCATGGATACAGATAGGCTCTTGATGGCTCCCTCTTCCACTCTCTGGAAAGCATCTGCCACCTCCTTGAGGAATGGTCTGGCCTCAAAGAATTCCTTGTCATAGTACAGACAAAACTGCCAGAGATTCCTTCTGGATACTTCCCTCATCACTATGAGTCTCACATGGTCCTTAGATGTCATCATTGGGTCCAGATTTGGATTCATTTAGTAGGTCCAGAAGTTGGTCAGTAGAGTACCCAGATAGGTCTGGAGAATCAGTCTCCACCTTGACCTCTTGTCTCTCTATGTATCCCCTCTCCTTCCCCTTGGTCTTGAGGTAGAATATCACTGCAGCAGTATTCCCTCTTCCTATCAGTTTGAGCAGTTGAGACTCAGCGAAGTCCAGAGCCTTATTGGACAGTGATTCATAGGCCATCTTATACTCTCTGGACTCCCTCATCCACTTGTAGTGATTCGTTCTGCTTATGCCCAGCGTATCACATGCAGTCTGGACTATCCCCATGGACTGCTCCAGTGCTGCCAGTAGATTAATCTGGAGAGGATTCAAATCAGTCTCCTCCAGAATCATGACCTCTGGAGATTGGCTCACCTCTGGGACCTCCTCAATCCTATGCTTGCATAATACCTCATTTTTCTGGTCTGGTTGGTCAAAATCGCAAAAATCGCTTTTTTGTATGTTCACTTCTGTACATCTCGCGTGTGTTTTTTCACCTTTTCCTTTTTTCATTTTTTCTCTTTTAGTAGTTTCTGGAGGCACTTCTGGACCTATCTGGACTCTTGTCTCACTCACTCTGTGATTGTGTCTCTCTTCTTATACGTTTTTTTTCTTGCTCTTTTTTAGCAACTTCACTTTGAGTATACAAATCAATACATTTCTTATCGTATGAATGGAAATCCAATTCAGTTCCATCGGCTTTTCTAACTGATGTATGGGAATAATCACTTATTTTTTCCTTACACCAATCACAATAAGTGATTGTCATTTCAACCATTTCCCTTTTCTTCATCTTATTCTGTTATTGTTTCAATTTTTAGCCAAATTATTTGCTGAAATTATCAAGGAGGCAGAAGTTGACTCTGGGAGTCCTTGCTTGCTCATCACATGTGTCAATGGGTCTGCCATTGGCTTGCTCCTTGGTCTTTATTATCTCCACATTCTTGAGGTCATGCTCTTCAATCAGTTGGTCATGTTTGCCTCCTCTACTTGCAGTCAATATGAGATTCTCTGGAATTGAATCCAATCTGTTGACCCAGTATGTGAGGCTCTTCGTATAGGCCCAGAATTCCACAGATGGATGCTCCTTGCATATCTGGAGCCACATGTCAAAATAGTCTTGAGAATAGAAGTCACCACTCATGTGGATTCTGATTGCATTGGCTTGAGATGGAATGACTGGGATTCCTCCAGACCTTAAAAAGTCAAAGTTTTTCCACCTATGCTCCCTCACTGCTGGGAATCTTTCTTGCATTGCAGAATAACATCTGTAGGCATTGCTCTTGTTTTCAAATTTGCCAGATATTCTATCCACCTTGACCAGACATTCAAGAGCAAAAGGACAAGAGAATCCACTTGGAAGATTCCACTCATAGACTGTCCCTAGATAGTATTTTGTCTTCTTCAAAAATTTCATTTTGTGATTTTTTGGATGAATTGTTAAAATTTTAACACCGGATTGTGAAATTTTTAACATTGTGTTATTTTTATTTTTCGCTCTGTATCCCAGTGGTAGTGCGGATTCAGCACTTCTCTGATTTTCCATAGTGAGATACCAGAAATGGCATAAAGTGTCTTAAATCGAAGATAAAGGGCCTCTATGCTCATTCTGGTGTTTTGTCAATTGTGTTCAAAGTTGCTCACTTTTGCATGTTTCAATCTGGGCAATTTTGGGGTCCAATTGTACTGCTGAAAGTTCTCACAGTCCTCACACATCATCTCAATCTTCTCACCTTTGGTCATGCCCAAAACTTGGACCACTTCCACTGAGTTCATTCCAGCAGCTTTGTGGATTTGTAGGATTCTGGTCCCAGATATGACATATCCACTCTCATCAATTATGATGTCTCTGAATTGTCCTATCTCATGCCAGTCTCTCTCCTCCACTCTTCTGACTGCCTTCTCAAATGTCTTGGCTCTGATGCCTTCCAAGTATTTGATTTTCGTGTATGGATATCTCTCATCTGTACAGATGAATCTATCCTCTGAAAGTGTGAGGATGTCATCATCTTTGATGTGAGGATACTTCCATGACCAGTATCTTGGGTCATCTTGATTGGTGGTCAATTGACTGATGAGCATCTCCTTGTGAATTATCTCCATAACCAGTACAAGAATGAGACTACAAGGATGACCATAAAGGACCTCAGTATTGAGATTCCAATGTACTTCATGTCTTGATAATATTCCAGAATATCTGGACCATTGCCCATGACCATGAATACCATCAAGAATCTGTCCATGATGAATGTGACAAAGAAGATGGGCATGAGGATGATTCCCAATGCCATCATGTACCACTTGCCTCCTTTGTTTTTGACTTCTTTCTCCATTGCTTTTTTTTTACTGTGAGTCAAGGCATCCAATAGGAAACACGACTAACCCACCAGATACCATTGACCACATATTTGAATAACAAAAATAGACAAAAACATGAGTAAATTGACATTTTTTCACCTCATTGATTTTGATAGGTCTCTTTGATTTGTATAGGGGTCTGGAGATACTAGGAGTCCAGAAATAGGATAAAGTGTCTTAAATGGCTTCTAAATGGCCTTAGAATTGATTCTATGATATGGGATGGAATAAAAAAAGGGAGCCATCTCTGACTCCCCTCTTTCACTTCATGCACTCCCTAGAATGGAAGGTCATCATCATCATCAGATGATTTGGCTCTACCATTTGAATCCACTTTCACACTGTTGGTCTTTCCACTTGCTGGAGAGATGAGGTCACATGTCCATCCACTCAAAGATGTGAAGTACTTGACATCCCCACTGGGAGAGGTCCATGCTCTTCCTCTGATGTTCACTGCTGCCTCCACTACATCTCCCACAGAAAAATTCTTTGGTATGCTGGCAGAATCATTGGGCCACTCTGTCATGAGAGTCTGAGGATAGTCCTCTGATGTTTCAATGACCATCTCCACCTTGGAGAATTTGTCTGTGACTGTGATGATGTCACTGATGGACTTGATAGTCCCCTTTACTTTTGTACTCATATTTATTGGTTTAAAAAATTACTATTTAACTCCTCCAGATACTCTCTGGCCATTGTCACTGATTCCTTGATTAGGAAGATGTACTCATCATCCTTGAGGAATTTATACAGTTTCACTCTGTTCTCCTCTGGGATGTCCCCAAAGGTCATGGAGAATCTTATCTCATCCTCCAATTGCTCTGGAATCTCAATGAATCCATTGGCCCACTCTTGCCTTCTTATCTCATCCAGAATCAATCTCTCTGGTGTATCCACTAGGCAGTACACAAGCTGATATTCATCCTTTCCAGTCAGCCAAAGATATCCTTGACCTTGGGCATAGTAGGCTGGGTCAATGTCATTCTTGAAGTGTGGGAATGTGTGGATGTTCCATGAGGATTTGGCATCTGCCAGAAGTTCCTTGATGTTGAGGTCTGGCTCTCCAGTGATGTATTCATTAGAGAGTCTGTTCTTTCTGAATTCTACCCCATCAATCACCTCTGTGTCTAGTCCCCATCTCAGTACTCTATTGGCCATCTGCATGGATTCTGTCTCCACCTCAAGACCCTTGTCTGTGTACTTGTTTGAGAAATCCTTTGGCCTATTGAATGTCATCTCCACCCATAGGCCCTCCAGATAGGTCTTGGCTCCTTTGCTCAGTTCTGGCTTTGCATCCATCTTCTGCTGCAGTACATCTCTCCTCTTCGCTTGGATGTCAGTGAGTTTGATTTTCTCCAGAAGAGTCTTCAATTCATCCTTCTGATTGTCAGTGATTTGGGTCCCTCGGCCCACACTGGTGATGTGACTCAGAGCAGAGCATCTGAATAGATACCCACTCCAGTCAACAAGTTCAATGCTCTTCTTCATTCGTCTAATTTTTTGATTTGTTCATCACTCAGAGAGTACTTGTTCTCCAGTTCCTCTCTACTATACTCACCAGCCAGAATTGCCTCCAGTGCCTTCTTGAATCTTGAGTCTGCCAGTGCTGGCTTTTTTGGATTTGTAGGCTGACCAGCAGCATCAGAATCTGAGTCTGTGACTAGGCATAGCATCCCAGAGATGTGGTATCTCTTTGAGTAGGAGATGGCAGACCCCATGACTTGGAATTCATTCATCCCTTTTAGTTGGACCCCTTGAGGGATGTCCATTGTCCCCTCTATTGTCTCACCAGACTCCACATGGAAGACAATAGTGGTCAGACTTGTCCCACTCACTATCTGAGTGAATCCCAGACCATGCTTGGCCAGAAGTGGATTGATGACTCTCAGAATCTCAGAGAGACTGGTGTATGTGTATCCATACCCCTTGGTGTTCTTGTGGATGACTGGGACCTCTTGAGAGAATCCAGCCAGAGCCTTGCAAAAATTTGCGTTCATATTTAACTGTTTATTGATTACTACTATTATCCTTCACCTCATCATAATCACCAGATTCTGAGAAGTTGCTCATCCAGATTGTGACCATGGCTCTGGCCTCATTTCTAGTCATTGCAAAGTGTGCCTCCACATAAGGTGCAGCACCCCACATGTTGGTGTCCCCAGATTCTCTGAGGTCATTCAGATACTGGAAGACCTCTCTCTCCAGTTCTGTTGTTGGTCTCATTTTTTGTCCCATTTTTCTTGATTTATTGATTTACACTATTTGATGACCTTGATGCAATCCACTCACCTCCTTTGTACTTGATGAATGTCTTGGCCTCCTTCAATGTCTTGCACCAGTTTGCCAGATTCCCACTTGAATCATGCTCCACTATGTAGGTCCTTGGATTGTCATCCACTGATTCATATCTGGATTCAATTTGCTTGTATGAAGATGATGGATAGACTTTCCACTTCACTCCTTTGTAGTCCACCATCCACCCATCTGACCTCAGAGGTCTGGACCATCTTGTGAGATTCACATCACTCACATCTGCTCCCATCAATCTGGCTCTCTTCCTCATGTAGTTGAGACAATTCTCTTGAGCCACTTTCCTCAGTGGTTTGTTGGTCTCAGCATTCCAGATGGTGTCCAATATCCACATGATTTGTTCTCCTTTTTGGCAGTGGTAGCCTCTCATCCAGATGACCAATGGATGACCCTTCCAAATCACTGGCAGACCCACTCTCCACTTGCTCCAGATGTAGCTGCCATTGTTTGGCTTGAATCTCTTCACATTCCTCCCTAGAGTGGATGTCTCTGACTCATAACTCCCAGAGATATCATTCTCAATGAGAATCTCCATCTCCTTGATGCCATTGCCAACAAAGTGGATGTTTGCCCTTTTAGTGAATGACTGGGATAGGGCCTTCATTTGTTTCAGTTCTTGAATATACATGTCTATCTGTTTTATTAGTTATCTATACAAGTGAAATCCATCTCCACCATTCTCTCTGTTCTCCATGATGAGGTCCCTAGTGGATGACTGGAAGTCCTCTGCATCCTCATGGCTGATGTATGTCCATGTGACTGGTCCCTCTGCCCATTCCCCAGCATTCTCTTGGGACTTATAAAACTGCTCCACTGATTCATATCTGGACAAATTTGTGGACTCACACATGTCACAGTCTCTGCTCCAGACAATCATGCAAAAGTGTCCATGTGTCAAAATATCGCTTTCATAGATGACCTCTGCTGCACGTTCTCTCCTCTCCCTTTCCTCTGCATCCTTTTTGATACGTTTCGCCCTTAAAACGTCTGAAAATACGCTTTTCATTAGATTCTTGTACATTGAGGGTCTTATTTCATTCCCTTTACCCTTTGCATTGATGATGGCATTGATTGCAATCATTCTCTGCTCTCTTGTGATTTGATTCATTTCTCTGATGTGTTAAGGGGAGGACCAGATGGCCCTCCCAGATTTATACTTGATTAAATATTTGATTTGATTAGTTCCACAGATTTGACTGCTTGAGTCATTGCTGAGACACATGCCTTCTTGTCATCCTTGAGCCTTGTGGTCCATCCCTTGATGTATGCTTGAGAGTTCTCATCATTATCTTTGGGATTGAGACCACAATCTCCAGACAAGTACATGGATGATATCTCTGCCACCAGTTCCTCCTTTGCATAGGTCTCATCTCCCCAAGTTTTCACATCTGTCAAGGTGTCTCTGTTCAGTCTGTCCTTGTGTCCAGTTGAGTGTGACATCTCATGAAATAGAGTCTTGTAGTATGTGTCAAGGTCACAGAAGTCTTCCTCATGGGGCATGTTGATTGAATCTGTAGAAGGTCTGTAGTAGGCTCCTCCTCCTCCATGTCCCAATGATGGACCAGACTCTCCTCCAATGTATCCCAGAATCACTGCCTCTGCCATCTCATTTGGAGTCTGCTCAGTCCCCTCAATCTTCTTGTCCAGACCCTTTGGCTCAAGGCCATCAATCTGGTCAATGTTAAACACTGAGAAGTATCTCAATGTGAAACATTTTTTAAATCTCTTTGCAGAGAATGTCAGTCCAGCCTTCTTGATGTCCTCCAGAGTATTGTAGTACTTTTTTGACTCCTTGTCCAAATATGATATCTTCCAGAGAAAGACCTCAGTGGACTTCTCTCCTCTCTTCACTTGACCACCATTGGCCTTGGCTTGGTTGTATGTCATCCACTCATTTGCACTGTATCCCTCTCCTCTCATCATGGCATTGAGCCAGAAAATATTGAATCCATTGTATGCCTTCCCAGTTGCCCAATTGATTGGTCCAGATGAGTCTTTCCATCCCATAAACCATCTCAGACCTTCTTTCTCCAGACCAGCAATGACCACATCATTGATGCGGTCATAAATATCCTTAGAATCTGATGATGATGTCTTGATTGCTTTGCTTGATTTTGTGATTGTTTTCATGTCGTGTTTTTTTTATGATTAAGGAGGTGGACTATCCACCTCCCAGTGTGATTTTCTACTTTATTAATTTAGCATGCTCCTAGTTTACTCATGACCTCCTCCATGGTTGGACCAGATGCCATCTCATTGGATATCTTATTCAATATGTTCTGTATTTCCACCACATCAGCCATCTGTTGCTTCATGTCATACTTTCCCAGACCAAAGGACTGGATGGCTCTCCTCCTTGTCATGATGTCACTAACTACATCAAAAAAAGCAATCAAGAGATGGTCTTCCTCAAGCACCAGTTTTGCATCCACCTTGTTCATCACCTTAACCATCCCAAGGCTTCTGTCCTTGATTTCTGTTGTGTTCAAGACTTTCTTTGCATCTGCCACCTTTGCCTCATTTGACATCTCTTGAAGATTCACAATTTCACCATTTATCATGATTCCAGAGATGTGAGCATATTTCTCAATGTGAGACCAGATTTCCTCAAAAAATTCAAGTTGATTTGAATAGATATGGATGTCTGGAGTCATCAGTTCTCCAATGAATGTCTCTCTCCAGATGTTCACATCATTAACTGCAGAGGACACATAGTGAAATGTGGATTGAGTTTGTGTATCATAGTTAATTTTAAATTTTATTGTAAAATTATCAGATTTCAAAATTGCTGCTCTCAGATTTGATTTGCTTGTGAAAATGTTTTTTCCTAGTTCCATGATTCCTATTTTTTTTTGATTTAACTTGATTACTTGATTAGACCTATTTGCACTCTTAACTGGATGCACTTGTTGTGATTGAATCCATAAATCTCAATCATAGCTTGGTGTTTAGCCTTTAGCTTGATGATTCTTCCTTCCTTAGTTCTTGAGTTAACTTGCTGATTTTGAGATACTTGTGTCATTTTGTCGTGTTTTTCGTTATTGCCTTATGGCATTACAAAGGTAGTCAAGGGATTCACTTATCCAAATTTTGTCATCACTTTTTTCAATTAAAAGTGTACTCATTTTTCTGAATCCCTTTCTGTGACTGAGTTTCAAGACCACAAAAAAAGTTCATTTTTTTTGCTTTGGATACTTCTCCATGAGGTCTTGAAGTTCCTCTCTGGTCCACTTCCTAGTCTGGTGGGCCATTGAGTCCAGTCTTTGGACCTCATCCAGACCAATTCTGTTGATGAGTCCCTTCCTATATTCAATCAGATTCCCATGGAGATATTGATTGCACTTGACACACTGGCCATGTACATTTGACTCATCAAATCTCAGAGAGAAGTTGGTGGATGGATAGTAGTGTCCAGCATCATATTTCCCCTCAAGAGTCACATGGCATGAGATGCACTTCTTGCCCTTGTCTCTCATTCTTATCCATGGATTGAAGCACTCTCTCTGGACCTTGCCCACTAACTTCTGGACTGTGATATTCTTGTCATGCCATTCCCTCCTTGCAATCCTTGCCTCAGTCAGTTTCTTTTTGAGTGCCTTCTCCTTGGCTAATAGGATGGCACACTGTACACTGCAGACATTCTGAGTTGATTTGTATTGGAGAAAAACATTGCTGCAGTCTGGGGCCTTGCAAATCTTCTCAGAAGGGATTGTCTTCATCTCTCTGGATTTGGTTGAGTGAGTTGGTCTTCATTGACTCATATCCCACATCTGAGAATCTGCTGATAGACAAGTCCACTGCCATGGGATAGATTCCACAATCTCCTTCTCTATTTTTGGCAATGATTATCTCTGCCATTCCATGGCTGGAGCCTCCAGATTCCATCATGTCCTCTCCATAGTATTCTGGCCTATGAATGAAGGCCACAATGGAGGCATCTTGCTCAATCTCTCCAGATTGTCTGAGGTCTGGGAGGCTTGGTCTCTTTCCTACCTTTGCAGAGTCTCTGGATAGTTGTGCCAATGCCATGACTGGGACTCCCAGATTCTGACTGATTGCCTTGAGGTCATTGGAGGCATAGGTCACAGATTCATACATTGACTGTCTCAAGTTGGTAGGTCTGATTTTTTGTAGGTAGTCAACAATGACTACATCCACCCCTCCATCTGCTCTCCTTCTGGATATCTCTGCAGCTATGTCTCCAGAGGTCTGTGACCCTTCTACTATGTGCAAATTTTTCTCCATTCTCTCATTCCAGACATTGGTCACTCTTGTGCTTTGCTCATCAGTCATCTCTCCATATTTGATAGTGTTTGAATTGACCCTTGACTGGTGTGCCAGCACTCTCCTCATCATCTGGCTCCTTGACATCTCCAGAGCAAAGATGATGACCTTGAGGTCCATCTTGGTGACCCAGTCTGCAGCACATGAGATGGCCCATGCAGTTTTTCCCATTGCTGGTCTGGCTCCCACCACCATGAGGTCCACATCTTCCAGAAGCACTACTCTTCTGAATGTATTGAATGGGAGAGATATTCCAGTCAAGATACCAGCAGCAGCTTTGTCATGTGACTGGAGTACCTCCACAATGGTCTGTTTATTTGATGTAGGTCCAGAGATGACCTCATCCATCTCCTTGATTGATTCTGACATCCATTGTCTGTACTTGTCCAGAGAAAAGGATTCATTCTCAATGCTGGTGTGGATATTTGAGGCCATCAATTGAGCCTTCCTCTGGTGGTAGTGATATTCTGCCTTATTCAAAAGTGAATCAATGTACATCATCTCCAGTGTGCCTATCTGTGAAGTCATCATTGAAACATTCACCACATACTTCTTGTCATAACCACCAGCCATGAGAATCTGACTCACTGTGAGGATGTTTAATTCAGAGCCAGATTTGAGCAGTTTACTCATGACCTCATGTACTGCTTTGTGGATGCCTATCATGTTCCACTTTGGATTGATTTTGGAGAAGATATCCAGAGCCTCTTGAGGTCTTGATGATACCATTATCACCCCATAGATTTTGTCAAGTGTCTCTTTCATTTTGTTGGGATGTATTTTGTTGAGTTAGTATCTTGATTGATAAATCTGTCCAGCTTGTCTGGTCTGGAGAAAAATTCCAGAGTTAGATGCTTGAATGGAGGACTGGTGGACTTGTGAAATTCATCAGCCTTGGCTGCTTTCATTGCAGAGATGATGTCCTTCTTTGTATAGCCTTCCTTGAGTCTGGCCTTGTACTTCCTTTTCACCATGTCTGACATCACCCTTGTCTTCTTGTCAAAAATCAAATTATAGACCTCCATCAGTTTATCCCAGTTAACACTATCAGTGACAGTCACAGTATCAGTATCAGTTAATTCTGTTGCACTAGGCTCAACAAGTGTTGTCATAAGTTGCCTCTGGGCAGCACTCAACTTGCCAGCACTTGACCTCTTGCCAATGATTCCCTCCCACTTCTTGAGGTCCCTTCTCAATTGCTGCTTGATAGGCTCAAAAGCCACCTCCATGAGCAATCCCTCTGGTTTTGGGTCAAGGTCATTCACATAATCAAGTATTAATTTGAATAGTACTCCAGACTCTGCATCTGGCAGCTTGTCCACTACCTCCTTGAGGTCAGTGTACAATACAAAAGATTTCTTTCCTTTCATAGTTCTCTATTGATATTTTTTCTTATTTCATCTTGCTGGGATGCTCTACTTCTGTATGACTTCCCTCTCAGTGACTCTTGCTCCTCTTGCAGTTTTGCTCTGACTCTCACAATGGACTTTTCACTGGTCAATTTGCCTCTGGAGAATGTGTCCAGAAAGTCAAATCCAGTCATGAGTTCTGTCTTCTCCTTTCCCATCTCATGCCACCAGTATGTGGCAATCAGTTTGAAGTCATCATCTCTGAGATGTGGTACTGTTTTCAGCAGATGCTCCACCTTGCCCTTGATGTTTTTCATTTGTGTAAATAGACTCATTTTGATATTATTTAAAATTCATACTTGACTGGTATATCTGGCACAGTTTGCCATCAATCACCTCTTCTCTGTAGTTCATGTCCTTGACCCTCCAGCATGACCATTCCACTATACTCTGGAGATATACTTCTCTCTCATATTTCTTCCCATTTTGGATGGAGTCTTTAATTTTGTATAGAGCCAGATTCAAATCATTCATGTCAGTGAATTCTATACTGATACTCAATACTTTCTTTTCTGATTTTGCCATGTTACCCTATTTTTCTCATTATTTTACTTTTTGCCTCTTCCATGTCTCCACTCATGACCCACTCAATGAGGTCTTGAACATCTGAATGGTCCAATGTGATTGATGCCTCACCACTGCTGCACTTGTCACATTCTATCGTCTTGTAGCATCCACCGCAGCACATTGATGCTGGCTTGCTGCACTCTGGTCCCCACTCGTTGAATCCTTCACCATTGCACTCTGGGCATGTGATTTCAATTGTCACTTCTATATTCTCGCTCATAACTCAATAATGTATTTGATGTTGTTGATATTAATATCCTTTTTTTGCATAAACACTGCAATTGCACTGACTATGTTCTCTGATTGTACTGTGAATCCTCCTAGAGTTGGGGTGTCCATTCCTTCCAAGAAGTATGTGATGTGGAATGTCTTCATTTTATTTCTTTTTTTGGTTTCTGAATCCTACTATCTCACTCATAAATTTATTCCTCTCCATTCTGTTGACCCATTCAATGAGTTCTGTCTTTGTATCGTCTTGAGTATTGTGATATGGAGCCTCAACTCCATCAGATGCAATCAGTCTCCAGATGGTAGCCTTTTTTGTGGTCCATCCAGAATCTCTGACCACTTGCTCCTTCTTGATTGTGTAGTCATGTCCATCCAGTGTGAATGTCCTTCCACCAGTTTTGAGTTTGACCTCTCCAGTGAAAAGGTATTCACTGATAAATGAGTTCAATCTGTCCAGTTCATTTTTTGCCTTGATTTCTCTGGAGCAGATTCTTGAGAGATTTTTGTCATTGTAGATGTTGGCAAAATGAGTGTTTAAAATTTGATTTTTTTGATGGATGATGTCATCAAGTTTCTCAACTTTGTCCCAATAGTCTTGTCTCAATTTCTGCAAATTAATGCAGTCAAAAATTGCTTTTTTCATGTCGTGTTTTTTTATGTTTGGCCAAAGATAAAGTCAAATAAATCTTAATTCCTAATTTTTAGCAATAAATCTCACATTTGCCCATTATCACTGGGATACAGAGCATTTTGTTAAATAAATATACTTTTTTGTTAAAAAACTAACACTGCCCCTCTACAGCCCAGTGTTTATGGGCATTCTTCATATCTTTTATTTTTGATACTACCACCCCAGAAAGGTACTAAAGTCTCTTAAATCGTCTCTAAATGGCCTTAAATCGAATTTGTGTTTTTTTCAAATTAGGCATTTTTCAAGCATAAAAAAGGCCCAAAATTGATGTCAATCTGGGCCACTTTTTTGATTCTTTTTGGTCACTTATGGAGTACTGTCTTCAAAGGTGATGATTGAATGACTGAGTGACCTTGTTGCCAATTCTCTCCACTCATCTGTGAGCATTTTTTTGGCCTCTTCCAGATTGTCATGGAATCCAATTTCACACAAAATGGCTGGACAGTTACTCTTTGAGATTATGTAGAAATTGTCAGATTTAACTCCTCTCCATTTTGTCATGTTGGCAAAATTCTCCTTGAATTCATCCTCCATGATGTCCACCAGTTGCTCTGTTTTTTTACTTCTCTTTGGTGCAATATGGAGAGAGATGCCTTTTGCATTTGCCCACTTTCCATCACTCCCAGCACCATTGGAATGGATAGAAATGAGGATACATTTTCTCTCTTTGTTCTCTTTGTTTGCTCTCCTCACTCTGTCTCCAAGTGAGATGTCATCCTCCTCTGGGACCAGAAGAGAGGCAGAGATTCTCATCCTTTTCAATTCATTGACCAGCATGCTTGCAAGTATTCTGTTGTTCACTCCTTCATAGATGACTACCTTTCCAGTCACTGGGTCCTTTGGACTTTTCTTGCCCACTGTTGGATAGTATCCCTCTGGATGTTTGTCATTGATTAGCCAGCCACCATGACCAGCATCAATCAGATAGTGGTACTTTGACCTCATTGTCCAGTCCTCATGCTCTGTGTGTTCCATTTTCTCTCGGTTTATAGTTTCTTGTGAACCATTGGAGGTCGATTCCAATGTGTCTGATTTGTTTGCTCTTGCAGATTTGTTGGACCTTATGGTCCCATTCTTTCTCCCACTTATGGAAAATTTCTGTATAACCTCCCACAGTATCCTCATCAAAAATCTCATACAAAAATGATGTATTAATCTCCTCTAAGATGTTCACCACCTTGAGGGCCTCTTGTTCGTATCTTCTTTTTTGCCATCTGTTGCTCAGACCACTCAGTGGCTGGATTGCATCATCTGGCTGGATTGCCTCAATCATAATCTCTCCAGATTTTAGTCCATAGCTTGTCAATCAAAATCCTCCCAAGAATACTGATGACAATCCCCACAAGTATCCAGAGCCACCATCTTGAATGGCTCCTCACAATCTTGGTCTTGTGCCTCACTTCCACTCTCTCATTCTTTGCATCCAGCTTGGCTTGTAGCTGGTCCATCTTGTACTTCCATTTTGACTCTTGCTCTTGCATCTTGATGAGAGCCATCTCAAGTCTGTGAGACTTTCTCACCTCTTGTCTGGTCCTTGCTTTCTCAATCTGAATCTGTTTGACTGGGATGATGGTATCATATTGAATCTCTCTGACTATCTTCTCCCAGATAGTGGTGTCACCAAGATGGACCATGACTGAGTCTATGTGCCATCTGGTCAGTGTGATTGTATCATTATACTGGGACACAATTTTTGGGTCCTTCTGTATGGCCTTTTCAAGCAGTTTCTGAGGACTTCTACATGATGAGAGTACTATCACACCAGTCATCACGATAAAGGCTCTTAAAATGGCTCTATTCATCTCTGTCATCTTTAGGTAGTCCAATGAGTGAGTCCTTGCTCCTTAATAGCAAAGCAGCCATCCCAAAGAATCCAGCCATGTCTGTAGTACTTGACCCTCTGTGAATCATCCACATGGAATACATGAGGAGAATCAGTGCCAGTGTTGTTGTCATCCAGTTTCTCAATACTCTATTTTTCATTTTGTTGTTTTTTTGATCAATTTGTTAAAAATTTCACAATCCGGTGGTGTAAATTTAACATTTATTTAGTCATTATTTTCTCCACCATCTTCTGTATCTCTCTCACAATTCTCAATTCCATCTGGGCCATGTTGGTCTCCAGTTTCTGGTGTCCTTGGTGGACCTCTTTCTGTAGTTCTGTAAATTCTCCACGCATGTCATCAATTCTCTTGTGGAGTGCAGTGTTCATCTCCTTCTTTGCATCCTTGAGGTCTGCAAGTTGTTTCTCTTGCTCCAGATTTTTTGCTTGCTCTAGGTCAATTCTGCTCTTGAGTTTGACATAGGCTCCCACTGCTCCCACTATTCCAGAGGATGCACCAATCAGCACATCTAGGCCCACTCTGTAGTCTTCCAAATTTTCTGCCATTAGTTCCCAGTATTATTGCGTAAAAAATCCACAAGAGTGGTCTCAGTGAATACCACTGCTCCACTCTCATCTGTCCAGTTCCCAATGTCACTCACTGGGATATCTATTGACCCAGTCTGGCTTGATATTGAATAGGTGTCTGGCTCAACAGTTTTGAAATAAACTGACCCCAATTGCTTGAGGTTGTTCACCACCCCTCCAGTTCTGGTATCCTCTGCCACTATGTAATGGCCATCAATGTATAGCTTGCTCATATCAGTAGAATGTTCTCTTGTTCTTTTTTCTTATTCCCACAGTACATGTCAGCACTGCTCTTCTTTGCCATCTGTCAAGATAGTCAATCTCTGGAGCCTCCTCCACCACCACTGGGATGTCTAGTATGTTATAGAGATGATTGTGAGCATTGTAGTCACTGATGTACATGTCATTCTCACTCAAGAGATACAAGTCTGTGAGTGCAGTGATGAAACAAGGGAGAAGTGGGTCAGTGCTTATGATGTACTGGTCCAAGTTCTCTCTCACCACTGTCTTGACTGTTCTGTCTTGATAGATGAGGTTGTCAATCTCAGTGTTGACTTGTCTGTCTCCAATGAATCCATGGAATCTGATGCAGTCCTCCACATTTGCTCCAGTAAAGTTGATTCCTTCAATCTCTTGCTGGAGGTTGAAAACTACTCTGATTCTGGCAGTCTGTAGGGCATTCTGCACAGTGTATGGCTGGAGATTATACTGTCCCCAGATGAAGTCTCCAGTGACCCCAGAGATATCAAATGTCACTTTTAATGTGTAGCATCCAGCACCTTCCAATGGCAGCACATCCTTCCACTTTATTGTTGTATAGTAGGCATTTTCCTCATTTGGGAATTCCTCCACAGTTGGTGTGTACAGTGTCACTGGCTGGCCATCCTTCTCAAGAATAAATCCAAAAGAATCAGATGGGTCTGAGACCTTTATCCATGCACTGGTCACATCATTCTTCCAAGTCTCTGAGCCACCTCCAGCAAGTACCAACATGGGGCAGTCACAACATATTTTGAAGCCTCTATCTTGCTCCTCAAATATCTGAGGCAGTTTGATTGACTTGTACTCCCTCTGGTGTCTGTCTTCTATTGGGATACATGGTGGGTCTGCACATGGTCCAGTGCTGAAAAAAGAGACATTTGATGGCTCCTTGATGTTCCATATCTCAGAGATAGGACATCCACATGGTTGCTGGAGGAGAGTCCATGCTTGTGTGCCAGTATTTGGACCAGCACCACATTTGCTCTCTGACAAAAACCACACACAACTTCCATCAATTTGTGGAGCAGACCAGAGATAGTATCCAAAAAGTCCCACACAATACTCCCAGTATGGCTTTCCATTATACACACCAGCAGCATTGCTGATGTTTGCTATGTCTTGAATTGATTGAATTCCAACAATCAGCGACACACTAAAGCAGCACTCTCTAAATCTATCACCACATGACAGAATCACCAATCTGTATGGCCAGTCAATATAGTTCCATGTGCCAAATCCAATAGGGCAGCCATTATCTTCTGGCTCCATCTTGTAGATGGCAAGAGGTGGACCACCAAGTGAGTCACTCACATGCCACTCATCAGTAGGAAAATAGAACAGATACAGAGTACCAAAATCCACAGTATTGAATTCATAGTATGAGGAGCCATTGAATAGTCCAATAGGTTGGAATTCTCCAGAGTCTGGATGGTCTCCTCCATTCCATTGTATGTATAAACATCCACAATCAGCCATGTTGGTAGTCTAAAATATTGACAATAAATCCCTTTGCTGCCTCATCCATGAATGGAAGAGTGGAGGCATTTATCTGACTAATCAGCACCATGTTTCCCAATATGTATGGATAGATGTACTGGGCCACCTCTGTGGATAGTTCTGACACCTTTGTCTCTGCAGTGTGCTTGTCATCCCCAAGTCCCATGAAATAGGCCACCAGTGCCATTGTACCCTCTTCAATCAGAGTCTCTCTCTGTAGATTTCTCTCTTTATAATTTCCTTGCATGTTTTCTCTTTTTTATCCTATTTGTATCCCTAACGTGTTGATGTAAGCATCTCCATTGTATGTATCTCCAGCATTAGCTGGGTCTCTATAAATCTTCACTACTATTGGGTCATTCGGTTGCAGATTCAAGGCTGCTCCATTGAATGTCAAAATGGCCTTTTGAATTGGGAAGCCATTGAGTGCTTGGAATGTATAGCTGGTCCATGTGGTATCTGCATCATTTCCAAAAAGTCCAAGGAGTGATGGTGTCTGAATACCCACAAAGAATCTCACATTTCCTCCACCACCATTGGTGGAGAATAAACATGTGACCACTATGTCACTCCCATTGACATAATATGATGGGAGTAATGTATTTACAAAGCATCCATCTGGTGTCCCAGTCCCACTGAATAACTGGAATCTTGTGGACTCTGATAATGTGACTAGTGCAGTGGCTCCAATGTTTGTGATGCCATTCCATGTGTATGCTGCAGCTTGAGACATGTCAAAAGCATAGAAGGTGTCAACATGTGTCTCTGACCCTCCAGATGCTGCTGGTTGAAAAGTTACATTTCCAAGTCCATCAGTAGTCATCACATCTCCAGCATTGCCATCCAGCACTGGAAGAGAATACTGTCCGAGAATATTTATCTCTCCAGTGGCTCTGTCTATTTTCACTGCCACATCTATCAATAGTCCAGCATCATCAAATCTGTAGATTTGAAAATCACTTCCAGCATTGCCTCCAGTCTCCAAAGTATCCACTACTATCTGCCATCTTGGGTCACCTTGATTGTTGAATTCCAGACCTCTCTTCTCACCATTTCCAGCAGATAATTTCAGAAGAGCCTCTTGTCCAGAGTTCGCTGAGATTGACAAAATATTCCCACCAGTCATCTGAGTGCTGCCAGCAAGGTCTGAGATGTCTAAGATGAATCCATTCAGACTCACAAATCTATTCCCAGACATGGACCCATCAGCATTGTAGATGTTCTCCAGTAGAGATGTGATGAGTACCTCTATAGGATATCCATCCACATCACCAATCCACACACTATCAGTTGACAGATTTGGAAGTCCAGCAGTTCTGGATGTGTTATAGACTTTTAGCTGACCTCCATTGACTGCTGATTTGAGTACAGTTGCCACTCTCTGAATCTCAGAGGCTCCAGTTGGTCTTGTGGTAGTGAATCCTCCTCCAGTACCCACATACAAGATATCTCCATCAGAGAATCCACTTGTATCAAGTCCTTGTATTTTTCCAAATGATACAACCTTTTTCGGATTTGTATCATCCAGCACTTCTGCAGTGACTCCAATACATGGCATTTTGTTTGGGTCAGTTGAATCACATGGCTCCACCACAAGGAGGTCATTGTCATAACCAGCCAAATAGACTGCAGTACCTTTGGGAATTGACCCAGTCAATGCTGATGTCTTGCAGTCCTTGACCACATTGCTGATGTTGGCAATGTCATCAGATATCCATTGTCCAGTAGTCACATCAAAATACAAGACTCTCCCATCATCTGAGTTGGTTGGACTCACTGGGAGTCCAGTAGTCACATCTGTGAGGTCATTGAGTTGCTCTGCTCCAGATAGTACTGACTTGAGTGTGGCTCCAGAAATCTTCCTTGATTCATAGGTCACACCATTCCAGTAGTCAACGTCATAGAAGTCCTCATCATTAATCTGGAAGGCCTCCAGTGGATAGTTGTGAATGTTGCTCATTTTATTCTTTTTTTAGTTTGCAATTGTTTTGTTATCTCCACCAGTTGTGGTCTTGATTGTGCCATCTGTCATGGTCTTAAATATGACCCCATCACTAGGACATTTGGTCTTGATTTTTGTTGTGAATTTAACTCCACCAGATAAGTCAATCAAGTCTGGATTGAAATAGCACTCCATTCTGGCCACATCTGGTGATGGATATGTGATTCCCATAAGCAATCCAGAAAGTGGCTCCAGTGGATTGTTGGTGTTATTATCATAGTTCACCACAGTACTCAAAATCCATCTCCTATCTGCTTGAAATGGCTCCACTGTAATCATTCCCCATGTACTAGATGGGTCCCAGAATTGTCCATTGATTAGCTGGTGAGTGGCCACCACTCTCATGAGTTCTCCTTGCACCACAATCCCCACATTGACATTGCTTGAGTCAATGTACAGTTCTATGTTCTGTATCACTGATGGATTTGAGTCATAGTCTTTTATTCTCAGAGGCTCATTGTGCGTGTACTGTAGTCCTTCAATCAATGCACTCAATTCTAGTCTCACAGTCCAATCTGGAAGGAGGTCATCATATTGCTGCCAGTTCTGATTTTGTGATGGATAGAAGTCCACACTGGCATTGAGTTGAGTGAGCCAGTACTTCCAATTCATTAGCCATGGAGCAAAGATTCTCACTCCATACTTTGTGGGAGTGTCAAGTAATGGGTCAAGGTCAAGGACTGCAGTCAGTTTCTCTGATGTATTTGGTAGTGTATTGATGACAGTCTGAGATTCATTGAGCAGATACCTTCCATCATTGGATATCTGTACTGTGGAGAATCCAAAAATGACCTCTTGAAGAGTAAAGGAATCACCAGTCACAAAGTTGAAGGCCTCCATCTTGATTGAGACTGATTCCACTGGCTGATTCTTGTCCAATAAGAATCTCCCCACATAGGCAATGTCATCCTCTGTGTTGCATTCAAATCCACTGAATGATGTATTGATGTCAGAGACATTCTCTGAGTGGTCTAGGAAGGCATAGGACTGCTCCATGAGCAATGGACCTCCCTCTGGTGGGTCACATGTTAGCTGGGCATCATGTGCCAATAGATTCAGATTCCCACATCTGACCCATAGAAGGAATCTCCTATCTTGTGGGTCCCTCCCATCCATGAATGTCTGGAATGATGCACTGGGAGTGATTGTCACATTGATTGTGGTGACAGTCCCAATGGATGTCACTGAGTTGATTGTCAAATCATAGCCAGCACCAGATGGATTTGTGAATGAGTTGTATGTGGTGGCAGCCAGCACTGGACTGGTGGCCACAATCATGGTCAGAGCAGTCTGGCTCTGGACCTTATTCTTGTAGTATGTTGGGTCAATTGAAAGATAACATGTACCAATTCCCAAATCAGTCACTGGTCCATCCACAATGATGTCACCAGTAGTGGGGACACAGTAGTCAATCTCTGGAAGTCCTTGGACCAGTACTGCATCAGATAGGCCAGTGTTGAATGGCTGGTCAAAGTATCCAGTATCTGCATCCAGAGAATAGGTCCCAGTGATTCTGTTGTATGGCTCTCCAGCCACCACTGCCCATTGAGTGCTGAATCCAGCCTTGAGGCAATCTGATGAAAAAAACCAAGCAGAGTCATACATCCCAGAATTGATGAATTTCACCTCCACCTCCCATCTGTAGAATTGGTCCACATTTATGATTCTTGTGATGCTGCTGGACACAAGGAATTGACCAGACTGATTGCCTAGTATAGTGGCACTCAATGAGCCTCCCACAGAGAGTGCTGCAATCCCAGTCATCCTTGCTCTTGTGACCTCTCCATCAATCTGTGAGAATTGAGTGAATGGGGTCCCATTCTGTGAGTGATTCATCAACAAATCAAGCTGGTCAAATGGAAGAGCAGAAGTAGAGCCACTGGCCACCACTGCAGTGAGTGTCATTATCTCTGAATTACCTATTGAGTACCATGTTGGGCAAGATGTCAAGTCAATCACAGAGTCATTGACAAAAGTTACAAAGGACCAGAATGGTGAAGCTATCACTGCCCCACCAGATGTGTATCTCACACAATAAACCCATTGATTTGGTCTGAATCCAGCATCTAGCCATGATTGAGTTGACTGGACTTGGTTTGTAGTTGGGTCCAGTGTCAGTGGATTGCCTACAGAAGACATTCGTATCTGACCTCTGATGGTCATCACTGCAGTGACCTCATCACCAGCATTGGACTCATAGAATGATGTTGACTTTCCTAGTGAGTCTGTGAATTGTATGTCATCTATTAGTATTGGCATGTTTCTGAGTTATTTCATTTATTGCATCCACATCTCCATTCTTGATGCTCTTCAAAATCCTACTCATATCTGCACGAATTGGAGCCACTTTAATACTGGCATCTTGAGGAATCTTAGACAGATGTGCATCCAGAATGTTTGTCATTCTTTTCAAGTCTGTCAGAAGGCTCTTCTCTATGTCTTTAATGTTCCTTTTGTTGTCCATGTTTATGAGTTTATAGTTAAAACTGTCACCTTGCCATCTGCCCAGTTGAATGGCTCCTTGTATGTGATTGTGGAGAGGCTCTGCTCATCCTTGAATTGGATACTCAAAATCTCACACAGTACACCGTTAATGATGGCAAAATTGTTATTGAGCAAATTTACGAATTCTTGACCATTCATCCTCACTGGTGCATTGCTTATTATTTTAAAATCATTCAATTGTATCTCATTAATCTTGTGATACTTTTGATAGATGGCTCCAGCACTCATGATGTCCACATAGTTTGATGGCTGCTTTCCTCCTACAGTGTACATCAATTTTGTTGTGGAAAAAAATTGCTGGGACAGTTTCATGACTCCAATTCTACCCTCAATCTGTGCAGTATAGTTGCCATTCCCCCCAAAAGCATTGATGACCTCATCAGCCACCTCAAAGAATCCCTTTGCTATTTTCTCCAGCCAGTTCAGTGATTCCTTTCTCACTCCCAGAGCAAATGGAATGATGACCTCATTCAGTCCTTTGATTGACACAAGGTCTGGATTGTTCACAAGCACTGGCTCTGTACTGTACTCAGCATCTGTGGGGTCATAAAAGTCAACAGTATAGAGGTCAGAGAAATCCACATTATAATGGATGTAGTATCTTTTCCAGATGTCCTCAGTGTTGTATGTATATTCACTCTGTCTCTTGTCTTGGATGTTTAGTGCTGGGATGAATTGGTTGGATGTCACATTCTGCCAGTAGTCTCTTCTCTCAAGTTGGACAATGCCATTCCTCACTCTGGTCCTTGCATTGAATGTGGTCTCCATTGCATTGAGCAAAGTATCAAGTGATGGAGTGGTGTCTGATGCACTTGGATACCCTTTGGTGTATGCAAAATTCAAGTCATTCTGTAAGAAGTCCCAGAAGGAGTCCTTGTCCTTCACAAGTGGCACTGGACAGATGGTGAGTCCAGAGATTCCATCCAGAAGTGTGGACTGGAATTGATATCCTAGATAGTTGCACCCAGCAGTCAAAAGGTCCTTCACTTTGACGCCTTGAAAATATCTCACCTTTGGGAAGATTAACTCAAAAAACTGTTGCACCATCTTGATGAGTGCCACAATGGTCAAGGCCAAAATTGCTAACTGCAGAAGAGCCTTCACCACAAGAGTGGCAATTTCTGCTGGGTCAGTTGTGACTCCAGCACCCACCTCTGGTGTGACTGAGTCAATGATGTTGGTGATGGTCTCAGATAGTGCCTTGATTTGCTCAATGATATCCTTTGTCAATACATAGATAGATATCCCCAATCCTATTGCGGTGGCCACTGCATCATCTGGCAGAATCACATAGGGAATGTCAAAGGAATTGAATGTCACTCCTTTCCTTGCCATCAGTTCCCATGTGGTCCCCTCTGCTCTATCAAAAAAGTTGTCCTTCCCTCCTCTCCTCTTGATTTTCACCTCAATCTCAAAGTCTCTGAATATAGGCTCCTCAAGAAGGTCAACATAATACTCAAGCACCTCTCCTCCATTCGTCACCATAGTGTATGGAATTCCCTCAAAAGGACCATAAGTGAGCAAATGGGTCTGGATGAGGTCCACTGCCTCTCTGGGGAGGACTATCTTGTCAGTGTCCACCTCCAGAAAATCTGGTCTATCTGTGAAGTCAGACTCCACACCAATGCTCAAGATGTTTCTGGGAGCCACCTCAACTCCATTCAAAAAATGCCTCATTTTTTTACCTTGTATCTGTTGAATTGTACATTGTTTCCTCTGGTGGTCTGTCTGACTATTGTCATGGCTCCAGTCACCACATCCTCCACTCTCAAGTCATGCTCTGGCTTTTCCTTGATTACCTTCTCAAGTGATAGAAGTCTCTGCACAATTGGAGCAGTATCCCATCCATTTCCTATCTGAGAGGCTCCTCCTTGCATTATCTTTCCATTCTGATAGTCTTGGGCCACTTTTGCCAGTGCATCATTTGAGAGGCCTCCTATGGCCCTATTTTGCTCCTTGGTCAAAACTCTCTCATTTGGATGTAGTATGGCATGAAATCCACCTTGGCCATCAATGCCAGCACCATGGCTCCCAGTGTCCTCAGTTCCATCTTTGAATGTGGGAGTGAATTGAGCAATGAATTGCTGGAGAAGGGAGACATCTTTAATGGTGTCAGTCAGAGGTGAGTCAGAGCCAGCTTGGACCTTCTGTCCATAGGTCTGAAAGACAGTATTTGCAAATTCAATCTTTGCCTTCAGTTTCTCCTCTTGTATTTTCTTTCTGTTGGCCTCGTCAATGATTCGCTGCTGCTCTGCCAGTGACTCTTTTGCATCAATGTTCCCATTAGCTGCCAAGTCCCTCAGAAAATCTGATTGTTTTTGTGCAGCATCAATCTCCTTGTCCAGTTTTGCAATCCTCTTGTCAGATAGAAGATTCAAGAAGTCTGTGGCCACTTGTGCCATCTGCATCCTATCCTCCCACATTTGACCCTCTGCATCCTTGGCATTCTTTGCAGCATCCAGATTCACTTTTCCAGATTTATTTGCATAGGCAATCTGTAGGTCAATCAGTTCATCATTTGATGCCATCTGCTCATCAATAGCCTCATCATCTATGTCCTTGAGGTCATCAGCAGCATCCAGATGGATTTTTGTGATTTCTGCCTCCAGATTCTTGGCCATTTCAATCTTGATGGCATTAATCTCCACCAGTTGTGATTGATACTGTTCATCAATAGCCAGAAGGTCCTCTTGTAGTTCTTTTTGTATAGCTGCAATTTTGCTCTTGTCACCATTGGCCTCTTTGATTTTGTCTGCAGAGAAATTCATTGCACCAGTTGCAAGGAGTGACCTTTGCTGCTCCAGATTATTTGTGAGAGCATCCATCTCATCACTGTACTTGATTCTCATCTCTTGCTCCTCAAATCTCTTGTCTGCAAGTACTGCATCCTTTTTCATTTGGGTCTTCTTTGCAATCAGTTCCTCAAGTAGGTCCACATCAATAAATCCAGTAGTCTCTGCAGCAGTTCTCTGGGTCTCCATTTCTGCCTTGATTTGGTCATCAAGTGAATCAATCTGTCTGTCCATTAATATCTGAGCAATGTCATTCTCTAGGTCTCTCCTTTCCTTCATGAGACTATTGTACTCTGTCAATAGGTCAATGGTCCCCTTGAATTCAGTATTGAATCTCTTTGTCTCCTCTCTGATGTTTTTAGTGTTAGCAGTTACATTGGCTTGTGCTTGTGCAGTTTCAAAAGTTTGAGTTTTTGCCTCCTCCATCTGAAATCCATACTCTTCCACCTCTTCATTGTACACCTTCCATGACTTCCAATTTGCTGAGATTTTTCCTTCTGTGACTGTTATCATCTTATTGAAGTCGTTCAAATCCACTGAGCCATCTCTCATCTCTGCTGCAAGTTCTTTGAATCCAAGTCTTTCCATACTTTCTGCAAAGGATTTGTCACTCATCCCTCCACCACTCAAGACAATACCATTCCACTTTTTTGCATATCTCTGTAAAAAGTCCAAATCTTCTTGGAGTGCCTTGGCTCTGTCATTGACTGCTTTCCTATCAGATTTGGCTTGGTCTTGAGTCCTTTTGATAGCTTGCTCATTCAGTTGTCTGACCTCTGCCTCTGTTTTTTTCTTTTGTCTGATTAGTCTCTCATTTGCCTCCATCTCTTGCTGGAGTGCCTTGGCTCTTTCTGATGTTCTTTTTTCAGTTGTTTTGGCTGCTAGTTCTTGGATTTTGTCCACTGCTGCTGCTGCCTCTGCTGCTTGTCTTGCACCAGTTGCAATATCCCAGAAGGCCTTGGCCACCTCTATGAGTGCAGTGATTATCAAAATGAATGGAATCCCCTTCAATGCAGAGCCAAATCCTTTGGCAGTCTGGCCAGCAGTCTTGGTGGCTTTGTCCATTGCAAAAATACCCTTGACACTGTTCTTGAGTCCTCCAATCATTTCCTTGAGACCTCCAGTCATTACAAAGTTTGCAGCCTTTACTCCCAAGAGTGTGGTCCTATAAATTCCCCAAGCCATAATTGCAGACCCTAACACTGACACAATCTGAGTCAGATTGTTAGCTATGAATCCAATTGTGGACTTTATTGTCTCACCTACTCCAGTCCCTTCATTGACTGACAAAATGAATCCCTCCCATGCAGACTCCAGAAGAGTGAATTGTCCACCAATGGTGTCCAGTCTCTTTGCTGCCATGTCCTCCAGTTCATCATTCACATCAGTGATGGAGTCTCTGAGTTCCACCAATTGGTCTGACCCATCAAGGAAGGTCTGGAATGCTGCCACACTTCTCTTGTCTGTCAATTCCAATGCCTCACCAAGGTCTATGCCTCTAGCTTGTAGTTCTTGAAGTCCAGCAGCCAAATCATCTGCTGACTCAATTGGTCTGCCTAGTTGCTGGGCAAGGTCCCCATTGGCATCTGCTAAATTTAGAAGGATGTTTCTGGTGGCAGTGGCTGCACTACTTGCATCAAATCCACTGTTTGCCAGTTGACCCAATAGGGCAGTGGTGTCCTCTATTGAGAATCCAAATGACTTAGCCACTGGAGCCACAGTGGAAAGGCCAGTCTCTAGTTTGGAGAAGTCTAGTGCAGTTTTTGTGGTGGCCACTCCCATCACAGATGTCACTCTGGCCATCTCAGATGAATCCAGTCCAAATGCTCTCAATGCAGACCCAGCCAATGCTGCTGCTGCTGGAATATCTGCCCCAGTTGCTGCTGCAAAGTTTCCAATTGCTGCAGTGGAATTCTCAATCTCATCAGTAGAAAATCCCAGCTTTGCAAGTTCAATCTGCATCTCAGTGATTTGTGTGGCCGAGAATTGTGTTGTGGCTCCCAGTTCTTTTGCTTGTGCAGTCAATCCAGCCATCTCACTTGCAGTCTTCCCAGAGATTGCCAGAAGGTCTGCTTGTGCTTGGTCAAAGTTGACCACTATGTCTGTGGCTCCTCTGATTAGGCTCATGACTCCAAATCCACCAGCCAGTGTGGCCATAGATGCTCCCAGTTGTTTCAATGCTCCAGTGTAGTTCCCCACGTTTCTGAAATTATCACCCACAGTGGAATCAATATCCTTGAGGGCCTTGTCTCCAGCCTTGGCCTCTTTGGTCACAGAGTTGTACTGTCTTGAGAGGTCTCTGTATGCAGTTGTGTTTCTTTTGCCATTTCTCTCAAGGTCCAGCATCCTTGCAGCAAGTTCCTTGGATTGATTCTTGAGGTCTCTGGTCTTTACCACCAGTTTAGTGTACTCACTATTCTCAGCCTTGGCCATCTTTGCTGCTCTCTCAGATGCTTTGGCCACTCTCTCCTTCTCTTTGGCTTGTGCAGCATCTGTCTTGAGTCTCTGCTGGACTGTCTTCTCTTGCTCTTGTAGATTCTTTTGATTTGCTGCCAGTGCTTGACTCCTCTTCTTGACTGCATCAGCCTTGGCTTTATCAAGTTCAATGGCTTGCTTTTGCAGCTTATTGGCCTTCTCAGTTGACTTGACAAAGTTGTCAATTGCTTTGGTACTGTCAAACTTTGCACCACCCACAGACTTCTTGACTGCCTCTGCAGTCTCAGTCAGTGCTGCACTCAGTTTGTCAATGACTGCAATAGTCTCATCTGCAGATTCACGAATGTCACCAAAGATGTCATTTTCTGCTATTTCTTGCCTTGTGATTTTCTTTGCCATGCTTGTCTCTAATTGTAAAAAATTCGCTTACTGTTATCTCTTTTGGATTCAATCTAAATCCCATGTACTTTGATAGGTGAATCACTGCCTCTCTGATTCCCATACCCTCTCCTCTGTTTGACATCATTGACTTCATCTCTGCCTCTGCCAGTGATATCTCTGTCAGTTTGAATCTGTCTCTGGTTTCCACATAGGACAATTGGAGCAGAGCCTTCTCCTTCATCTTCTTGAGGAGTCTTTTGTATAATTGGCCCAGTCCATATCTCTGAATGTACTCATCATTCACCTTGTACCATGCCTCTGCTATATCTACCCCAGAAGTATTTTCTGGGTCCTTACACACATACTGATACTCTCCATCCTCTGTGATTCTTATCCAGTTTTCAAGTGGCATCTCATCAATGGAGGCCCAGCATTGTCCTTGTGAAATCTTGGTACTTGACCCGAAGTACTGCCACAAGTTTGTCCATGTTCTCATCAGTTAGTCCTATTATTCCTTGACCATATTTGTCAAAAAGATTGTCACCATTTTCCTTGTCTGCACCATCTGAATCTATCACCAGAGAGTCATTCAAAACTATCACAAACATCAACCTAAAGAATTCACCAGTGTCCTCAAGAGTATAGTGGTCCATGAATTTTTTCCTACCTCCAGAGAGTATCTCTGTGAGTTGAGAATACCATCCAATCACATCACCATCCTCATCAATCCCTTCCTTTCTTAGTTGGTCATTTTGTATCCAGTGGAGTATCATTCTCCTCACATTTCCATCCACAGAATCATACCACACAAGGGCATCTGTGAGGAGTCTTGTCTTCCTCAAAATTGTCCCCACTTCTGTCTTCATCACATCAATCATCTGTTAAATTCTTAACATGGTTTGTTAAATTTTCAACGAGCCTCTAGCCCAGTGTTTATGGGCATCCAGCACTTCTCTGATTTTCCATACTACGACACCAGAAAAGCACTAAAGTCTCTTAAAACGCATTTAAATGCTATTTATGGCCATTTGCCACTTTTTCAATAATTCCATTTTTTTGAGCAAAAATCACCTTGAAATTGACTCAAAATTTGTCCACATTTAACTCCTAAATTTAGCAAAAAAGGGGTGCATTTTCACACACCCCTTCCACCAATTTATCCACTAAATTCTCCAGACTATTTGCTTGGAGTTTTTCCTTTTTTTGGATTTGCTTGCTGGTGTGCTTCCTTTACAATATCCCTCCGAATGTGTCCAAAATTTTCATAGGCCTCACTCAATTTGACTCCTTCAAGTGACTCAAATGAAAAGCACAAATTTCCAATTTTGATATTTTTCATCGTGATAATTTTATACGGTTACAGATTCAGCAGTCCCATCAAATCCTACTTTTGCCACAGTCAATCTCACTGCATCTGGAGGAGTTACTCCAGCATGTGTGATAGTGTATGTACCATCTGGATTTTCTACTACTAGAGACACTGCCAATGGAAGTCCAGAAGATACTTCTGTCACAGTCCAGTCAGTCACAAGTCCAGCACCTACATACTTTAATTTGTTGAATGCAGTCCCATAGTCAAAAGATGCCTCCACCACTATCTCAGTGGCTGATGCTGATGTGATATTCAAGTTCACATCCACAAGTCCCTTCAATGATGAGAAGTCAATTCCAGCCTCCTCAGATGTCACCATGTACATTGTTGACTCGTCAAAGTTTCTGTCAAAATCAAAGCCTAGCATGATTTTCTGAACAGTGGAATCAGTTGCAAACATGAAGCGAGGGTCCCAAGAAGCATTGTCCACTGGGATAGGATATAAAAATCCATCAACCTCAGAGCCTATCAAGCTACCATTGACATCAACTATGTACACACCAAAGTCCACACATCTTGCAGCACTCAACTTGCCCAAAAATGTTGGAGTTGAGTCATCTGCCCAAAGTTCTCCAGAAAATGAGCGTTTTCCTTGTCTAAGGAAGGCCATTCTCCCAGAGTTAGCCTCTTCAAATTGAGAGTCTGCTTTTGGTAATTCAACATTCTCAAATGTTGGAATTGGAAACCATCTTTGAGATGGGTCAGCAGCATTGACGAAGTCTGCCCAGTTTGGGATTCCAGCACTCAAGTCAATACCATTCAAGTTGCCATCCTTATCTTTCAGAGGTACTTGAATCAAGTTGTTTGTCACACTAAAAAGTGGGACACAGTTTGGTCTTCCAGTATCAGAAAGACCCACATTGCAGTCGCATCCTATTGCCATATTTTCTCGGTTTTATTAATTATTAAAAAAGTTAACATTTACAATTCTTTTTATACTTCTGGAGAGTGAATTGCAATTCTACTCCAGAGAGATTTGCATCAATGATGTTCTGGATGAATCCAGTCTCTTGCTCCACTCCAAATCTGGAGAAGGTAATGAGTTGAAATTCCTCCACATCATCAAAATTGGATGCAGCACTAATGGCCTCAATGAGGCTGCCTACTAGCTGAGTCATTGGCTGGACCACTTGGACTCTGTGGTCCTTTGTATAGTAGTCCTTGACATTGGTCTCATCAAGAATGAACAGTCTCAAATCAGATGCCCTCTCCAGTGATTGCTCCCTTCCAAAGATTCTCTCTCTGGTGGTCTCAAGCAGCCACACAATTGGGGTCTTGCTTGTCACATCATTGGAGGCAATGGTCCACTCTCTATTGGCAGCCAGTCTGGTCCCAGTGATAAAGTATGGAGATGGGAGGTCAAATGTACCCTCAAAGATAGGCTCTGGCACTGTGTTCCCCATGTATGTGGCATTGATGCTCTCATCAAGTACCACTCCAGTGATTCTCCACTGTTCACCATCACTCACTCTGGTGAGTATCTTTCCCTCTCTGGCCCACTTGGTTTGACAAAAGTCACCAGCACCAGCAGCAGTGTTGACACCAACAATCTGGATGTCAATCTTGGACACTAGGTCCTCCACTATTGTGCAGATATCTTCTATCATAGCCATGTCACTAGTCCCTTTGGTACTCCATTAAAATCATCAAAATCATAGGCATCTGGATTCTTCCAGATATACATCTGAATGGCCTTGTAACTTCTCACACCATCATTGTATCTGGTATAGATTTGAGTGTACAAGGAGCCAGCTACTTCTGAATTCTGACCCACTGGTCTGACATTCCCATTGGGAGTCATCTGGACAATCTGGTCCTTTGTGTACTCATAGTAAATGAATCCCATCAGCATCTCCTTAATTCCATCAGAATCAAGTATCCTCCATGGAAGGTCAATAGTAAGTTCGTCAAATATCTTGATGAATCTTGGCTCAGTGGGAGTGCCACCTCCAAGAATCAAGTCTGCATTGAATAGATTGAATAAATCCACCCCCAGCAGTTCTCTCAAGTATCTTGGCTCATACTTATCAATGTATGACTGTATCCTTGGAATGTCATACATTCCAGTGTGCAGTTCAAACTTGCCCTCATTAAAATCACTTACTTGTACAATCATTGTCTCAGTCTATTACTTGTCCAAATCCTCTCTCAGTGAAAAGTCTGGCTTGAAATGCACTCACCTTGTACTCCATCCCATTCAATAGACTGGGAGCAATCCCATTCCCTCTGAATGTGTAGATGATTCCATCTTTGAATTCCTTCTTGATGGATTTTGGTGCTGCAGTTTTTGCCACTGGTCCAGTTGTTTTTGATGTCTGTCTCTTTGCCATTGTGCTTGTATTGTAAGGGAGTCAGAGCCATTGTGTGAGGACTGACTCCCTCAATTTTTTATTAAATCAATTAAGGCTGCAGAAGTGTTGCTTTATCAAGTGCAAAATTACCCTTAACAAATGCACCCACATTGTTTGACTTAACATAGTGACAAGCACGAGCCTCACACAATACAGTCATCATGTTGCGTGTGAAATCGTCATTGATATATCCCACTTGAATATTCAAATCCTCTCTCATTCTCACGTTTGACTTCGTGAAGTCTCCAACTAAATAATCTCCAGATGTTACTCCATTGTTTGCCACCACTGGCACTGATGCCACTCTTGTGATTCCATCTGCCATAGGCACAAAGATTGGAAGAGTGTACTCACCAGTGGATGATTTTGTCAATTCCATAGCTGCCAAATCTGCTGGATTCATCAAGATGTAGTTTGCCATGAAATCTGCATTGGCAATCTGTGCCATTGCCACTCTCAATACATCCAAATCATTTGCAAAAGGAATGGCTCCCACAAATTGTGCTGCTGGAGTGAAAGGTTGTGCATAAGACAATAAACCAGTAAGATTGTCACCAATTCCATCACCAGACAAAATCTGCTCATCAAGTTTCAATTCTACAATCTCAATCAATTCATTGTTAATCTCTCCACGCATGAATGACAAATCATCCACCATCTCCTTGGATACCTTAATCCATGCAGCCACTTTTTTCACCTCTGCAGATGCCTCTACAAGGTCAAAATCTGCTTGAGGCTTTGCCACACCTTCTCCTACCATTCCAGCACCACCTTCTGGATTCTTTTGCTCAATCCAAACTGCATATTTGTTGGTGATTCCAGCACTGTTGGAAAGTTCTCTCATGAATGGCTTTCTGCGTACAATACGAGAAACACCAGCCTCAAGTTCTGACAGACCTACAGTACCACCAGAATAGTTGCCAGTGATTGTCATGTCTCCCACTGCTTTGATTGCAAGATTCATCACTCCACCCTTCTCTCTGATGCTCTTGATTGCATCAATGTTGTCTGCAAATGCCTTGGAGATTGCATCCTTCAATCCCAATTTTTTTGCTGGCTCATCTGCTTTCTCCTTCAATCCAGCAAATTTTGCCTCAAGATTGGTGATGGCTGACTTCATTGCAGTTGCCTCATCATTCTTGTCATTCTTTTCAATCATTGTCTTGATTGATGTGATGTCCTCCTTGATTGAGTTCATCTCTTCCTTTGATGCAGTTCCTTGCATCTTCTCAGTGATTGAGTTGTTTATTTTTTCAATCACTTGTTCTGGGGTCATGTTCTCCATGTTTCCTCTCGTTTTTAGTTAAAAATTATTACCTACTTTATTCCAATCAAATGCTTTGGGAATGGTCTCCAAAATATCGGCTGAGTGACCCTTGACAGTCGGCTCAGTGATGGCAAGGTCCATCATTCTAGCATTTAAAAACTTCAACCTCATCTCAAGGTTGTATTGTCTTTCATCTGTTCCCTTCCCATTGAAAATGGACTTGGTGATGACTTGTATCTCTTTATTCAATTCAATAGCCAAATCTCTCCTCTCATGACCTTTGGCCACATCTATCACTCCAGTGTACTGGTTAGCACCAAAAGTCACCGCAGAGAATTCCCAGAGGGCCAATTCTGACACCTTGAAAAATCCTCCAGCATCAAGGCTCTTGTCCTCTATGAATTCAATCTTGTCAGATATGTATTTGAATCCAATTGAATGCTCTCTAATGATTCCATCTTTGTAGTCCTCCAGTGCATCCTTTCCATCTGTAGAGTTCCCCAATTTTGCCACCACAAAGAGGCCATTGTTGTCTTCCTCCATGGTCATTGGAAGTCCTATCTGTTTCTGCCAGTCATGATGTCTGAGGAATGCAATCTGTCTATTTGAGCCAGATTGTGGACCTCTCTCAGCAAGTGACTTGGTGAAGGCTCCCTTGACAATCATGTCCCCATCTGAGTCTATTGTGTCAAAGGATGAGACATACATGGCCACCTCTCTTGATGAAAGGTCCAAGTCCTTCAATGCGAAGGCTCCCTTGATGCTATAGTCTCCCAGAGAGACTCTGCTTGATTTTCTCATAATCATGTGAATTATTATACAAAATTAACTAATTTTGTGCAGATATGATTAAAATCTAATCAATCATTGATTAAAAAATGCTCAAAATCATAAGCAAAATATCTGCATAGCGTATGGGACAAGGGAATGACAATACATTCTGGGCCAATTTTTTTGGACTGAATCCAAAGGAGAACCAGAGACACATCAATCAGTGGGGACTGAATTGGGGAAGTTCAATAGAAAACAGAGTCTGGGGAGTCAAGCAGCCCATCTGGATAGACACACATGATGCTTATCTCCATTATTTGGAAGTCCCAGAGTTGAGGACAGTCATCAATAAGAGAGCAGACATGATGGCCTCTGCCTTTCCAATTCTAGTAGATAGGGATGGAGAGAGAGTGGAGAATCACTGGGCCATTGACCTAGTGGAGAATCCAAATCCCACACAGTCATGGAGTGATGTGATATTCAGTCTCTCAGTAAATGACTCATTGTACAGTAATGTGTTCGCCTATGCACCAAAGAGGTCCTTTGGAGTGGTCAATCTATTGGTCCCACTTCCTTCTGACAAGATTGTCATCAATACCACTGGGAAGAGACTCAGACAGATGGACATAGAGGGTCTCATTAGAGACTTCCAATTCTGCTATGATGATGGAAACAAGGACACACTGGAAGTGGATGAGGTCATCTATCTGACCACCCCAGATGGTCTGAACATCATCAATCCCAACAGTCGAATGGATGCCCTCAAGTATCCCCTATCAAATATCAGAGCAGCCTACAACAAAAGAAATGTCCTTCTGGAGAACATTGGAGCCATAGGAATCCTCTCAGCACAGAAGGGAGACATGGGAGGAGCAATCCCAATGACCCCAGAGGAGAAGTATGACATCCAGCGTGACTGGTACAGAAGGTCAAAGGATGAATTGATTATCACTGAGGCAGATGTCTCATGGCAGCCCATGTCATTCCCTACAAAAGACCTCATGCTCTATGAGGAATTAACTGCAGACAAGATGGCCATTGTGGATATCTTCGGCCTCAACTCCTATGTGTTCAGCCAAGAGAAGGGAGCCACATTCTCCAATGTGAAGGAAGGTCTGAAAATGGCATACCAGACATCCATCATCCCAGACACTGAGGCCATGTATGATGGACTCTCTGAGCAGCTAGGTCTCACAAAGGATGGATTGAGATTGGTCCCAGATTTCACACATGTGCAAGTGCTGGCAGAAGATGAGAATGAAGCAGCTAAAGCATTGGACACAAGAGCAGCAGCACTCCTCAAGATTCAGCAGTCTGGAGTCATATTGACAGATGAAGAGATGAGACTCATCCTCAATCTATAGGATGCCCATAGAGGCCCTTTAGAGACGATTTAAGAGACTTTATCTCATTTCTGGACCCAAACTATGTCCAGACCCCTATTGATTCACGCTGGAATGTCTAAAAGTTCTCAGCATGGACTGCATAAACATGGCCAGTCCAGCAGCACAATCTGGAGCATCATCATTCCGATTCTTGCCCTCCTTGGAGAATGAGTACATGTTCTCCATGAATTGGACACAGTCTGGAGTCTCTCTCTGGACCCACTTGAAAGTGTTGAGGATGAATGCACTCTGCATGATGATTCTGGTCATCTTGTTTGTAGTGTTGTGGACTTGGAGAATCTTGGCCCTTGTCTGCCTTGACAATTCCCTTGAGTACATGGCTCCCATGCTATTGGATTCCACTCTGCAATATGAGACCCTCCACTTGTTCAGTATGGCTGCAGCCAGTGGGATAGTCACATCAGTATTCTCTCTGGTGTAGATGTAGTCCACAATATAAATCTCTGACCCTATCACTGCACCCACTATCAGAGCCATGTAGTCATTCCCTTGGTCTGCCACATCTATGTAAGCAAAGGAGCCATCCATGAGAGTCTCTCTTCCATTGTGTTGGGCATTCATTGGCTCTGGTGTGACTGCTCTGATGTAGTCCTCTGGAGATACAATCTGCATCCCTCCAAAGAGTCTGCCCTCCATGTCCACTGGCTGCTGCTGATACTCTGCCAGCCATATCTCTTTGGCCATCCTTGACCTCTTCTCATGATACTCCTCAGAGGTCATCACGTTCTCACAGAAGGACCTATCATGGTCATCCAGTGCTGAGACCACAATACTCTCCTCATAATCACCACCAGCCATGGCCTCTCCAATGACATCAGATACAGACCATCTGGTCCCTATGTCTATCCTTGAGCATCCACTCTCCATCCTTGAGTCATGAGTGGCACTCTTCCACTGTTTGATTGAGTCATTCTTTGTGTCACTCAGTGCATCCTCAAGGCCTCTGTATAAGTCATCTGTGATGGCTACCT
>OCVQ010000545.1_pt1 | contig 34930 bp, 33 predicted proteins | sample 1539061 | NCBI WGS metagenome assembly OCVQ01 (sample SAMEA3355526, study PRJEB22509) | marine metagenome | biome: marine; feature: river plume; material: water | place: USA | collected 2010-08-08 | depth 0.5 m | reverse complement strand
TGGCTGCCATTTGCAGGACCCATTTAATCGTGAATATACATCTTCGCACGCAATACTAACAAATACCGTACAATTGAATTGTTACAACACAGATTACGGGAGAATGTGCTGTCTACCAAATGACATTGTATTTAATTCTGAGATGAAGAATGGTAAAATTTATGAGGAACATCTCATCGTTAAGAACATTATTCCATTATTTAACACATTAGACACATTATTATTTTTAGATATTGGATCACATATAGGCAGTCATTCTGTGATTTATTCTAAATTATTTCCTAATTCTCAAATTTTAGCATTTGAACCGCAATCAATTATATTCAATATCTTGAATACAAATATTCGTCAGAATAATATTACTAACTGTTCTGTATATAATAATGCTGTCGGACATACAAATATGGAGACTACTATGAGTAATTATTTATATGATGGGTATGATTGTGAGATAGAATATGGAGGGGATAAGACATTAAATTATGGTGGAATTGGGTTAGGTAAGAACGGGGAGTATGTAAAAATGATTAGTATTGACAGTTTAAACCTTGACCGTTGCGATTACATTAAAATCGATGTTGAAGGTGCTGAAATATTAGTTTTAACCGGCGCATTGAATACAATAAATAAGTACCATCCTATAATATTCTTTGAAGAAACGGACAAGACAGTATCTGCCGAAATGATTGAATCTATGAATATTAACATTAATTTTGAAACACCTAGAGAATTACTACTTAAAATTGGTTATCATATCACAAATATTGACAATAATAATTGTCTGGCAACATATCCAACATAATTTATTGGATATAATGTAATGTAATGTATTTGTAGTTTTACACATTTGAATAGTATTGATACAAATAAAACCATGGGTCTACTTCACACTCTGTTGGAATAATCGGATTAAATAAAGTTATATTTTTTATAAACATACTAGACAATATTTGCTGGTCGCATCCAATAAATTTATCATTTACAATGTAATACTGAAAATACTTGTAATATAATTCGCACATGTTTAATAATGTTTTTTTATGACCTCCAAACATTGACCCTGAGAAATGAACTTCATCACAGAAAAAGTCCTGCATTTTTGTAAAACCATTTAACAAGACAATATCTAGCTTGTCCTGTGAAATTTGTTCGGCATTTGGATAACTCGATAAAAAGGGAATAATATTCTTGTCGCGAACATTCCCTATATCATTCCATACAAAATATTCACTATTATATGGATTGATACCAATTGCCTCTTTTAAAAAATGAAACTTAGAATTCCATAACTGATAACATCCTCTAGCACGTCCACAACGCTTATTTGGGTCTAATCCTTCTTGATACTCCCATATATCAGTGTATAATTTGTTTATTTCTAATTCCATTAATTCTTTTACAATAATTGTGTATTGTATATTTTGATTAGTTCTCAATATAGCTTCCAAATATGATTTATCGGATTCACATGTAAAAATTATTATATTTGTTTTTATATTTTCTAATAGGTTTCTTATCCATCTATCATATTCTTCAAATGTATGCTTTGACTTATTAAGTCGATAATAACAGGTAATTATAGACGACATATATATTATTGATTACTAACTAACCTATAAATCATTTGCAAACAACATAAAAACAATTTAACCTATATATTGTATAATAACCATGGTAAAAATATGCAATGACGCCTATCCATCCAATTCAAAGTACGACTCGCATTTTGAATTGTATCCATATCCCCTCAGTGATTTTCAAAAATATGCGATTGAAGCTATTGTTGAAAAACAACATGTATTAGTCACCGCACATACTGGTAGCGGTAAAACATTACCTGCTGAATTTGCTATCCAATATTTCGCAAAAATCGGGAAAAAGGTCATATATACAAGTCCTATTAAAGCATTATCTAATCAAAAATACTATGAATTCACCAAAAAATTTCCAAGTATATCATTCGGTCTTTTTACGGGTGATATTAAAACCAATCCTGATGCGGATGTTCTTATTATGACAACTGAAATATTAATGAATTATTTATTCACATCCACTACCAACAGCGAATCTACTGAATCTCAAAATGCTCTTCAGTTTCAAATTGATATTCAAAATGACCTAGCTTGTGTTGTATTTGATGAAGTTCATTATATTAATGATGCTGAAAGAGGTCAAACCTGGGAGAAGACAATTCTAATGTTACCAAGACATATACAGATGGTAATGCTTTCCGCTACCATTGATAATCCAGAAGGATTCGCAAAATGGTGCGAAAAAGAGGATATGGAACCGGACGCAAAGTGTGTATATTTAGCTTCTACTAATCATAGAGTAGTCCCTCTATCACATTACGGATTTTTAACCACTACTGAAGCAGTCTATAAAACGATTCGAGATAAAGAAACACAAACAGAAATACGAGACAATAGTAACAAACTAATTCCATTACAAGACGCAAACGGCAACTTCAATGAAGTTAATGCGAAAAAATTAGACAAAATTAAGAATATGTTTGAAACTAATCGGATTCGTATTAATCGAAAACACGCATTAAATCAGTTATCATCCTTTTTAAAGGAAAATGAAATGTTACCAGCAATCGCGTTTGTTTTTTCCAGAAAAAACGTAGAGGCTTGCGCGCATGATATTACTGTGACTTTAACTGAATTTGACAGTAAAATTGGCTATACTGTTCGTAATGAATGCGAACAAATTATTCGAAAATTACCAAATTTTAAGGAATATCTCGAACTACCAGAATATAATAGTTTAGTTTCCCTTTTAGAAAAGGGTATTGGTATTCATCATTCCGGTATGATTCCTATTTTACGAGAAATTGTTGAATTAATGATTTCAAAACGGTATATTAAACTGTTATTCGCAACCGAATCATTTGCTATCGGACTTGATTGTCCTATTAAAACCGCTGTTTTTACGAGTTTAACCAAGTTTGACGGACATACAGAACGATTCTTATTGGCACATGAATATACACAAATGGCCGGTCGGGCTGGAAGACGTGGCATTGATACAGTCGGACATGTAGTACATTGCAATAATATATTCAATACACCTATGTTATCTGACTATAAAACAATACTTGGTGGAAAACCACAACAACTTGTATCCAAATATCATGTTTCTTATTCTCTTATTTTAAACCTTATTAAAAACGGACAAACTAAGGATTTTCATATATTTTCACAAAAAAGTATGGTCCAACGAGAAATTGAGAAATCCATTATTGGTATAAACGCTGAAATACATAAGACCGAACAAGCGATTATCGAAAAAGAAAAGAGTATATCTTCATCACGTACACCTCGTAATCTTTGCGAAACGTATATTAATCTACAAAATGACCTACAAACAGCTACTAACAAAAAACGTAAACAGGTTGAAAAAGATATTCGGAATATAGAAGACGAATATAAATACATTAAAACTGATTCATCCAAACTAGAGTCTTATTTAGAATTAAAAAACAAAATTACTACACTCAATGCGGATACCGCTTATACTAATACATATATAAAAGTTCAATCGGACCATATTTGCGATATTATGTGTGAAAAAGGCTTTATTATTCGAAATCATGATGATACGTATGTACTTACTTTACTTGGTAACATTGCGTCGAATATTGCTGAAATACATCCTCTTATTTTATCAGAGCTTATGACAAAATGGTCTAATTTCGAAGAATTCACTCCAATTCAATTAATTGGATTATTGTCATGTTTTACTGATATCAGAGTTCCAGATGATATGCGCGTCCATACACTTAATATTTCTGATTCGTTTTTAGAATCTAGGATAAAGGCAATCCAGCTTCACTATGATAGATATTCAGACTTAGAACAAGAAAAAAACGTAAATACTGGATTAAACTATAATAATCCTTTGATATACGATATGGTGGAATTCTCGATGAAATGGTGTGAATGTAATACTGAAACAGAATGTAAACAGTTCCTACAAAATGACGTATATACTATGTCTATTTCTGTGGGGGATTTTACGAAAGCCATGCTGAAAATCGTAACTATTAGTAAAGAACTCATTAACGTTTGCCAGCAATTGAACTTAGTCGAATTACAACATAAGTTAGCACAGATAGAAGATATGGTATTAAAATATATCACAACTTCACAAAGTTTATACGTGTAAATATCTCCCGGTCTCATTACATCAGATGAGAATTACACTCAATTTTTTTCAATTCTTGTTTTAACATATTACGACGGTTTTCGATTATATTATCCATTGGTACTGATTTCATCATGTCTCTATAATATCCTGTAAAATTTTCTAATACTTTTTCTGTTCTTGGAATAATTTCATCAAATTCTTCACAAAATATATATCGGGTTACATCTAATTTATCCATATGCATTGATTTATCGGATACTATTATCTTTTTCGCCCAAATCATACGGTCACAACGAATATGTTCGAATATATTGAATGCTTCAAAATGATGTATGTTGATAATTACTTTACATCGCTTAATTAATTCGTCTCGTTCTTTATCCCAACCTAATATATTTATTGTTTTCCATTTAGTCTTTTGTAAATCATTCCATAATTTAGTCCGTCTGTATGTATTCGATTTGTCTACCGTATCTGATGTTTTTGGAAGTGCGTTTATTATACCAATATCATAATCATATTTATCATCCATATTTTGTAATTGTACTTGGTCGCGTAAGTTATATTGATATGGCAGATAAACGACTTCTTTCTTAATAGGAACATTATAATGCTTGGCATATTCTTTTAAAAACATAATGTTTGCCTGACTATAATCAGCTATTTGAATATTATATTTGAGTAAATTTATTATATGCTTCATTCGTATCTCTTCTGACAACATTTCCACATTTAAAAAAACTACTCGATTACTAGATAACACTTCATTAATAAAATACCGGTCATTTTCATCAATATTTAACCACATTTGGGTTATAACATATATCGAATTGCTTTGTCTAAAACGCTCTACGGTGAAATTTTCTAATGAAATCACGTCGCTGAATATATGTAATGAATATAGATAATCTTCTAATACTTTGGGAACACGTACGTTTGATTCCTCCTTTGTTACCAATACATAATTATAAGATGTATCCATTTGTATATACCAAGATACACAAGAATATTTATATACTTTTCACGTATTTTACAAATTGCAATCTATTTGTAAAATTGAATATAATATTACAAATAAAAGTTTATCATAATTAAATGGTCTTATAGACTGAAATAAAGTGAAATATGTCAAGTTCCGACACGGATGATTCATCATATAACACATCTATGATGAATTTTAACTCTAATTTAAGTTCTACTTCAGAAACCACTACTACATCAGATTCATCAACCGCCTATGATAGTAATTCAGATGATATAAATTCGAATTACGACGATGAAATAGAAGACATAATAGAAGATATATATTTCCATGAAGAACAGTTTTTAGATAGTGAAAAACAAAATAATCACTATTATATTGGCATAAATAAGGTATCGCGTGATAACAATTATATATTATACGCAAACTCGATTACTATACCGTCTTTCTTTCGATACAATATAAAACATGTTGGTCTCTATTTACAAGAATATAGTATTTTCAGATGTAATTCCAATATAGACATTATGAAACTATTTATATTAGACGACCATACATATACTGTTGTATTGAAAACACATTGGTTACGTATAATCCAACGACATTGGAAAAATATATACTCGCAGAGAAAACTGACTATTAAAAAGAGGAAACAATTACAGGCAAGAATGTATTTTGAAAAACACGGTAGATATCCAGACAATTCATATATTATACCAACAATACATGGAATGTTGGTATCATACAACACAAAATTACTTGTCAAATGTCATTAAATATAAAAATTGGTTGATATCGACTAGTATTTCATCGCGAATACTTAATAAGTCGGTATCTTTTTTATCATCGAAAAACAGATTTATATCTATTAAAAATTCGCGATAGTCATAAATACGGGTTTTAAAGTCACGCGTATTTGAAGGGTCTATTAAATCTATGCGTTTTTCTAGCATTTTAATACGACGCTCCTCTTTACCTAACAATACTTCTATAAAGCTATCTATGTGTTTATTTAAATTATCATACAATTCGTCTGTAGCTTTATGCTGAGAATAAGAACGAGTTTTCCAGTGATATAGTTTCACCATATTTAATACCTCCAAAAATATTTTTACTATATGTGAACTCGTCTTATTTGAAATTGTAGAGTGCTTCTTTCGGGTTTTGCGGTCACCTCCTTTTTTCTTCCCATTTGTTTTGTTTTTCTTTATGTTAGGCATCACTATACAGTATTGTCAGATTATATTTCCATCTCTAAAGGTTTTCTATAATATTTACAAGTTTACAAGTCTAATGGTTACAATTACAGCTGTGTAAAATTGAATTGATTTATTCGCCCATTCATTATTGTAATTACATAATAATAATGACACCTACTCCAGAAGAACGTCTCAAGTGGTTAACTACCCTTACCAGATACTTATATTCACGTATTGAAGTGAAACAATCCTTATTCGTTTCTCTTCTTCAACGAGACGTAGAGCAGGCATTGTTTTGGGGATACGAATTATATTATTCAGGATTTCAAGAAGAAACCTTTGAGTTTGTAATAGATATTTATGATGAAATTTATGCCGAGTTAAATCCGACATTACAACTAGTTATTTCAAATTTAATTGAAGAATGGGAACTCTGTGAAGATAATAGCAAAGATTGCAATCTAGGTAGCATTATTTATACGTTATCACAGCGTAAATACAATCTAGTATCTTTCGTAAAATCAAAATTAAAATATAATATCACTAAAGACTCTACTCCGGAACTGGTTATGCCCGAATGTGTTATGACTTTATTACCCGAACATATTGAAAAATATAAAACCCACATAGTATCTGTTAAAGATGGAGAAAACGCATATGATGTATTGAAGAATATTAAGTTATATCCTTCAATTAAAGAGTATAACAATCTATTCGATACGTGTATGCCTGATAAATTCGAAGAAATATACAAGTCCAGTTTAGAAACATGGTTATTTTACGCTTCTGAAAGTCCTGTATGGTTATCGCGCATCCAGGAATATGAGGGAACTATTGATTATGAGAATCAAATCGTTAGGTTTGATAATGAAGATAATGAACAACATTTTTGTGAATTATGGAATTATGAACCGAACGAGTTACCAAGTAATATACAAGAATTATCAATTGGTAATGGGAAAGACAAACAACAAACTATCAAACAATTTTGCAGGAAATTCAAACATACAGTTACATGTAAGGCTACTGTTAAGAAGAATTCTACTACATCAGAAAACAAGGGAGGCGAATGAATATGTCAAGTAAGCTGTTGTCATCATCAAGATACCGCCCCATAAGGTATCTATAACTGCTAGATTTAACGACCATTTTGTAAATAAAGCATACGCGGTCGCATCATATACCCCATAAATTACTAAACCAAATAAAAAAGCGTCTAATAAGGATGCCTTTTTTTGTAAAATAAAATAATTTATGCCGAATATCATAAAAGCATAACTCAGAAAAACCCCTATCATCTTTACACTCGGCTTTGTTAGTTGAATATTTTCGATTTGTTGTAAATATGGCTCCTTTATCAATGATAGATATGCCGCATCTAAACCAAGCATCACTAACCCGGATATTACTATGTCTGAATACATTTATTTTCCTACTATACAATAACAAATATATTTTTAGTTGGTGTTACTAGTAAACATGTTACGTATCTTTTGTATATTTTCTTGAATCTGAATATAATATTTGGTAGGTGTTGGGGTAAGACAACGCTTGTCAGATGTCGTCTTCCCATCATAATTAACTTCTCGCTTTCTTGCTTTACATTGCGACGGTATTTGTATTGGTTTTGAAGACGTATGTATATATTCCTTAGAGTTATCCTCATCTATTATACTATTACTGCGACTATCCACACTAGAATTGCTACAATCATCGTCGTTACTATCGGCACGATTTAATCGAATCGGATTAAAGTTTTCAAAATTATTGAAAGTACATTCATTACTAATACTTCGTGATATCATCTAATATATTATACCTTACCATTTTTTTACTTACAAAATATGTAAAATTGATATATGATAACTAGTTTATAAAATATTACAAATAATAATACTAATATGTCTTGTTTAGATGTAACGATGTGTATGCCCGACCAAACATTCAATCATATAAACTGTAATTTTACAATTAGATTTACAGAGTACATATGTAATCCGACATATACGTGTCGACGTACCGACGGATTATATGATTGTTGTGCGTCTAATATTGCTGACTGTATTATAGAACGACTCAATCTTCAATTATTACCAACTATAACACCCACCCTATCACCTCACTTCGTTACATCATGTGAAGTTACATGTGAATTGGCTCCTAACACAAATAAATGTTACTGGTATGAAAGTCAGAATCTAGATATATCGTGTATTGACAAAGACAATAAATATTGTTGTTCGCATAGTCGGGCGAATTGTTGTCAAACGTCCATTCTACATGTTTATATTATATTTGGTTTACTATTATTGCTAATCATAGGGTGTGTATATTATAAGTATATCGTATACAATTATACTCGTATAGTACCTGACAAAACTACATCCAATACACCTCTAGAAAAGAAGAACGATACGGTTGTATCTGAACTGTGTAAAATATGAAACATTGTTTACAACTAGTTATATTTGTGTGTTTTTTAATTGTATAAATAAAAAGTAAAAAAAGAATCGACGACGAAAATGAAAAATGGACATTTTAAAAATGTCCATTTTCAATTTTGTCCAAATAGTTTTGTAAAAACACATGGTTGAAAATACGGATGTGACCTATATGCTTTAAATTCAAAATGTTATGACAAAATTACGAATGCATAAAAAATAAGTATATTACCCGGACAATGAATTAAAGTGCTCTGTAAATATAGAACATATAGAACATTTAGAATGAGTTTAGTTCCAAAACGTTCCATTAATTATGAATGTAAAACATGTGACTATAATACGAATAGAATGAGTCAATATGAACGTCATTTGTTGACAGCAAAGCATGAAAATAGAACATTTAGAACAAAAAAAGTTCCAAAAAGTTCGGTAAAATATGAATGCGAATGTGGTAAGCAATATACAGCAAGGAATAGTCTATGGTATCATCGCAATAAATGTACGTATATCACCCCCAATATATTGGACCATAATACACCCACACATGCTCCATTAATCGACTCAACGTTGATAGTCGAATTATTAAAAGAGAACAAAGAACTTCGTGAAATGATGATAGAACAGAATAAGCATGTACTTGACATAGCAAAGAATTCGGGAAACACTACCAACAATACGATAAACAATACCACCAACAATCGTTTCAATTTGAATGTTTTCTTGAATGAGACATGCAAAGATGCTATCAATCTAAACGATTTTATTCAGTCGATAGAATTGTCAATCAATGATTTTATAAATACAGGTGAAGTAGGGTATGTAAAAGGAATATCAAATATTATGGTGGAACGTATCCGTGATATGGAACCTCATATACGTCCTATCCATTGTACCGATTTGAAACGTGAAATAGTCTATGTGAAAGATTCTAATAAATGGACGAAAGAAGATGACAATAAAACACATCTAAGGAAAGCTGTCAAGATAGTTGCTAATAAGAATAAAGACTTAGTACATCCATGGAGAGAAGAGAATCCAAATTATGAGATATTGGATACACCTGAATGTAATAAATTTTTTGAATATACAAAGGCCTCATTGGGTGGTTATGGTAAAGAAGAGGATATCAAATTTGATAACAAAATAATTAGTAATATCCTGAAAGAAACCGTTATTGATAAGAATTTATTAGAAAATTAGTTATAGGTTTGTTTTGTGTGTTTTTAATTGTATAAATAATAAAGTAAAAAAGAATCGACGACGAAAATGAAAAATGGACAATTATAAAATGTCCAATTTCGATTTTGTCAAAATAGTTTCGTAAAACACATATAGGAAAAATGTGATTGTTATGATAATGCATTAAAATACGGAAAATATACAAAAATGTTGACTGCGAAAAATAATAAGTATATTATACCGAAAATGACTTAGGCATTAAATTGGTTGATTATTAAATCAACTATTTAATGCCGAAAAATGCCGAAAAATTCCATTGTAAAAAATGTAACTTTACATGCTATAAAAAAAGTAATTACGACAAACATTTATTGACACGTAAACATAACAATGTCAACGGAATCAACCAAAAAAATGCCGTCGACGGATATACATGTGATGTATGTAACAAGACTTTCAAAGACCGTTCTGGATTATGGAGACATAATAAAAATAAATCATGTACGCCTTCTATTGGTTCAAATACGAATGACGCCCCCTCAATATCAATCGACACAGCTTTGATAGTCGAATTATTAAAAGAGAACAAAGAACTGCGCGAAATGATGATAGAACAGAATAAGCAGGTACTTGACATAGCAAAGAATTCGGGAAACACTACCAACACTACCAACAATACGATAAACAATACTACCAATAATCGTTTCAATTTGAATGTATTTTTGAATGAGACATGCAAAGATGCTATAAATTTGAACGATTTTATTCAATCCATAGAATTATCGATAGGGGATTTCATAAATACTGGAGAAGTAGGGTATGTAAAAGGAATATCTAATATAATGGTAGAGCGTATCCGAGATATGGAACCGCATATTCGACCCATTCATTGTACCGATTTGAAACGCGAAATAGTATATGTGAAAGATTCTAATAAATGGGAAAAGGAAGACGAAAACAAGACTCATTTGAGAAAGGCAGTCAAGATAGTTGCTAATAAGAATAAAGACTTAGTACATCCATGGAGAGAAGAGAATCCAAATTATGAGATATTGGATACACCTGAATGTAATAAATTCTTTGAATATACGAAGGCCTCATTGGGTGGTTATGGTAAAGAAGAGGATATAAGATTTGATAACAAAATAATTAGTAATATCCTGAAAGAAACAGTAATTGATAAGAATTTATTAGAAAATTAGATTGAAAACTAGACATATGTAACGTCTAGTTTTCAATTTTGGTGAAAGAATTTTGTAAAAACACCTGAATACCTACAATTCACTATGAAATAGGACCATTCATTACATATCTTCTTCAAATGCTGGTATATGTAAATATTCATAAAAATGTTCTCTTACAATATACATTAAACCCGACACTGGGTCATAATCGCTACATACCCGGTCGACCGCGTCTAATGGCTTCATGTGTGGATTGAAAATATTATAATAATGACACATTTCTTGTTTTGATTTGAACACTTTATTCATATAACCAACATGTTTGTTTTTTCCATTACATTCAGAACAATCCATAGGTCCAGAAGTGTTAACTGTCTGAACTTCTAAGATGTAAGGCATATGTCGTATAATATGACTGTATACGTTTCACACCTTTGAATATGTAATATGTGACAACTTTAAGTTGTTTCTATGCGTAAATAACTTGAACTAATATGTAATATTATCTAACTCACTTTCACTTGACATACTTCTCAAAAATCGTCGACCGGATAGTATATGTTTGATGTCTGATAATGATGCGTGTAATTCCTTAATTTCCTTTTCATGTCTCTTGATAATATCATATTGTTGGTTGATAATAATTTGTAAGGCGGATATTAGATTATTCAGATTGACATCTGTATTAGTAGATATACTAGATAATTGTGGTAATGTTGGTTCGTTCATTGTATGAAATACCCAATCAATATTTATATGGTTTATCAGATAAAATATGTATCTTTATCACGATGAAGAAAGTGTCATATCAGCTACTACAGGTAAATGGTCGGAACCGTATATAATAAATCCATTTTCCATATCTGACGGATATTCAGCACACGTTGATAATGAATTCGGAGTAAACCCTTTGGATAGAATATTATCAATATTCATTTTGCGCTCAATATAATAAGTAGGACAAGTAGTGTTGTGAATAGTATAGTTAGGAATATTGTATAGTTTGGTATTCAGTCGATACTGATGATTGAAATCACCAGCAATGATACAGTGATTAGCCTCTAGCAAAGTAGGCATTATCGTTTTCAATTGTTTGTTTCTTTTATCTACCGACACATCGCTTAGATGGACGTTATATATTTTACACGGCCGCTTTTTATAGACACAATTTGTTTGTATTCCATAATCTAATGGTAAATGTTGCATATTTGTTTCTGAAAAATCATTTCGTATAAATAATGACACGTTTCCGCTATTATTTTTGGTATCGTCCCAATTGATACGAACCAATTGTGTTATAATGTAGGTTTTATGTAACATTTGGTGTAATTGGTTGTATTGTTCTGGCATTACTTCCTGTAATAATATAATAGACGGGTTGATATCAAGGATGCGTTTCATAATAACTTGAAATCGGTTTTTAGCATTGCATCGTATCTCTTTTTTAACTAGTTGATATGTTTGATTGTCAATCCATTCAGATGCTAAAGTATTCCATGTGAGTACTTTCATACTAGATATACAATATGTAAGAATAAAACCCATATTGTGTATTTGATGTGTACGATACTACTTACATCAATTATACTACACTATCATCGTCGGCCCAATTGTCGAGTTCTTCATGTTGTAATACAATAGATGGTCTAGAACGTTTTGGATACTCGGATGCTGATTCCTGAATTCGTCTCTCCAGTTCGTTTTCTTTTTGTCTGAGAGTAAATAACGTTTCTCTATCCATATAATTGAGAAATGAGTTGATTTTATTATACTTATTGCGTGAAATCGTATCCATAATAATTTCAAAATCGGTAGTAAGACCTTGTTTAGTTTTGATAATTTCATTATAATCAATATTCATCCTTTCCATTACTTCATTCCATTCATCTAATTTCGTTTTCGGATTTTGATGTTCCCATAAATGTTTGTTATTCCATGGACCAAGTACATCCATTCTATAATCAATTCGGTTATGGAGTAACGAGTATTTTTCTCTTAGAGTCTGTATACGGTCTTTTAGTTCGTCAAACTTATAATACTTAGATATGGATAATACGAGTGAAATATAGGTAGAAATAGTAATTGAAAATACAGATATGATATCAATATTAATACCAAACTGAGTTTTAGTTGCTTGAAAGAATCCTGATATTGTCGACATAAAAATTACGGAGGTTTGAATATTATTCACCATGTTAGTTAAATCAGCATATTTCAAATCAAGTAGACGCTTACATTCTTTGCCCTCTTTTAAAATGAAATTATTGGATTTACGTATTGATGCTAACTGATTTTTGAATATAATATATTCTTTAGACGAGAACCAGTCAAAGTTATCGGGTAGACTATGTGTAATTGACGTTAGGTCATCATCTGATGGCGACGGTTTTACATTATCGTTATGTGGTTGAGGAATAGTATCATATATAACATCGGTATTCTCTTCGATTACAGATTCTTCAATATTGAGTTTTTTGATAGACTTATAATGAGGTTTATTATCAGATATAATGTCGTTTATTTCAGTGGGTTCCGGAATAGAATTAAATGTAGGTATAGGAGTATCAATAATCGATAATACATTTTCATTCAGTTCATTCTTATTATGTGAATTAGTATTAACACTCATTTACATAATACAAATATTTTTAGTTAGTAAATTCTACTAAATTTCTTGTGTCATAGGAGTATCTATTTTTACATCCGGTTCAGGTTGTTCGCATTTATCCGCATTTGGTTCTTCAGTAAGGTTAATCTGGAGGGTTTTAGTAACTTTAGTTTTAGTATTTGTCTGTTGTAAATAGTAAAGTACCCAGTTTGGTAAATTACTGACACAATTCATAACAGAATTATATGTAATGCTAGTAATTATGGTATCTGATTTATCATTAAACTGTATACTATACCACCAATATGGAGGTATATGTAGAGTATGTCCGTAAGTAATATCAAATTCTAGGAATTTAAGTTTATCAACGTCATTTTTATGTTTTGTATCTGGATTCCATACATTTACTCGTGAACGGAATTCGTAATTTTCAAAGTCTCTATATGGATACAAGTATTTGTGACTTTTCCAAGGCGTCATCTTAATTTTTACTTTCCCAGAATGGACTGAAATGAATTTTCGAAAGTCGGTATGATATCTGAGGGGTGTTACTGTTTTTGACGAACCAGTAATAATATCATATTTAGTAACCATAGACATCTGTGGTTTTAAATAGGTATCATTTGAATGAAAAACGTGGTATAAATCCGCGTTTTCAATAAAATCTTCGTTATTCTCGGTGAAATAATTCGATTGCGTGTCGGTTTTCATTAAACCAATAGCAGAAGTAACGGGCAATACAATATAATCAACATTATCATCTTTATAGTAATCTCGAATATCCTTTACTTTAATATCGAATTTATCGTTATTGGTTAACGTGTCTATATTAATTTTGTCAAAAAAATCGGGGATTACACTCTCATATTCAAATAAAACCGGTTGTTTGATATTGCATACTTCTTGGAGGTATTGATTATTCGTGTAATCCATTTCATATACCTCTAAATCTTCACTGGTTTTGAGCTGGTTAATTATATGGATATAAATTACCAGTACGATGATAAACAATAATAAATTAAATAAGCCCGACATAGTATATAATAGAATATACTATTTTTATACCTATTTGTACGATAAAATATTTATGCAAAAATGGTTTTCAGTAACATTTCACTCTCTTCTTTCTTGTAAAATTTCACCATTTGTTTTACATTTGAAGAAATAAAAGAGTTTAAAATACTCGTTGTAGTGGTGATAAATGAAGGAGTATTGTATAATTCAAGCTTTGTTAAATATTTGTCATATTTGTTATTCTGACCGTGTTCGGCAAAATTAAGTATGATTGAACGATGTCGTTCAACTGCGGAGATACTTAACGTATCAAGATTAATGTGTATTTCAATTTGTTTATATTTGTGAATACAATCATTGATAATTCTTGCTAAAAATAGACTAATATCATGGTAATTATTCGGGTTTGCAAACATTTTGAAAATGGAATAATCTATAAAAATCTTATTATTATCAAATACAAAAATAGACTTTTCTAACATTGTATCAATGCCTATCGTATTTGTCACTAAATCCGCACATTCGTATTTTTGTGATTTTTTAAAGAAACTGTTTTTTTTGTTACTAATATAATATTTATCTTGTATTCCTTCGATAACACTTCGCACATCCATTTCCGATGGATTAAAAATATATAATATCTATATTTTTAATTATGCATGGATACATTTATACTGTTTACGCATCATCTTTATTGATTTCACTATTGACTAGTTCTCTCATATCGACACTCGGAGTTGTATTAACGGTGTTACCACCCAGACTAACCACGCTAGTTAAATCCGTATCAATACCAACTGTATTAGTTTTATTATTTGGATTAACATCAGATAATATGTCTATCCTTTCTTCCAATAACATTTTATTTACATCCATAGTATAAGATTGTAGTTTTAATATCATGTCTTTCATATCAGCTATTTCAGTAGCAAACATTTCAAATCGGGTATTAAACTCATCAATAATATCAGTAACAGTAGGTTCGGTACTGTCTTTGATTGTAGTATTCAATGAAGTCTCTAGTGAGGCTACACGTTTATCTAACGCCGAAATAAATTGTTGTAGGGTTAACCCAGTAGGAGTAGCGGTCGGTTGTGGTGTAGGTTGTGGTGTAGGTTGTGATGTAGGCTGTGGTGTACGTGGAGGAACGGATGTAGGTACAGGTTGTTGTAGAGGCGCGGTAACCCGTCTTCTTATAGCAGCAGCATTAGAACCACTCATATTTGATATATAAATAATTATAGGTTGTCTCTAACTAAGTTTTTAAGAAATATATATATATATAGCATTCAATCGTGGGTTGAACACAACATTGGTATCTTAATTTTTATTCAGTCAGCTCATTGGTTTCTTCATGAGCGTTATCATTATTTTCCTTGTTTTACCGTGTAAATATCTCCAAATGTATGACATTCTTATGATGAGATTACACAAATAGATAACGAAATTATGCTACCATTTCCCCTTTTATCTGAGCGTGATGCTGATAATCCTTAAGTTTAAAATCTTCAAGCACATAATCATTAATATTATCTCTTCGATTTAATATTTCTAATGTAGGGAATTGGTAAGGCTCACGTGATATTTGCTCTTGACATTGATTTACATGCTCCGCGTAGATGTGACAATCCCCGCCATAATGTATAAATTCATATGGTTCAAGTCCACATATTTTAGCAACCATATTTGTTAAGACTGAATATGAAGCTAAATTAAATGGAATTCCTAAAAATTCGTCATTTGCCCTCTGATACAGAACACAACTTAGTTTATTGCCATCAGTTACAAAGAATTGAAATAATATATGACATGGTGGTAAGACTCCTTCATCTAAATGCTCTGGATTCCATGCGCTTATTACGTGTCGTCTTGAGTTCCTTGTTTCTGGATTTTTAAGGTCGTTAATTACTTTTTGTAGTTGGTCGATTCCTTGACCTGTATAATCGGTTTCACAACCGGTATATGGAGCGTTCCAAAACCTCCAAGAATATCCATAAAGTGGTCCCAAACTTGCACCAGGTTCGTAGTCTAATCCACGTGATTCTAAAAATTCTGCTGTAGTATTTCCTTTCCATATTCCAACGCCTTGATTTGTTAATATTCTATTATCAGTTTGTCCTTTACAAAAGAATAGCAGTTCTTTAATACATGTTTTCCAAGCAGTTTTTTTGGTAGTTAATACTGGTATTTTACCATTCTCTAATGAGAAGTGCATAGCCGCACCTACGCCTCTAAGAGTTTTTCCATTTCTACCTTCTTCCAATTTTCCTTCATTTAGTAAGTCTTGAATCAAATTAAGATACTGGTACTCCTCATGTTTAGGCTGTGAAAGGTCACGATTCTTGTGCTTATTGATTTCAACCACATTCTTCAACATACTACTTATTGTATACTAAAATACTAGATTTATATCTATGTCTTTTTCCAAAATTATAATAAAGGTAAGTTATTATAATTTCCCGATTACCTGATTCGAACAGGTGACCGCACGATATATGCTATTAACTACTACAGTCGCGCGCTCTACCAACTGAGCTAAATTGGGATTCTACTTGTGTAAATAACTTACACAAATAGTATTATGAAAATTTGTTTATATCATTTTATGTAAAAGTATTTAACTGTATGTAATTTGTAAAAATATATTTTTCTATATGAATTATATAATCTATAATGGAATTAATTAACGATTCAGACTTATCTAGAAAGACCTTTTTATCTCATGTGTTCTCGACCACCGAGGAAGGACAGGCAGAATTATTAAATGTGATCCAATATTCGTCTATGGGGGTTATCCCTATTGTTGTGTTGAATAAATTAGTTCAACGATTCATTCCTGAAGCCGACCCTGATAAATCAACTTTAGAACTTTTAGCAGAAATCTTTATTCAATTGACAATAATGTTCTGTGGTGCTGTAATAATTCATCGCGCTATCACATATTTCCCCACCTACAGTGGTTTTAAATATGAGAGTTTGGCTTTAACAAATGTGATATTGGCGTTCCTAATTATTGTATTGAGTATCCAGACAAAATTGGGTATTAAAGTAAACATTTTAGTTGACCGTGCTCTTGAGCTATGGAATGGTCCATCTACTGATGAGACAAAGCAAAATGTTAAACAGAACGTACGCGTGTCTCAACATACTATGCATACACCTAGTCAAGCCGATTATTTAGATGATAGTCACATTCAAGGTGGAACATTCCCCCCTGCACCAGTAGCAACGGCGAGACCTGATATGGGTATGGGACATCAACCGAGAATGAGTCAACCCGACATGAGTATGTCATTTGGGCCAATGGCTGCTAATGGAGCATTAGGAGGTTCATTTGGTTCTGCATTCTAAATTGATTACCCATTTGAAGTGTTAAAGCATGAAAATATTACATACCTAATTATCGTTTGTAATATTTAATCGAAAGGATTACCCTTTAATTTACGACATTTATGGTTATCATTATGAATAAATCCCGGTTTACATATTTTAATACATCGATTTGTATCGAGATTTAATTTTTTACCTGGAGGGCATTTTTTAATCGTTTTTCGGGTTTTATCTCGTACACATTTGAAATTGTCATCACGTTTATACCCTATTTTACATGTATTAACACATCGTTTAGTATGGGGTTTATATTCCTTACCTTCCGGACATTTTCTAATAGGTTCGTCATTCAAAGATATTGCTTTAATATCGTCCTTTGAAAGTTGATTAGTATCAGTCACCATTTTATTAATCGTTTTTTCTATGGAAATCGGAAATTCATTTCCAGGAACTAATCTATGATTATCAAACCGCATGTTATGGTTGGTTAAAAATCCGTGTTCGCTAAGAATAACTTCATATTCGTTCATCAATACATTTGTATTATGACGCGAGTACACATTAGGATGAATCATATTTTGAAATAAATTAAAAGCCTTTTCAGAAAACTTTCTATTTAATAGATGTTTAGATTTTCGTAACATAAACATCAGTGCTATACCAACGCCGTAACTATCAATTGTATCAATAGATTTATTAAGAAAATCGTCATATCCCTTCATATCAAGCTCCATTGACATCTTGAAAAACTGTTTAAACATATTCTCGGATATGCGTTTATATTCAGGAGTATTCGGTTTGAAATCCGTGATGGTAGTAAAGAAGTATCCAGTAGGTTTGGACATATCCAAAGAAGCGTCAGAAAAATCTTTGGCCAGTTTAGACGCTGCCCCGGTAGCATATTTAGAATATGTATCTTTATTCCATAATATAATTTCAAACGGAAAAGACCAGTGAAGTTGTTTTGATAACCAATAATCAGAAGCTTTACAATTTTTGATTATATCATTTTTTTTTGACATGAACCCAAAATCAATAAAATTAATACGATGGGATTTCTCGTCATATACAATATTAGGGTGTTTTAGGTCATGATGAACGACCCCGGCTTTGTTAAACGCATTAAGACCGCGGAATAGTCGACTAACTTCCAACCAAAACAATTCGAGTTTTTTAATATTATTTGAAGTTTTTTTCCACTTATGTACGTGTTCGCCAAAAGCTTGTAAATCATGTCCTCCGTATTTCATTAATAATAATTTATAATTATTAATCTGTGTAGCGTCAAATCTGGTACAGTTAGAAATAGCCTTAACGTTCATCTCGTATTGATTATCAATATTACAATCTTGAGGTATTCCTAAATAGTACTCCTGTTTATTGTCAGCCATATCAATGAGACTAAATTCTTTTAATTCGTCATTCGCATCATTACGTTTCATAAGTTTTGACACAATCGACGCATCTGTACGATTTTTGCCTTCGCATTTCATTTGAGGTTTATGTACGCATCCAAATGACCCTTGCCCGATGACAATAGGTTGTCCGATGTCAGACATATGTATATACAATAGGTGGTTAAAAAACTAATTGAAGGTAATAGAATTAACCATATCCATTTTTTGTAGAGATGTATTCGTTGTAGATTCTTTTTCTATATTAGTAGCGTATTTGCGTTCTTTTTTCTTAATTTGTTTATAGATAAGGTGGATGTTCTCGCATACGGATGTAATTGTAGCTTTATCAGGCATGAGTTCGATATTATTCGGAATATCTTCAGTTAATAATGCGACCGCAAAATATAATAAATACCGACGACGTTTATTAGTAGTGGTAGTATACTTAATACAAAAAATAGTATGGAGTGAGTTTAATAATGCTTCGATATATTTGTTTTTAAGTTCATAACAATGGAAAAACAGTGCATCCCATAACAACCAAATAATATTCGTTTGGTATTTAGGTTCTATCGGATTATCATTTCTAGGAACACACAAACAAGGATTTTTGTTACTGTTACATACAATCGAAAATTCAATAAGCCATTCGATCCAATAACAGGCCTTAATCGTATTTTTGTTATCTTTTGATATATGATAACAAAATTCATTAATAGGTATGAATAATTCGTTAGGGTCCTTTTGTTTAAGTATATGTGTAGCGTATTCAGTAGATGGTGCGTGTAATCTGTCTGATATATGTGTCATATCAAATTCTTCTTTCCGTTTAATTCGAATAGGTTCAAAACTGTGTTTTCTGTTAGATAAAGTAAGTGTGGATACGATTTCAGCAAATAATTTGCGAATAGTTTCATGATTACGAAGTTGATGTGGATATGTAAAATTGCCTTCATTGATAATACTTTGAAATAACAGAAATCGTTTTTCTAAGTAAATAATGATTTTGGGATTACCAATATGAATATGTTTACCTGCGTAATGGAGTATATTTTCCCAAACATCCATAAAGTGTCCGGCACATATTAATTCGCAGCACCAATAACAAGCCGGTTCTATTTTATTTTTAATCATACTTTCAATAAAATTATTTCGGACCTGTAATTTTTTATAGTTGGAGAATGATATTCCATTAAAATCAGCGGGAACCCTATAATCATTGATATTAGTACCATCATTTACTTTGGGACTATTATCATCGAGCATTACTAGTTTTGTAATATCATTAGACAAAACTATTAAAAAATAAACATAATTAACATGTATTTTAGTAAACGATTGAATAGTAAAAAATAATACAAATCTAATTCTAAATCCAATAATGCTTGTGAGGTTTATTCTGTAATAATTCGAGGTACCACATTGATAGTTTGTAGTTCTTGTGACATTAGCTTATACGCATATGGAATTTCTACTTTCGAAAAGTCAGTATGATTATCACATGTTTTACAGAAATGTACGCTAAAGTCAGCAGTATCATACATCCTATTTTTCTTTCCATCATTGTATGAGGCGATTAATCCACACTTATTACAAACATGTGTACTGTATTTATCGGAAACATCATACATTCTTTCTCTACAAAATCTAGATATTCCATGAGCTATCATAACATCTCTTTCCATTTCTCCTATGCGGAACCCACCATCTCGGCTTCTACCTTCCGCCGGTTGTCGAGTCAAATTCACCATAGGACCAATAGACCTACTATGTTGTTTATCTGTAACCATGTGTTTTAGTCTTTGATAAAACACCGGACCAATGTAAATACTAGTTTCAAGTTGTTCTCCAGTTAATCCATTGTATAAAAGCTCGTTGCCGTAACTTTCATATCCAAGATTCTGTAGCTCTTTCGCGATGGTAGTAACATCTAGATTACCAAAGCTAGTTCCGTCACCAAACATTCCCAATTCTAATAGTACTTTACCCAGTAAGGTTTCTTTTAATTGTCCGATAGTCATTCTGGATGGAATAGCATGCGGGTTAATAATAATATCTGGACGATGTCCGTCTTTGGTAAATGGCATATCGCATTCAGGTATAATGTTACCAATAGTACCTTTTTGACCGTGGCGTGAACTTAACTTATCACCCAATACTGGTTTACGTAAAGCTCTTACTCTTACCTTTGCGAAATTATATCCATCTCCGTTACGTCCAGTATAGTTTTTATCAATATATGTTTCTTCTGTAGTTCTAAATGTTTTACTTTGGTCTTCATATTTAATTGTTTTCATAGGGTCATTACGGTTTTCTTTAATAGGTACAGTCTTAGCAATAATAACATCTCTATTTTCAACTAATTCATTTTCAGGAATAAACCCGTTAGCATTCAACTTACTATAGTTACCGAATTTGATTCCCTTCGTTTTAGCGGGGTCAGGTTGACATCTAATAATCTCATCACGTATAATGTTCTTATCTTCGTCTTTTTCAGTATGGTAAATAGTAGCCAGAAATAAACCTCTATCGAGAGACCCTTTATTAATTAATACACTATCTTCTTGGTTATATCCAGTATGTGTCATAATAGCTACATGAATCTGTGTACCAGACGGGATACGATTGAGTTGGATAAAATTCATGAGTCTAGTATCAACAAGAGGCCTGGATGGATAATTTAATACATATGCGGTTTTATCCATACGTTGGTCGTAGTTTGTAGCATATACACCCATGGCTTGTTTTCCCATAGCACATTGATATGTATTTCTAGGAGCTTGATTATGCTCGGGATATGGGACACATGATGCCAATACCCCAAATATAGTACTAGGGTGAATTTCGCAATGTGTATATTGAAAGTAAGCCTTAGTATTTTGAAGATAGCTATTCTTACTTTTCATTGCAATCATAGCAAAGTTCTGTTCTTCGGGGTCAATATATTCAATTACAGATTCGTCTAGTTTACAGTTTGTTAATAGGTCGTTCCATTGTATATCTTTGTTTGTAAGTTTATTAATAATTTCGGTCGTAATGAGTGCCTTGTTGTTCTTTACTCGTAACACCGGACGTGTTAGTCGTCCACTATCATTACATATACGAATTTCAAGAGTGTCGTAATTGAAAATGATGGATGTATATATATTGATGATTCCCTTGTATTTTTTTTCTTTCATTTCGTTATATAATTCAATAGGATTGATAGCAGTACCAACCCAGCATCCATTGATAAATACTTTGACCTTTCCATGTAAATCTATTGGGTCACAGTTATTAACTGACAAGATGTATGGATTTACATAATCATATAGAGCGTTACTATTAGTAGGTATGGTAATATGCGCCATATAGCTTATATTTTTTACAACACCAATTGACTGACCTTCTGGTGTTTCAGCCGGACATAGAAATCCCCATGTAGTATTGTGTAACTTTCTTGGTGCGATTAGTTCACCACTTTTTTCGAGAGGCGTATTAATTCTACGTAGATGACTCAAGCTGGATACATATGTAAGTCGATTTAATACTTGTGCTACGCCCACTTTACTACTGTTTGATTGCTTGATACTAAAATCACCAGTAGATAGAGCGCGATTAATACCATTTTCAATAGTAGTCGATTTCATTATTTTGTAAATATTGGTAGTATTGATAATATTTTCATAATCTTCCATTGTTCGCCAAGACCCATTGTTAATTTCGCGTACAATCTGCTTTTGCATTTCTTTGACAAGTTTATTGAAATAGTTTCTGAATAGGTTATTTAGAAGCGTACCCGACAGTTCAATGCGTTTGTTTAGATAAGAATCGCGGTCATCTTCTTTAAAAACACCCAGACTCGTTTGGATGAGTTTTTTAGCCATATATCCAATCAAATAGATTTTCTGTTTAATGGTTTGGCAATGAGGGAATAGGTCTGTATCTAATACATCTTTTGCGAATTCACGTTTCTTTTTAATACCTGTCTCTTTATCCATGTTTAAAGGGGTGAATGCTGCGTATGTAGTAATATGTTCCATCGCTTGTTCTTGTGTCATATATTTGTTGGCGTCAATGATAGATGCTTGTAGACATTTTAATATGTCTTGTTGATTCTTATCATCAATATTAAGTAAGATATGATTGCAAATTTCTTTGTCGCTGATAACACCTAACGCACGGAACAGAACAAATAATTCGATTGGTTGTTTAATACGAGGAATGTTTATGTATATACCATATCCAAATCCATTGTTTTTACTAGAAATCATCATTTCTATCTGCTTAGGAGAAATACACTTGAAATCGGGTACAGATTTCATTTCAGCAAGCCACGTCCATTTAGTGGTATTTTTACCATCAAAACAATAAATACGATTTTCAGCTGCGCGTTCTTGTCCTAATACTGTTTTTTCAGAACTTTTAATAATGAAATAACCTCCACAATCCATATGACATTCTCCTGTTTGTTGTGGACTGAAATGAGGATTTTGGGTAAGAACACACACAGAAGATTTAAGCATAATTGGTAACTTACCGATATTAATTTTTGGTAGAAACTTTTCAACCGTCGTAGGGGAATCCATATTTTCAGTGTTACGAATTACATATTTAATATTGATGTCAACCGTCATAGTAGAAGCATATGTGAAGTTGCGGAGTTTCGCTTCTTGTGGCATCATCGTTTTTGTAGCACCATTATTTTCATGAATTTGAGGCGGGTATAATTTGAAATTAGTAAAATTAATGAAAATTTCTAGAAAATATTTATTTTTACTTTCATTATAGTCATTTTCTGAACGAATTACAACTGGATTAAACATCTGAATAGTTCTTTGGATTTGATAATTTACAAAATTGTTATAAGATTCGATTTGATGTCTAACTAATCGTTCCAAGTGTTTACCTTGGAAATACGATTCGATAATATTGTAAGGGGCTTCAGTATAGTCTCCCAAATGTTCTAATAGCTTGGCTTCATCTGGCGTAATCCCTGCTACAATTTCCTCAATTTTATCATTAATTTTTTTCTCAGCATCAATGATAAACTTGATATTATCAGGTTCACCATGAATTGATGCGGCGGATTTAGCCGCGGTAGCATTGAGGTCGGCGAGGGCAGTCCTCAATGGTAGTACTTGTGATTTTAGTTCGTACTGCATTGTTACGATAATTATTTATACTCAAAATAAGTAGGATAACTACTTTCAATTTTATGTTTTGATTCGTAGAAACGATATAGACATTAATATTTAAGATTGGGTAATGACAAATATTAAACGTTCGAAATTTATTCAATTCTTAGATAATTATGCATCACAAGAATCTCTAGTGGTAGGTGAGTATGACGTTTTGAGAAGTTCTATAAGAGACAACTATGTTAAGTTACATTTGGGTAATATACCAAAAATACAAACGGAAACTGCTGTTGTGCCGACCGATACTCATATTCGTTCCTTTTATTCAATGAAACCGGTTAAATCCGTAAAATCGGGGACTGATATGTCTGACAATCCATTGACTGTATGCAATTATACTATTGAAAAAACAAAAGAACAAACGATTGATATTGTTGTGAATAATATAGATGACTTACTTTGTATCCTTAATGATTATGAGTATCATAGTGATACGAAATATAATATAGACTTAGAATCATTACATAAAATCAAGCCGGAATTAAAATTATTAAATGAAATGGTTGGGTTGCGTACAATTAAACAGTCAATATTGGACCAATTATTATATTTCGTACAGGATTTACATAGTAATGCTGCGGGTAGTGATTATAAACATACTGTTATATACGGTCCTCCAGGTACAGGGAAAACCGAAATTGCAAAAATAATCGGAAAAATGTATTCAAAAATAGGAATTTTAAAAAAGAATATCTTTAAGAAGATTACACGTAATGATTTAATAGCAGGATACTTGGGACAAACCGCAATTAAAACAAAACAGTTGATAACTGACTCTTTGGGTGGGGTATTGTTTATAGATGAAGCGTATTCACTTGCTAGTCCAGAACAGAATGATAGTTTTTCAAAGGAATGTTTAGATATTTTATGTGAATCATTAAGCGACCATAAAGATGACCTCATGGTTATTATAGCTGGTTACGAACAAGAAATGAATAACACTTTTTTTAAGGCTAATCGTGGTTTAAAATCGCGTTTTATATGGAGATTTTCGATAGATTCGTATACACCTGCGGAATTAATGACAATTTTGAATTATAAAGTCATCGAACAAGGATGGAGTTTTATAGATAATGATGTATTGAATGAAAAAATCTTTCATAAACATAAAAATGAATTAACAAATTATGGACGAGATATAGATTTATTGTTTACATATATCAAAATAAGTCATGGACGACGTATATATGGAAAAGACCCAAGTATTCGAAAAAAAATAACCGCACCGGATTTAGAATCCGGGTTTATTATGTTGTTATCTAATCGAGAAAGGACGAATAATACATTCATGTCTTCGTTGTATGTGTAATATTTCTGTTTAGGGAATAACATTATTAGTTATTAGTTATTATTGGTTAATTCTTTTCGTAATAGTACATATATGAGTGATAAAAAGGTATTAACAATCAATCCTGAGTTATTTACATTTTCAAATAATAAAACAAAGAAAACTAAATCAACAGAACCGACACAAGACAAAATACGTATAAAGAATCAAATTAATAGAAAACAAGATACGTTACGTAAACAGTCTTTATTAAAAATGATAAGAAGACAACAAGAAGAAAGATATAAACGGTTGTTTGAGAATAATAATAACAATAATAAGCCAGGTACACTAACAAATACAGAAACAGATGATAGTAAGACTTTTAATCGAGAATTTGATGACGCGCGGGAATATTTGGATAAGTTAACTAAGAAAAATGAAATGAATGTTCCAAAAAATACTACGTTCCGGGCTTATCCGAGTACTAACATATCAGAATCATCTATATCCCAACACTCTACTCCTACTAATAGACATAATACAACGGTTAAATTGAATCCATCATATGGTTGTTTAAAAGGTGGAAGTTTACCAACCTATCGTACTTATATGAATACATCACAAAATGATAGACCCAAAATACATGTAGGTGAAACTGTTCCATTGGTGTCAAATGTACCCGGGGCGCAGTTACATAATGAGAATCAAGAACAACCCTCTTTATTACATAATATACAAAATAAACCAGCTACATACTCGAGTATAATAGAAAACAGATTAAATGATGGGATGAAGAGAATGAATGAACTAACCTACCATCAAGATTTTTTAAAAAAAATGAAGACCGGAGGAAAGCCGAAAAAGATTAAACGAAAAAAAACATTAAGACGGACATATAAGATAGGTCGGTCGACAGTCGCCCCAACTGTATCCGTATTGGTTTCTAATAAAACGTTGAGGAATCGGATTACTACGAAAGGACAACTTTTAAAACAGACCCCAATTCAAGATGTAAGAAAATATCTAATTAAACAAGGTATAATCCGGGTAGGTTCAACCACACCTAATGATATTTTACGAAAAATGTATGAAAGTTTGGCATTGGTATGTGGTGAAATAAAAAATCATAATCCAGATACACTTTTATATAATTACATTAATGATACCGAATAGAATGTATCAGTATAAATTGTATACGCAATATATACAATTACGCTTGTAACTAGAATACGTAGACATAAGAATCGATTTCTTTTTAGTTTATAGTATGTAAGATGTATGTAATTATTGTAAGATACTAACGATGCGATATCGTAGTTTTCAGATATAATACATTTCGGTGAATTCTGTAAGGTTTTATTATATATAGGTATATTTTCGTCGGAATATTTTCGTATGAAGTAGTTATTGTCGTCAGTATCGATGAAAATTCCATAATCATTGTGTATGTTATCGTCGTTATTGTATAGGGTTTCTGACATATTCTAGTATGTTATTATTTGTAACATACTATTAAATTATTTTGTTGTATATATTACTTTTTGTATTTATCAATTTTTTGTTAGAATTATATATTTGTGATATTACTGATAAAATCTGTAATATTTTAAAACACAATAGCATATACAGTAACAAATATTGCGATGTATATATATTTAGCAGGTTATAATGTAGATAAAGTATATAATAACTATGTCTATCGAACAACCGGTATTAACTACAGAACAACAAAATGAAATTACTGCCTATATAAATGAATATCGGTCACGTCATGGTGCGAATCCGTTAAAATGGGATAACACTGTAGCTAAATTTTCACAAGAGTATTCGTATTATCTTGTTACTAATAATGTATTCCAACATAGTGGGAACGCATTATATGGAGAAAATTTGGCATATTTTCAGGGACAAGGGAATGAAGTCATGAAATTAATAAAGAAAAGTATAGACTTATGGTATGATGAAATACGATTATACAATTTTAATAGTCCCGTCTTCTCACCGGCTACCGGACACTTTACATGCTTAGTATGGAATTCATCGGAATTATTGGGTATCGGATATTCATATAATCCTGTAACTACTATTGTAGATATAACGATGCATACTTCTCCTCCTGGTAATGTTAGTGGTAAATTCCCAGAAAATGTATTTCCATTGGTAACAAGTGTACCTGCTCCTGAACCAGCACCCGCTCCTTCTCCAGCACCTGAACCAGCACCTGAACCAGCACCTGAACCAGCACCAGTTCCTGCTCCCTCACCGACGCCTTATCCAGTACCAACGCCTTATCCAACACCTGAACCAGCACCCGAGCCGGAACCAGCACCCGAACCGGAACCCATAATTGAATATCCTGAAAATACGTACATGGTAAATGTATATAAAATAAAAGAAATTATATATTCGTTGTATATGCTTTCAAATTATATTAGATTGCGTAGAAGGCAAGTTTCGATGAACGAATTAATAACTAATATAATAAAACAAATGTCGCAGTTAGATAAACAAATAGTACCTAATTTGGATTACATAATAAACCGTATGTATTATTTAAACTATGCGATACGTGTAGGAAGACGTCCATTTGTATTGTTTAATTTAATAAATGAGGTAATAACGTTGCTTTCAGTACATACACGATAATTATTTTATGAATCGATATAAATATATTTTTTCATAAAATATAGTTATAATGAAAACAGATGCTACTAGTAATGTCAATATTTATACCGAATATTTTACATTGACAGACAAATATCATAAAGAATATGGTAAAAAGGTAGTAGTATTACTGCAAGTAGGCGCTTTTTTTGAAATATATGGTATTAAAACAAATAGTAACGAAATTAATGGTAGTAATATATCAGAAGTAACAGATATATGTCAACTGAATATGTCAGAGAAGAAAATAACGTATGATAACGGACAAGTATTAATGGCTGGATTTCGAGATTATACATTAGATAAGTATATTACACGTCTGACTGATTATGGGTATACAATACCCGTATATATTCAAGAGAAAGAAGGAAAGGTAGTGACACGAGTATTAGACCGCGTGTATTCCCCCGGTACTTTAATTTCATGTGATACTGACACTTCTCCGATTATGACTAATAATATAATGTGTATATGGATGGAAACATATAATCCGGTAAAGAGAAAGGGAAAAACTGCTGCAAATATACGCGATACTATAATTTATGGTATCGCGGTCGTTAATATTTTTACTGGAAAGTCTTATATTTTTCAGTATGAAACAACCTTTTATATGAATACGACGACGTTCGATGAATTAGAAAGGTATGTGTCTGTGTATTCTCCTAGTGAAGTTATAATCGTGAGCCCATTCAACAATGATGATTTAAATAAAATTATTCAATATGCGGGTATTCGTACGACAAGTATTCATCGAGTAAATAATGGTGAAAATATTACTATGAAGGTAAAGCGTTGTTGCGAACAACGGTATATAAAACAAATATTGAGTACCTATTTTAAAGAAGATACATATGACGTTTGTAACGAATTCCACCAAGATACTATAGCAACCCAATCGTTTTGTTATTTGTTAGATTTCATACAAGAGCATAACAACGAATTAGTTAAAAAAATTTCAATTCCTCTCTTCAATAATACAACTGATAGAATGATATTGGCAAATCATACATTGAAGCAGTTAAATATTATTGATGATAATATGATAGAAAGTAAACAATATGGAAATTTGTCTTCGGTGTTAACGTTATTAAACAAGTGTAGTACTCCTATGGGTAAGCGTAAATTTCAATATCAATTGACAAACCCTGTTTTTGATATTGAATGGTTAAATACGGAATATTCAATGACAGAATTAATATTAATGGAACAAAATTATGCGCTTGTTGATAACTTTCGTAAGCAATTGAATCAGATTCGTGATATAGAAAAAATCTGTCGCCAATTAATTGTAAAGAAAATCTACCCGTCGTCAATTTATCAATTGTATTCTGGATTTAAAATAATCCAGCAATTGAATGTGTGTCTTTGGGATTTACCTGATATATGCAATTATTTAACTAAGGATATAATTGGACTTCATTCAGGAATAGAATCAAATTTGTATATAGAACAAGAAACCCAAACTGTAATTCATTTCTTAGATACGCATTTTAGACTAGACGAATGTAAAAATGTTTCATCAATGTCAACTTTTCCAAGTAATATTATATCTAGTGGTGTATCGCCAGAATTAGATTCGTTGATAAAATGTTACGATACTTCACAAGAAGAATTTAATTGTATTTTAAACTATATGAATATGGTGATGCAAAAATATGAAAAGAATAGCGAAACTGAATATATTAAAATACATGAAACCGAAAAAACTGGGAATTTTTTACAAATAACCCCAAAGCGTTCTCAACTATTAAAAAATCATATGTATACATATGAGAAAGAGAACCCAGGGAATTATCCAGTCAAATCAGATGAACTCAAGTTTACAAAAGCGTCTTCCACGAATATGAATGTTGAGTTTCCGCGATTAAATGAATTGTTGCGTATAATATTTGAAACGAAAGATAAGATAAATATTACAATAACTAAGGTTTATTTACAGGTATTATCAATATTAACTGCCGAACATTTTGAATCATTGGAATGTTTATCAGAGTATACATCAAAACTAGATGTTATTATGTGTAAAGCATTTATTGCACGAACATATAATTATTGTAAACCAGAAATAAACGAAAAGGCAGCAAAATCGTATGTTGATGTAAAAGACTTACGTCACTGTTTAATAGAGCGAATTCAACACAATGAATTGTATGTTACTAATGATGTATCTTTGGGTACGGAAAAGGACGGTGTATTGTTGTATGGTACAAATGCTGTTGGAAAAACAAGTTTTATTCGAGCACTGGGAATATCAATCATAATGGCTCAATCAGGTATTTTTGTACCGTGTAGTTCTTTTCAATATAAACCATATACCGCTATATTCTCACGTATTTTAGGCAATGATAATATATTCAAAGGGTTATCAACGTTTGCAGTTGAGATGTCTGAATTACGGGTAATATTAAAAATGGCAGATAAAAATAGTTTGGTGTTAGGTGATGAATTATGTTCGGGAACGGAATTAGAATCAGCATTGAGTATATTTGTTGCTGGGTTAATGAAGTTGCATACAAATAAGTCGTCATTTATATTTGCTACTCATTTTCATGAAATAGTAGAATTTGAAGAAATCAAACAGTTAAGTAAATTGCGTTTGTATCATATGGCAGTAACTTTTGACCGCGAGTTAGATATATTAGTATATGATAGGAAATTAAGAGAAGGGTCAGGACCAAGGACCTATGGTTTGGAAGTGTGTAAATCATTGTATTTGGAAGAGGAATTCTTAGAAACCGCATATAAAGTAAGAAATAAATATTTTCCGAACAATCGTGGGGAATTGTCAAATGGTAAAACCAGATATAATAGTAAAAAAATACGTGGAAAATGTGAAATATGTAATGAGAAAATGGGTGAAGAAATTCATCATATGCAACAACAAAAAGATTCGAACGAACAGGGGTTTATAGGAAGTTTTCATAAAAACCATCCAGCAAATTTAATGTCTATTTGTACGGTATGTCATGATAAAATACATAATGACAAACAATCGGATGAGACTATGCTTGTTCGTCGGAAAACAACTAATGGATATATGTTGAAAGAGGTAGAGCGTGAAAATATAATGAAAGTACCATGGGGTAGTATATAAACAAATATCGACCAGTATATGATATAATTAATATTTTATATCATATATTTAACCTGTGAAATTATTTCACGCAATTTCCGTAACATTTACCTTTATAATAGTAATAGTCGCGGTTACGAAGAGTAATATCACCATAATGTAATTTAGATACAGGTCCTCGAGCGTTTCCGGCTACGCATTTAGAACCACCTAGAAGAACACAACAATTGGTAGCAGCACATAAATTGGTATCTAGTTTTCCACACTCTTCTTCTAACTTTTCAGGCATGTTCTTATAATGATTACAAATACCCCCTTTAATGGTTGATTCATCTATAAAATCAGTAACCGTAGATTTACCCGTCGTTTTACTTAAGTATATACTATCTTCATAACTAGGGACATATGTACTTGAACCGTATTTATATGTTCCGGGTTCATAGTAGTTAATATTATTAGATAATTTATCAGGACCAGATAGAGGATCGTCTTGGTTTAACGCAACCATATTTCAGTCTTTGTCTTTTACCCATGCGGTCCCCTTTTCTGCTACGTTTGTGTCAATTTTGGATTCGTCGATATAATCAGCATTCAAATTATCCGGGTCGTATTTAAGTTCATCTTTTTTATCTGGTGATGATACAGTATTATTAGTAATTTCCGTAGGTGGGGCAGTAGGAACGTCTGTTTCAGTGGATGTAGCGTTTTCGATACCTTCAACTATATTTGAAAAATAACTCACTAAACTTATGATAGTAAGTAGTAATATTATAATTAACCATCTAGCCATCATTTTATTCTTATACACTTAATGTGTATAATATTCGTGAAAAATTGAAATAATTAAGGTATAACATTATAAAGAAAAAATCACATCTACTTTATATAAGTAATGATTATTCCAGTTAAGTGTTTTACATGTGGTACGGTATTGGCGGATAAATATAGATATTACCAATCTGAGGTTCGTCGTATTAAAACATCAAAAGGATTATCTACGGAAAAGGTTGTATATTTAACTAAAACAAATGTAGAAAAAACTACAGAAGGTGAGGTATTAGATACTTTAGGATTAACCAATGTATGCTGTCGTCGTCACATGTTAACCCATGTTGATATTCATTAACCATTATAAAAACATAATATATTCTCTATCTTTTTTATCGAAATTTAATCGTGATATAATATATCTTTCTATTATATTATATCCGATGGTGGGGTTAAAAGATTTGTGTTCTCCTGCATATGTATATTTAGTTATCTCACTTGTAGCTTTATTGTTAATGACATTTCAAAATTTAGGTAATGGTAATAATACATATTGCGTAGGATATTATAGTTGCGATGTTGAAAATACGTCTCTGGTTTTTATAATTAAGCTTTTATATGTGTTATTTTGGACTTGGTTATTGAATGTTATATGTCGGGGTGGTGCAACTAATTTTGCTTGGTTATTGGTTTTAGCACCATTTATTTTGATGTTTGTTATGGTGGGTGCTTTTATGGTTTCTTCAATTACAAATGTACCAATCGCATAAATGAATGCAAATATGATATAGAATTATACTATTATGTATTATATCATGTCAGTTGAAATAATCAAATTCCTAGAATATAATAAACGAATACCGTTAGCAGTGATACATAAACATATTATTCCGTATACTTATACCCCCCAACCCAAACAGTTGTTACGTGATATACGAAGTAACGTAAACGATTATACGTTAGTAGAGAGCTTATATTTTACATTGTACAATGAAGACATATTACTTACTGATTTGTTAGCTTATCATAAATCACCGGTACGATTGGTTGCGATTATCATGCGTCATATTCTATATAAATATTGCGATAGTGCGGATGTATATAAAATGATATTGAATACATATCATACTCGGTACAACACTTCTATAATTCGGAATATAAGATGTATATGGGGGTTAATGACTCCCGAAGAAAGAACAGATTTCATAAATACACATGTATTATGCGATGAATAACATTTTGTTATAATAAAATTGAATTTATATATATGGAATAATATACATAAAAATAATAGTTATATAATTTATAACGATGAACCCTATAATTTCAAAAATTTCTCATGATGGTGAACTATATAAATTCACATTATCCGGTATAAATGTTAGTTTAGCAAATGCTATTCGTAGAACTATTATTTCGGATATTCCAATACTGGCATTTGATGCAGAAAATAAAGAACATTGTACTATTGAAAAAAACACAGGAAGACTTCATAATGAGATTTTAAAACATAGATTGTGTTGTATTCCTATTCATATGAATGAATTAGATGTGCTTCCTGGAAATTACCGAATGGAATTAGATGTAATCAATGAATCTGATAATTTGATTTATGTTACAAGTGAGGATTTTAAGATTAAAAATAAAGCTACTGGTAATTATTTAACAACAGATGAAACACGCAAGATATTCCCTTCGTCAATAAAAACTAATATGTTTATTGACTTTGCTCGTTTAAGACCAAAAATTGGTCCAACCATTCCAGGGGAACACATTAAATTGTCGTGTGAATTTACAGTAAAAACCGCAAAAGAAAGTAGCACCTATAACGTAGTATCCAAATGCGCTTATGGGAATACAATAGATGCGATAAAGGCGAAGACTGTATGGGAGGAATTAGAACAACAAATGCGGGCTGATGGTTCAACGAATGATGAGATTGCCTTCAAGAAAAAGAATTATTATTTACTTGACGCACAACGTTCATTCATAAATGATAGTTTTGATTTTACAATTCAAAGTGTAGGGGTCTATGACAACAAAGACATTGTAAAGAAAGCATGCGTCGTCCTTCAGAATAAATTGGTAGAATTCGTACAAAATATAGACTCAGATGTTGTTCCAATAGTTGTCAGTGAAACTACTATCGATAATTGTTATGATGTTATATTAGAAAGTGAAGATTATACGTTAGGTAAGGCATTGGAGTACATACTTTATGAAAAATACTATAATGGTGATAAAATATTGTCATTTTGTGGGTTTAAGAAGTTTCATCCTCATAATGATGACAGTACGTTACGTCTTGCGTTTTTAAAACCAGCAGATAAGCGTATAGTCGGTCAATATCTCAAAAATGCGGCAATTGACGCAAAGGAAGTGTTTAAGAACGTGTATGGGTTGTTTTAAGTTGACTTTTTGATAAAAAAAATAGTGTATTTATTTTTTTTGTAAAATTGATGATAGACGTATTACATTTGTAGATA
>OCVQ010000534.1_pt1 | contig 35278 bp, 31 predicted proteins | sample 1539061 | NCBI WGS metagenome assembly OCVQ01 (sample SAMEA3355526, study PRJEB22509) | marine metagenome | biome: marine; feature: river plume; material: water | place: USA | collected 2010-08-08 | depth 0.5 m | reverse complement strand
GCTTTTCCTGCCTTCACAACGAGCCTTGATAGTGAGAGATACAATAAAAAAATACAAGCCATTTGTAATTTTACTTTCGGGAACACCAACACCTGAGAGCTACTCGCAGATGTACCACCAAGTGTATGGTATACCAAACAACCCATTCAATGAGTTCCCAAGCTTCTATAAATTTTGTAGTGCCTATGTAAAGGTAACGGAGAAAAAAATCAACGGTCTTTTTATTAGGGACTACTCAAAAGGATTGCAGTCCATACTTGATAAAATGAAACCATATACAATTAACTACACGCAATTGGAGGCAGGGTTTAAAGTTAAGACATCAGAACACGTTATGCATGTTGAGCTTAAAGACTCGACCTATAAAATAATAGATAAGTTAAAGAAAGACTTGGTTGTTGAAGGTAAGGAGGAGGTTATATTGGCTGACACTGCCGTTAAGTTAATGATGAAGCTACACCAACTATACTCAGGGACTATAAAGTTTGAAAGTGGTAACTCTATGGTACTTGACTTGTCAAAAGCAGAGTTTATAAAGGAGAAGTTCAAGGGTAAAAAGATTGGTATATTCTACAAGTTCAAAGAAGAACTCAACGCATTAAGTCAAGTATTTGGTGCAGATAACTTGACAACTGACCTCAGTGTTTTTGAAAGTACAGACAAGAATATAGCACTTCAAATAGTATCAGGTAGGGAAGGTATATCATTAAAACAAGCCGACTGCTTGGTGTACTACAACATTGACTTCAGTGCTACAAGCTATTGGCAGAGCAAGGATAGGATGACAACAAAAGATAGATTAGACAATGATGTCTATTGGATATTTACAAAGGGTGGTATTGAAAACGATATATATAAAACAGTAATAAAAAAGAAGGACTATACTATTAACCATTTTAAAAAAACACTATTATGAAAGACAAGAATGAATTTATAAAGATTGCTATTGACAAGCAGAATGAGATAGCAAATGGAGATTATACTCACCAAAAGTATTTGATGTTTAGGGAATGGTTTTTCCAACAATATAAGAACGTAAGTCGAAGAGTTGCTGCTCGAAGTTTTGCAATGTTTGACTTGATGTACGGCTTAGATGTACCAATAAAAAATTCTAACGTAGAAGATGAGATATGACAGAACAGCAGATACAATCTAAAAAGATTAAGGAGCTTGAAAGTCAAGGCTATTATGTAATAAAACTTATGAAGACCAATAAAAATGGCATACCCGACTTACTTGTCTTACCCAAAAATAGCGATGCTTTCTTTATAGAAGTAAAAAAAGAAAGTGGAGTGTTAAGCAAGTTACAGGAGTACAGAATAAATGAATTAAATAAACACGGATTAAAAACTGAAATTTTAAAAGGATGGAAAAATTAAAAGAAATAGTATCGCAAGTATTTAACACAGACATTAACATTAAAACACGCAAAAGAAATAACGTTGAAGCAAGAATGATATTCTCAAAAATATTAAGAGAAGATAGAAAAACATTTCAGTATATAGGCAATGCTATAAACAAAGACCACGCAACAATAATGTATTATGTTAATCAGGCATCTATTTTAATAAATCAATACTCAGACATTGAAAGTAAATACCTTGAATGTAAGAACTATTACATAAATAATTTAGATGCAGTTTCACCTGAAGTAAAACATGATGAGATGAAAAATGAAATATCTGAGTTGAAACTTTTAGTCAATCAATTGACTACAGAAAGAAAAGAAATAATAAAAGTTCAAAAAAAGTACAATAGAATAAAAAAAATAATTAACTTAGTTGCCGAAAGAACGCACTTCGGAAAAGAAGAGTTCGTTGAAAGAAAAATAAACGAGATGTTTAATGGTATCTAATGGATGAGCAAAGAAAAATAGAAGAGGCAAGAGTCAATCGAATTGCATACTTAATTGGTATTCAACAGGACTCTTTGGTTGTTTTATTTGAAGCATTATCCGATAGAGATTATGAAGATGCGAAAGCAGAAATAAAAGTGTTAATGACAGAGTTAAGATTAATTTTCAAATCAATAGAGTATGACGATTTTTGAGGTAGAAGAAGATTTAAGAAGAGAACAAGTTGCTATTAAAAAATTTGTAGACATATTCGGTGGCTCATTCCAAAAGTTAGACCAATTTGACATTGACTATAAGGTCTTTGATAAAGATAAGAACTTAATAGCTTACGCAGAGGTAAAGGGTAGGATAAGGACAATGGACAAAGCTTACCCACTTCCCATAGCCGTAAGAAAAATCATGAAGTTGTCTGAAAAAAGACTAAACCCTGTTCTTATATGGGCCTGTGAAGATGGCATAATTTACGCCAAGTTGAATGAGTTGGTAGGTCAAATAAAATTTAGTGGTAGAACTCCACGAGCAAATTCTACCAATGATATGGAGATTATGGCTTACTACGAAAAACAAAAATGCTTAAAGTACGTTAGGTTTTAGCAGTAATATTATTCGTCTGCAGAATATTTTCTACTTCCTGAATAAGAACTTCGAACAGAAGGTCTATTTATTACACCAAAACCTCTTTCTTTTTGTTGTCTTTCATATGGAGTTAATTCTTTTTTAGGAACATATGGCTTACCATATTTAATAGCATCCATTCTTTTCTCCAACTCATTTGCTATTCTTGCAGATTCTGCTCTTTCAATTCTATATTTAGAATCATCACCAAATTCAATTTCATAGTTTTTTTCATCATTTATTTCAAAGTCTTCTAAATTATCATAGCCATATTTATCTAATATCTTTTTCTTTATGGCTTCTTCTTTGTCATTAAAAGCTTTTTTATATTCAGGGTCTTTTACTATTCGTATAGCCTTATTTATTTCTTTATCCGTATATCCTCCAATACCTCTCATTTTTCTTAAAGAAGATATTTTTTGACGATTTGTTGTAGCAGTTTCTATTTCTCTAGCTTCCGTCTTTTTAGCTTTTTCTTTTGTTTCTTTTTTCAATTCTTTATACACTTCTGCTAAAGCAACCTTCTTAACATCTCTATAGAAAGGAATTATACCTGCTATTCCTCCTGCTTCTAACCCAAGTCTTACATATTCTTTTGCTCTTGTTATTTTTGCTCTATCTGTTTTTGGTTCAGGTCCTAATAACTTTATTCCTAAATCACCTAGCCCAATTATTGGAGCATATGGTCCTGCAAAAACTTTAACTAAATCTGTAGTCTTACCAATCTTACCATCTTGTAGTTGATTAAACTGTATGGCATCTTCATAAGGGTCATACTCACCATTTCTAAGACCAATTTTTTCTCCATATTCTTCATTTGCTTTTTCTATCAAAGAATTTTCTATAAGTCTAAGGAAATTACCAAAATATCTTCCAAATAATATAGTTGTTGCAGAAGAAGCAACACCTTGATAAAGCCTTTGTAATATTGTTTTTTTATCATCTTTCTCATCATCATCTCTCCACGTCATTGGAAATCCTAATACAGAAATTATTCTTTCCCACATTGTTCTATCATTATCATCATCATCATCATTTCCGGCATAACCAAATACAGCTAACATTAACTCTGACAATAATTTAGTGGCTGTCACATATATTGTCATCCTTGCTGTAACGGCAGCTAAAATTTGCGCCCCTTGTGCTTTAGTAATATCACCATTACCAACAAATGCATTAACACCTTTTCTAGCAGTATAATATTCTTGAACGGTAAACTTATTCATAAACTTATTAAAGTTTTTAGCCCAAGCAGGAATTTTATCTCCTTCTCTTACTACATTTTGCAATATTCCCATATAAGCATTTGTACTAGAGCCTGCGGATATAGTTTGTGTGTCTGCATTGTTTTTCGCTTTCGCTAAAGCGTCACGGTATTTATCCATGTACTCTTCATTATTCGCTTTGATTTTATCAAAATCAGGTGCTACACCTGTTTCTTTTTGAAAAGAACGAGCAAAAGCACCAAACCATAATGGCTTCATAACAATTTTATCGGGTTGAGATATAAAATTATCTGCAAGAAATTCTACACCATTCACCCAACCACCTAAGTAGGTATCATAAAATTGAAGGACACCATTAACTTCACGACTTCTTATATTTCTATTCTTGCTAAGTTTACTTGTAACAGCACTCAAATCTACAAGTCCACTGCTTAATTTATCTGAAGGGTAATTTCTTGATGTTACCTTGCTGCCTAGTATTGTTAATATATCTTTTGCATCCTCTGATGTTGATAATGTCCAATATTCACTCATTCCAACAACCATATCTTTTCGATTATTTATCATAACAAAAGATACGTTTGACATAAGCTCAGATATTGCTCTTGGCGCACTTGCAAGCATAGACCTATACCCTGTTTTTTGAAGCCAATTCATCACCTCATTTGACTGAGTAAAGTTTGATTGAAGTAAATCTCTAGTGGCTGTGTCATATGCATCACCTATAGTAGTAAGAATTTCATATTGGTCGGTTGTTGCATTATTATCTTCTAGTAATTTCATTGCTTTTGACAATGTTTTTCTAGCCGTTCTTATTGGCTCTGTCATATGATAATTAATAAGCACAGACCTTGCACTTTGATTTACTGCATAAAAAGCATTTAAGTTTACAGGATGAACCTTACCATCTCTCTCTTCTAAATTTTTAGAAGTAGTAGTTGGATTCATATTATTGCTCATGTTATTAATTAATTCTGCTGTAGACAATCTATCAGAAGCACTAATTGTATTATAGAAAACATAATTTTTAATTGGTTTTATTTTTTTTCCATTTATTACAGAGGCAGTGTAAGTAGCCTTTTTAGTCATTCTGTTATTTATTTCCTGAAGTTTTTTTAATGCATTTTTTTCAGCTTCATTAAAAGAATTGTATAGTTTATCAATATCTATTTCACCATTTTTTCCAAACTCTTCTTTTATAAATTCCATTTGCTTAATATCGGCAGCTTTATATCCACTTTTTTTACTATTTTGTTTTGCGAATTTAATGGTTTCATCTAAGGTTTTCATTGCTTGATGAACTTGATTATTATTTGGATTTGAATTATACTCAAGTTGCATCATATATACCATCATTTTAAATTTAGATAGTATAACTTTATTGCCATTATTTTTAAATATATTTGATATTGCTTTTTCTACTTGTGTTAATTCACCTTGAATATCTGTAATCTCAGATTGATATATTTGCTGTGCTACAGCAGATTGTTCAAAAACAGAGTTGAATATTGTTTTAGTTTTAAAGTCACCAAATTGTTCATCTATATTAAATAAAGGCGCTATATTAACTCCAAATTTATCTCTAGAAGTACGGTCTGTTATATATTGTTTTATTTTTTTAAATATACCTGCAACAGTTTTAGGTATAGCAGCTTCTAATGAAATACTTTTTTCTATGAAGTTTAACTTCTCTACCATCTGCTGTGTAGCATTTGATACGAAGCCATTGTTTATGTTGTCAATGATTCTAAGTAAATCTTTTAAATCTTTATTGTTAAAACTTTCAAGTGACTCTTTATTCTTTAAAAGGATTTGTAGTTTTTTTACTAAATCTCTTTCTAATCTAAACTCATCGCCAACAATCTCATCCAATGTTATTGTGGTATTGTTTATCTCATCAATTAACTCTGCTTTCTCATCAGCAATCTCTTGCTCAGTCATTTTTTCTTTAACCTTTGCTCCTTGTATCTTTGACTTAAAGGTTTTCATTAACTCATGTTCAGTTTTGTCAATTACACCATCATCCAACATTTTGTCTAATGTTTTTGCATAGTTTACAACCTTATCTTCTACAACCTTATCTGCAAAGTTATCATACAACTCTTTCAAGTCAGATACTCTCTGTTCATTTAACTCAATGCTTTCAATAATTTTATCTAAGCTTTCATTTAAGTCGGCTCTTTTATTTAATTCCAATATTGCATCTCTTTTAGATAGCATCTCAACTATCTCATAGTAAGACTCAAATACATCACTTGGGATTAGCTTTGCATTAATATTTAACACGCGTGATAGTGGCTCTAATAAATCGGATGAGATATCGCCAAGTTTTGGTAAATTTTTCTTTGCAGTTTTCCTGTTCTCGTTTGCATCATTCACCTTTTTATCATAGTCTGCAATACCAATAACTTTATCAACGTAGTCTATAAACTTATCGTATTGTGTTTGGCTAAATACGTTGAAATTTGCAAGGCGTAGCATAATTGATTTCATCTGCACGGCAGATAAGTCTTTAACTTTGCCTTTTAGCATAGTTCGAATTGCATTGAAAGCATTATCCCTTAATGTTTTAGACTCTGTCTTTACTGCAATTTTTGCTTTTCTTACAGCTTCTCTAATTTCAACAAATTTAGCTCGAGCTTCTTGAATATCCTGTTCATTTGTCTTTTGGTCAACAAATGTATTCCTTAAATATTCTTCTATTTCTTTAGTAAACTCAGCAATAGTTATTTTTTTATTTTTATGCTTACCTCTATATTCCTTTGCCATTGCTCTAATAGAAGCTTTTATGTCTCCTGTTAAAATAACTCCTGCACGGATTCCTTGTAAAATAAGTTTTAATGTTCCTAATGTAACTCCTGCATCAAGTTTTGCGTATGTCAGTTTATTTAAACCATTGAGTGTAGCAATGGCAGAATCAATATACTTTATTAATGTCTTTTTATTTTCAGGATTTTTAGCATCTAAGTCTTCAATCTTTTTAACTTCTTCTTTTAATGCTTGTACATGTCTATCTAAATCAAGTTTTAATCCATCTAAATCTTCTTTAAGAATATCTTCAATTTCTGTAATATCTGCTTCAAGGTCCATTATTGTACCTTCCTTTCCTATAGATTCTTTTAAATCTAAAATTTCTTCACGAATTTTATTAACCTTCTCTCTAGCTTCTGCTCTTGCTTTTTCTATCTCTTCGGTTGTATTTGTAATATCTTCTTTAATAGAATTAATAGCACCCATTAAATCATCTGTTGATACTTTTGCAGGTGCTTCAACCTTTACTTCTTCCTTTACAGGTTCTGCTTTAACTTTTTCTTTTGCAGCGGCTTTATCTGCTTTTTCTTTTGCAGGTGCAGGTGCTTCCTTTACAGGTTCTGCTTTAACCTCGGTTGCAGGAGCTTTCGCTTCTGCCCTGCCTCTAAGAGTTAAATAAAATTCTACATATTTATTACGCATTTCAGGGTATAAAAATTTTCCATTTTTATCCTTTTTTGAATACCTTTTTATTTTTTCATCTACATATTTATAGGGGTTTGACTTAAGTAACTTAAGGTCTTTATCAAAACCAACAGCCCCATCTTCTATCATACTTTCTAAAAACAACCTTTCTTCAGCTATAGCTTCTTCTATTTCTTTAGACATTTCTACTACAGGTTCTGCTTTAACCTTTGTTTTAGAAGTTACCTTAGCCTTCGCAGGTTCTACTTTAGCAGGAGTTATAACGTCATCAATATATACTTTTGTTTTATTTGCAGTCGTAACAAACCTTCCTCTTTTCTCATCAGTTTGTATTGTTAGATTAGCTTCAACACTTGCTCTCTTTGGAGTTAAAGTTCCTATCTTTTTAAGTTGGACTTTTGCTGTAGCTCCGTCTTTAGAAACAACTATACTATACTCGGCTTCTTTACCGTCATTGTTTACTGCTCTTACTGTAGCTCCTTTACCTTCTTTCTCAACTCTCTGCGCTTCCTTTTTTATTTTGTTCGCTCTTTTATTTAAGATTTTCTCGGCAGTTGCAATTTTTGCTTGAATAGCTATTATCTCTTCTTTCTGTGCTACAGTTGTTCTTTTTCCAAGGTCAAGTAATGGCTTTAATTTCCCATATTGAATTTCTTTCATTGCCCTAATTTTAGCATCGTCATACTCTTCAACATCATCCCAACGCATTTTAGGTAGCTCCCCCTGTGTTTTTGGGGCTTCCGTTTTAGTTACAGGAGCTTTAACCACAGGTGCTTTAGCTTTAACAACAGGCTCTAATAGAGGACTGATTAGCGCATCATACTTATCGTATATCTTATTGTACTTAGCTAATACAGTTTTCGGCATTTTAGTTTTATCTATCTTACCTTTTACTTTATAACTTTCTATTTTAGGTATGGCTTCAAGAAGTTCTGCTTGTTCTTCAGCTCTGTAAGCAACTACCTTTTCTTTTGGTGTTGCTTCTGCTTCCAATACAGGCGTTTCTAATGTAGGAGCTTCTAACGTAGGTGTTTCAACCACAGGAGCTAATGCTTTTTCATCTGCAAGTAACTGAAGTTCTTCTTCTAAAGTTAGTGGTACTACTTCTTGAGTAGTTGGCATTAACAGTTCCTCTACTGCTTTTACTAATTCAAAATTACCATCATCTTTTCTTGCTTTGTGGTAGGCTTCTGAAATTGACTTAGCATCATTTCTTATTAATGCTTCGCTCAATTCAATTTGTTCTTTAATCTTTTTGTATTCCGCATTATTTTTAAAATCTCTTACTCCACTATCTAATAATTCTTTTTGTTTAGCCAACAAAATATCGTATAGTTGTTTATTTAAAGCATTTATTTCATTTGGTGGAATTATAGATGTGATATCTTTCCCCTCCAACGCTTTAGTAGTACTCTCTACATCTTTTAATGAATCTACTTCTTCGGCTTTACTTTCTTCGGTAAGGACTTGAGTTTCTGCTGTGGGTTCTCCTTGGACCACTTCTTCGCCAACTGCGGTTGTTGGCTGTACAGGTACTTGACCTGCTGCTTGCTCTTGAATGGCATCTTTTAGTTTTTTGTTTAATTGTTTTAATTCTGTTTCTACTTCTACTCTTGGTAATTTTTTACCTTCTATTGTTATTGTACCTGCCTTATTCTTTCTTTGTTTAAGTGCAGATTCTAATTCATTTATTCTATTAATATTATTATTTGTTTGAACCTGTTTAGGTAATGCTGCTAACTTATCATTAATCTCGTTTATTCTATCAGTTATTCCTTTGCTTAATGCAGGGTCTTTTCCTTGTTTTTCTTTCTCTAGTCTATTTCTTTCATTTATTAAATTAAAAGCCGTCAGTTTTGCCATTTCAGGTAGATTCTCATCTATTGAGTTAAAAACACCTTCAACTAAATTAATGTCATTTAATGCACTTTGAGCTTCACCCTTTGTCATTGTTCCATTTAACATTTCTGTCTTTAGATTTGAAACAATAAGTTTTTTAAACTCTTGGTCGGAAGAAAAATCTTCAAAGAACTTTAAGTCCTCTTCATTGTACAATGATATCTTACCATTTATTAATCCTTGAGCGCCAACCATTACTGTAGACATAGCTACACCACCGATAGCTTCTGCTAATGCTCCTTCACCAACTGCCATTAAACCTTCTGAAAAAGATTGAGGAGTTCCAAATGCTTCGCCTCCTGTTAGTTCTTTTAAGTCTTCTCCGGTATAAGCCGCTCTTATAGAATTATATGCTTTTTTTATTCCAATGTCAGCAACTAATGTTTGAATAGCTCCTGTTTCTGCTTCTGCAAATCCACCACTAACAACTTTTAACACTCCTTTACCAACTAAACTTTTAACTTCTTTATTTACTATATTTTCAACTGCTTCTCTACCTAATTTTTTTGGAACAGCCTTTGCTAATTGACCCAAAACATATTTTCCTAAAATAGCAGATTTTCCTGCTGTCATGTTTTTTAAACCAACATTTTCAAGGTAGCCCATAACAACAGCATATGGAAGAGCAACAAAAGCTCTATCTGCCTCTGATGTTGTTTCAAAGTCAGTATCATTAAGCATCTCTTCATTAATTGCATTGTATGACATATTCGCCATACCACCAAACGCTGCAGCTTGTCCTACAACAGGTATAAGTGATAATGCCATTGATGGCAATGAAGCAGCAACACCAACTAAAGCTTGTTGAAAAAAGCTTAAATTTTGCTTTGATTCTTCAGTAGTTAAGTCTGAGCCAAAAGTTTCTATAATTGCTCTTTTATTAGCAGCAATTGCATTTTTTTGTGCATTGTTAATAAACACATTTTTTATCTGCTCATCATTATACCCCTTGTCTTTATAGTATTGTCTTTGTTGTGGTGTAATATCTTGAGATTCTATCTCTATTTTGTCTTGTTGTCTTTGTTTCTTTCCGCTTAAGCCATCTGAAGATATTAATTCATCTACACTAACAAGAAGTGAATTTGTAAAGTTTCCAAAAAACCCACCTGACTTTGCTTTTTCAGCTACATATACTCCTGCAAGGGCATTCATTTTCTTTTGAGTTGCAGCAACATTTTTTGCAGCAACATCTAATCTTTGAGCTTCTGAACTAAGACCTTCTACTGCATCATTATATTGTTCTTGAGTTATAGTTTTATTTTTAGCATCTAATTCTAATTTTTCTTTTCTTTTATTAAAATCATTGATACTACGTTGCAAGTCATATTGATGACCTGTCATATTATTTAAATTGTCTCCAATAACTTCCTTACTAAATCCTCCTTCTATTTTTGCTTTTGCTATTTTTATTGCTTCTTTATTACCACTTTGTTTTGCAATGATTAGCTCGTCATATAATTTACCGTATTTCTCTTCTTGTTGTTCGTCGTATTTTTTTTGTTCTGAAATAAATACTTTATACTCTTCGCTAACTTTTAATTTATCCTTAAACTTTTTTAAATCTTTTTCAGTTTTATAATATTTTTCATCTTCACCAAAAACACTTGTATAAATATCCCCTAAAACACCCTTTCCATAACTAGCAGATAAATTTGCATTTTCATCTACTCTTCTTTTTATTTCCTCTTTTTTTTGTTGAAAGGTTAATTCTTTAAATGTTTTTTTATAGTCTTCAGTATTATAATACTCATTATTTTTTTCTAATGGAGACAAGTCATATTTTTTTTCTCTTATACTAACATTATTTTTAATTCTATTTACAGCACTTAATTCATCTTCATTTTCAGAAGAAGCATTAGTTCTTAAATATGATTGTAGTTTAACTGCTTCGTCACTTGATTTTTCATCAAATGAGAATGTCATTGGTTTAGCTCCATTGTTAGGGGTTACTATTATGTAATCTGTTCCTACACCCGTTTGTTCAAAAGTAAAACCCATACCTTTAAAATTCTTCTCAAGCATTTGTTGAGCGGACTCTTCAGATTGAGCAAGAAAATTTGAATTGACTTTCAAGAAAGGGTCTATTTCCTTTGGCTTAACTACAATGGGTTTCTTTGCATCTATATTCTTACCGTATCGGTTATTTAGAGCGTTTATAGAGCCTTCATTTGTTATAGTTGAATATTCTGTTGCCCCGGGAACTAATCGCTGCCAAGAACCATCTTTTATTCTATATTTATTATCTTTTTTTTCAGGACTATTATCGTAATTATCAAATTCTTCGTAATCAGCACTTAAAGACGCATTCTTACTAAACTGTTTATTTAATGATTTTATTTTTTTATCTTCTTCAAGATTTATTCTACTAGGAATACTATTATATTCATCTTCTTTAATTTTAATTGCTTCAGCGCTAAACGCAGGCATGCTTCCAAAACCCATAGGCCCCGGCTTAGGCGGAGCATATTTCATTGCATTAAGTTCACGCAATGCTTTTTGTTTTTCGGGATTTACTTCTGAAAAATTATTATCTTCTAATTGATATTCTTTTTTTGTTTCTTTGCTAATAAATTTATTATCTTTTTTAACAGCATTTTTCTCTAATTCTTTTGCTCTATTTCCTGTTGGGTCTTTTATTGCAATATACTGTCCACCTGTTGATTCATTATTTATAAGCCATTGATTGCCCTGCTTTCTATATGCAGACTTGCTATTACCATAAGTATAGTCTTCAGGCTTCTGTAATTCCAATGAACCAACGGCCGAAGTTAAACCCCCATTTTCGGATTGACTTTTTTTTTTAATTGAACTAATTCCCATTAAATTTTTAAACGAATTTATATCTTCATTATATCCTCCTTGTTTAAATACATCATAAGTTTGCTTTAATGCATTTCCGTTAGTTGATATTAATTGTTTATAATCATCAATAGAGCCATTATAGCCTCCTGATTTAAACACATCATATGCTTTTTTTATTGCTTCTTCGTTCATATATTATAAAATTTATTTTTTATTAAATATGCTAAAATCAACAGCATTTTTTTTATTGTCTTTTTTTCCTGATTGACCTTTACTACTGCTAATTTTTTCAGGAGGGTTTAATTTGTTAAATTCTTCAACTATCATTTCTTGCATCGCAGGGGTTTGCCCAAAAGTTCCAACCATACTTCTTATTAAACTTTCTGAATCGGTAGTCGCATACTCTTGACCGGGAGTGAATATCCCGTAGGCATTTTTACCTAAAGCTGTCTGCGCTCCACCTGATTGCGACACTAAGAAATTAGCTGCCGTATTAACATCGCCTGTATTAGGGTTAAACATTAAAGTATACGCATTTTTTGCAAAGTTTATAGCACTAAGTTGGTCTTGTTGTCGTTGCCAATCAAATGCTGTTTCTCCTTGTGGGGCAAATTTTTGTTTATCACCTATTTCATTAACAACTTGACTTTGTTCCATATAATCAATTTTTCCAAGGAATTGCTGTTTCATAAAATCTTGAGCTACTTTTTCTTGTTCTTTTCCATTTGTAGTGCTAAAATCAGGAACAAATTGACCGTTTCTTTGAACTAATAATATTTTATTTTTATCTTTAGATGCTTCTTCAGTATTAGTAGTATATTCATAATTAGTTGATGATATACTATTTGTAAGTATTGATGATATATTATATGTATCCGATTGACTTTGTACCATTACATCTAAACTTTTTTCAAAATCATCTTTTGTTCTTTTATCTGCAACACTTAATAATTCACCTTTTTTGGCTCGTTGAGCTATACTCTTAAACCCTGAAATTACATTTTCTCCAAAATCAGCTTGCATTTGAGTTGTAGCAGAATCTACATCAAAGTAATTAACATCTTGTTTTATTCTCGTTGATAAATCAGCAGCAGAAACATTTTCATATTCCCCCTTTTCATTTTTTTTACTCAGTAATACCAACCCTGTTCTAGGGTCAATTATTGGTTTAGTATTTTTAAAGTTTGACCAACTTTCATTATTCTCTGCTACCCAAAGTTCTAATTCTTGTGATTTATTTTTAGGGTCTGTAGAGTTTAATCTTTCCATTTTTTTTGCAAATTCTGCTTGATATTCTGTAGATAAATCAAACATTGTCTTTGTCCCATTCTGAACATTTTGAATAAAAACAATATTATCCCTTTCCGATATTTGTCCATTTTTAAATGCTCTTTGATTGGCAAGCATTTGTTGTTGCATTTGAGACGCATAAGATGCTGTCCATTCAGTCATATTTTGGTTATCACCTACGGGGTGTTCATCTAAATATTGATTAAATGCTCTTACTTGGTCATCATACGCTTCCTTCTTTGCCTTTCTTGTAGCAAGTTGGTCCGTAACTAAATTTGATAGACCACTACCAACATCAGCCCAATTTACTTGGCTATCAACGTCACGTTCTTGGTATTTATAAAATGTTGCCATTTATATTATTTATTTATATTAATTATCTATAAGGTTTTAATGATGGAAATGGATACATTAAAGACTTAGATTGATTAAAAGCATCCAATGGACTTATAGTACTCATATTTTGAAGGCCTAAGGCAGGCGACATGTAATCTATATTTGAATTCTGACCTGAAATAGGAGACATTCTACCCGCATCAAAAGGAGATGTCATAGCATTTCCATTATTTACTGTATAATCTCCACCTTTTTTCATATACAAAGGAATTAGATTAGCAGCCTGTGTTGCCGCACTTGTAACTCCTTCCCATCCTTGTGTTGTTGCTTGAGCTGCCATTTCTTGAGCATTTCTTGCTGCCATTTGTGCACCTTCAACTTCACCTAAATATATTTGTGTTTTTAAGTCTTCTAGTCTAGCCTTTTCAGCAACTTTTAATCTTTCAATCTCAGTAAGTTCTTTACCCATTTCTGTTCTTATGCCTCCTTGAGCTTCATTCTGAGCCATTTGAACTCTCCCTGCTGCTGCTGCTGTTCCTCTTTCAGATTCTTGTGCAGCATCTATAGTCTGTGCGCCTTGAGAAATCATTGCTTCTCTTTGTAGTTCGTAAGGTTCTTTTTGAACGGATAATGCATCCATATAGTTTACATCAAGTCTTGCACGAGCTGATGCCATTGCTTTATCTGCTTCTGCTACTGCTTGTTTTTCAAGTTTTCTTTGTTTGTTTGCCTGTGTAAAAGACATTACAGAACCACCTACCGATGCTGCTATACCTGCTCCTGCTGCTATTGATGTTAATGCTGCCATATTATAATTTTTTTATCATTTCTACTTGGTAATTATCACCCTTAACATATCCAAGCTCTTCATATTTCTCAATGAGTGGTCTATGTTTTATAAGTGCATATGAATATTTAAACCCCAAATTAGTAGCCATTGTTGTTAAATTACTTAACAATAATCTTATTGCCTCTGTCCTATGTGGTTTTTTTCTATATTGTTTATTTGAAATAATCCAATCAACCCAACAAAGATTTGAGTTTGACGCATATAAAAATCCTGCACAAATAGGAACATCGCCATCTAAAATGATTATACCACCCTCTCCATTTTGAGGTAAGAAATCTTTTGGAGGAGCTACCCATCCCCAATCCTTCCACCATTCAAGAAGAATGTTGTCGTAATCATTGCTATTAAGTGGTCTAATGTTAAAGTCCATTTAACTACAAAGATATAAAAAATTAAGGGAAACTTTTCATTAACTCGCTTTCAGTAGCAAATAATTCTACTTTACTATTGTAGTTATTTGATAATTCAAATAAACAATAATGACCCAATACTCCGTGAGATTCTGCAACAGAGTTCTTACTAAATAAAAAGTATTCTGTTTGAGTAGGTATAGGAGTAGTCCAAATAGGTGTAGTATCTATAACAATATAGTTGTCTCCTGCAACATAGTCTTGGACAACATTTGTTACAATCCCTGCTCCTACTGCAGATGATGAAAAGTAAAGAATATCTCCAATACTTATTATAGTTCCTATAGCAATAAGGGGATTTATTGAAAAGTTAATTGTTGCTATACCTACACCAATAACAACACTTATACTGTTTCCTATTCCATTAACACTTCTTAATGGATATTCAGGCGCAGACATTGGAGTAGTTCCACTATTTCTTACAAACGCAAACCAAGTGGCTTCTTTTTTCTCAAACCAACTTTGGTTTATAAATCCTGTATATTGTAAATCAGTTGTCATTGTTGCAGACCAAGGGGCATCGCCCACTAAATCCATTGTCTTAAATAATTTATTCTCAAGAGGTAAATCATTTATAACACTTTTAAGTGTTGTTGGAGAAAAAGGATCTAATGCAGGGATATTTTGTAAACACCATTGTTCGTAAAATGTATTTCTCGCATTATTTGAACTATGTCTATATAAATTCCCACCCTTAAAAGAATAGAAATAGTTATTCATTCCTATCATCCAATCAGGATTGTAAGAGTAGAATGAAGGCCATCCTTGAACGGCAGGGCTATATGTAAGTGTTTTAAAGCTCATATCTAATTATCACAAAAGGTTGCAGGGTCTAATATCCAAAAGTCAGGAAGTGCATATAAATGCCAATATCTACAAATCACACCATCAGAATAATATCCTGCTGCTGCAGGTGCTGACATAGTAATATCGCTATATATATACGATGCTGTAGCAAGGTCTGTAGAATCTAAATAATAAGTTGAAGCAGGCATAATTTTTATTTTTAAAGTGGGCAATCACATTCAGAAAATTCCATAGCTAAGTTTGCAGCATCACCTCCACTATAAGTTAAAGTTGTTCCTTCACCAACGCAAATTAATGTTGAAGCACCTGCATCAATATTTATAGGTGAACCAAAACAAGTGGTAGGAAGAGCAGTTACATTTATGGTACTAGCAGAATTATTTGTTGCAAGAATAGTATAACATGCTGTTGTACAACATTGACACTCATTTAATTGAGTAACAAGACATGTACCTGAATCAACTATTTCTGAAAGACAAACAAATAGTCCTGAATTATTTTTAACTGTAACGCCTTCTAATAAAGTTCCATTACAATCTATATAAGAAATTACTTGTGTTCCTACTGAATAAAAATAATAAGTAGAACAGCAAATTCCTGTACATCCACATTCTTGAAATTGAAAATCTAATAATTCAACATCTGCAATTCCTTGAGGTATAGTAAAATACCCTGCATCTAAATAATCATTTACACAAAGACTTCTTGTGCTCATAGGATTAAATATAGTAGATGAAGGAGTAGTTGCTCCACAATCTACTAAACCATAAAACTCAATAGTATTACTAGAAGTACTTACAACATCAAAATTTACACATTGATTACTACAACAAAAACATCCTAAATACATATAAGTAAAAGTTGGCTCTCTAAATTCTGCAGGAAAATCTCTAGCACATATAAATAACGCTCCATAAGCAGGGAAATCATATCCATAAGTTCCTTCATCTCCAATTATAGCATTATTTCCATTGCAATCAACATATCCAATTGAACTCCATATTCGAGAATTATTATTTACAACAAGCCAAGACCCACAATTACAAGGAGGAGGAGTATAACAATCTGTACAAGCAGTTATACAATCTTCTGCACTAAAACATAACTCTACAGCTGTACTTTGCCTTAAATCCCAAATTAAATATAAGAAATTATTTAAAGCAGGAGTAGTAAAAGTTCCTTTCCATTGAGTTACACTTGGTTGTGTAAGTGGAGTTATATCTGTAGCAACAGATAAAAGTGTTGTAATATCTATTTGATTGTTTTGATAAAGTGTATTGCTTGTGTGATATAAAAATTTATTAGGAGGAACTAGAACATCAAAATCATCAGTGCCTATTTTATTTGTATATAGATTTGTATCTACTCCGGGATATGGAAAACTTCCTTGACCCAAAAAGCCTGCATCAATATTATAATATGATACAAGAGGATTAGAACTTGGTAAAGCAAAAGTAACTTGATTGCTTTGTAGTGGTGATGAATATGGTATTAAAGGGTCAAAATAATTATATTGATTATGTATAAACATTCCCGCATTTGAACCATCAGTAATTACTACTTGAACTAAAAATATTTCAATACATTCTTGACATTGATTATCAACATTAAAAGTAACAATTGCGTTTGGTGCAATAGTAATAACAATTTGCAATTCAAGTACAAGGGGATTATTTACACTATAAGGAACGCTTATTGTTCCAACTCCATTAATACTATTTGATGTTGTATATCCATCATAAGTAACATCTATAGAAATTAAACCTGAAGATGGGTCACCATTAGGTAAATTAAATGTTGTTAATACAATATTTCCATCTGCAATACAGTTAGTTAACTTTACGCAATAGCTTATTACTCTTTCAGGCTTACCTGTATTATCTATATTAAATGAATTTATTTGACCACACCCAAAACAATCTATTATATTTGGTATCTCTATATCATTACTTGTTAGTACATACTCATTCATATATGGGTCATAACCACCAAGTTTCTGTGTAGTTTGAGCATTAATAAACTCATCTCTAAACCAAGTTCTCATTCCAAATTCAGACACTACTTGTAGTTGGTCGCTTTGCATTGAATTTCCTTGAATATGAATTACAGCACCTCTTTTTGTATCAGTAAAATATCTATCAGCACCCCATTGAATATAACTTTCAGGATTATGGCTTATTCCATATTTTTCAGTTCTTGCAATTTGAGTTCCTAATACTTCAGGAACTGCAGTCAATGCTCTACCTGCACCTGCATCTGATAACAAATTCTTTCCTGCTAATACATATGATACCTTATCTTCTTGAAGACATAGCACATCTGTTTCTCTACCATCTAAAACATATATATATCCAAAAGAAGACTCTAAATATTTATAATTTAAAAGTCCTAAATTAAACTCATTTAATTTATTTAGGTTTGTTTCAGGATTATATATGCCACTATATGTTATGTCTGAAAATCTATGTGCTTCTTTATAATCTTGAGTAGAAACAGATGTAACTCTTTCTCCAAGATTAAATTCTCTTCCTACTATTGAATCTCTAACCTTATAACTTTCAACTCCATTGCCAAAAGAAAAACAATTAAAGAAACCCGTGTCTACAACTGCAGCTTGCCCTAAAGCAAAGTCTTGGTTAGCTACATTTCCATCGTGTTCTCCTGTAGTAGGATTTATAACAAATGATAAATTATTTTCAAAAAACACATCGGGCAAAGCATCTATTGGCAGTGTTTCAAATATAAACTCAGGCCCTATTGTAGTTCTTTGTAATGAAAAATTTAATTTTGCTATTGACTTATAATTAACAGGAGAACAATCTTCAGTACCCGACATATGAAAAGTTAACCTATTATCAGCAGGGTCACGATTTATATATAATTTCATAACATTGCTAGATATACTACTTGTAACAAAAGTATTCATCGCAGCAGTACTTAAGGCATATACTCCATTAAATGTTATAGACATATTTACTTCTTGTAAAGCATTAAAAGTAGACATAATAGCCGTTTGATTTGCTAAAAACCAACTTTCCAAACTAGCATAAGATTGAGTTGCAGTAAAATAAGAGTAAGCGTTAGCTCCATTTATTTCTCTTGCTCCACAACCACCTATTGGTTTTCTATAAGTATATAACATAATTCCTATTGTAGACCCAACAGGAACATCAAAGTCTGTGTATGTTAATGCAGGAGGCACAGGAAAAGCAGGGTCTGACCAAATCACTCTTGTAGTAGCCAATGAAGTTAAATCAGAAGTTCCAACAGAGTATTCATTGTAAATTGGAGTAGGACTAATCTGTGCTGCAAAATTACCTGCTTCTAAACGCATATACACTCCTTCAATAATAAATGTAGCATCTTTTTGTTTTGCTATTTTTTCTAAAACAGTTGTGTATATACAATCTTCAGTTGGCCCACTTGAATCTTTTTTTACAATAAGTCTATCGCCAACCTCAACTTTTTGCATATTTTCACCCTCAAGTAAAAACCAAAATAAACTATCTACATCTTGAACTACAAGAGTTGAGTATATTGTTTGATATCCTTCTTGGTCAGGTTTTATTACAAACTTATATCTTGTTGCCCAATATGGAGCTATTTGTGATACAGGTATAGTGACTTGTATTGAGTTTTTATTTGGTGATGATGAGCAAGGGGTGTAAACCGCATTTAATGGGCTTACAAGAGCTGTTGATGAACGTAAAAAATCATCCATATAAACAATTCCTATCTCATATCCTCTATTGCTATGTAAACTTCTTGCATTTCCAAGTTTTGAAAATGTAACAATACTATTTACTATGCTATAATATTCATACGCATAATTTCCAAGATTATTTACATCTTCATATTGCATTGCAACTAATTGCAAGTCAATATAAGAATTTAAATTAGATGCTATTATTGCTATAGGTTCGTCTATAGCAGTAATACCTGAAGCTCTTTTTTGCCATCCACTAGCTTGATTAGTAGGTATAGCACAATTAAAATAATCAGTAAGTGTACTTCCATCACAAGAAGTAGGGTTTGTAGGAATAGGGTCATATACAGGAAGTATATTTGCAAGTGTTCCTACCCATTCTTGAAATTCAGCACTTTGAGATAAAGCAAATGGACTTAAATAATCTTGAGCAAGAGTAAATGTTAATGAAATATTTGTATTCCCTGTTTGTGTTGTAGGCGTGCCACTTGTATAACTATCGTGTGTAAATTCTAATTGAACTTGTATTGTAGCTCCAACTATTAAAGTTGTATTATAATTTGGACCAAAAGAAGCAAAATCTATTCTTAAAATAGAATTAGGTACACTCCAATTTGGAGATGCTATATCTATATCATAAACAGAAGTTTGAGCACTTGAGTCTAAAGCTTCTGATGCTATATCTTCTTGTATTAACTTTGCTTCATATGTAAGTTGTAATGGTTGTCCATTAAGTGATACCAAATCATATCCTTCAATATAGTTTCCATACATAATTCTATTACCCATAAGCGTTTGGGCTTGAGCAAATCTTGGAACATTATCATATAACCTTAATAACTCAGCTTCAGGTAAAACAGTAAAGATTTTACTATTGTCAAATGTTAAAGTTTTATATGCATCATTTGGAATACCTAAATCTGCCTTATTTTGTTTCTCAATTATTTTTATTATATTACTTTCAGACTGCTTAAATAATAAGTCTATACCTAAAACAAGAGAGTTTCCTGTCCAATAAGTTACTTCACAAGCATTAAATGCATTTATCATTCCCTCATTCAAATATGCCTCAACAGTTAATTCAAATCCATTTGGCGTAAAAGCAATATCAGACCATTGAGATGTAGCTGAGTATTCACCATCGGCATATAAATATCTATAAGCAAATGATATAAATCTCTCTTCCATAAAATTCTGTTCTCCTTGAGTATTTACTAACTGTACAGTTGGAGATTCTACAGGTGGTCTTTTAATTACAAGCAATGACTCTTCAAGAAGTAACGCTGCAGGAATACTACCTGCATCAATAAACCCTACAGGTATAGCATAACTTCTATTTATATTTATTGACCTTGGAGCATTATAGTTATCTGTAAAAAATAATAACTCTTGTATTTTATTTACTCCTGTAATTAAATATTGAGGATTAAAATTTAATGTTGTATCTACACCACCACCATTATCTATGGCAATAACATGATACGTTAAAGAAAGTGTATTTGTATTAAATGAAACAATTAAATCAAGTTTACCTGTAGCACCTAATGGAAAACTAGGGTCATGTACAAACCAATAAATAGTTTCTATTGAACCATCTTCGTATGCACCAATGCATCTAGCATCTACACTTAGTAATGTATTTTCAAATCTTAAAGTTGTAAGTGAAAGATTACCTTTTGTATTTTCAATAACTCCAAATTCAGAATTTTCTGTCGAACCCATTCTGATATTCATTGCATCAATATACTCCCCATTAGGAACAACTCTCTCATCGAAAGTTTTATTCATCTTACCTGCAACAAAATTTCTAGTAAACTTTGGCATATTATTTTAAGATTTTATCTAATCCCCTTAAATTCATTAAAAGTCTACCGGGATGAATATTGCTTATTCTTATTTTTGCATTTCTTAATAACGCTTGCTTATCTTTTTTAGCTCTTTGAATAATGTACTCTTGAACACCAAATTTAGAATTTAGAATTTCATATTTCACAGAAGCATAAACATATGCCTCAAATAGTTTATTTATAGTAATTAAAGAATTATCTCCATTTTCCATTCCATCAGAAACATATTCAAGAATACATAATCTCTCAGACATTCCTGAGTCAAAATTAATAACCCCTGATTTTTTATCTATTGTAAATGTAGGATTGGCATTTGCAGTTTCTGTATTTAAACCAAACCTTGCACCTATAGCATAATCAAAATACCAATAACCATCTACATTATATCCCATTTGTCCATTAAATTGGCTTGCTTGGTTTAAGTATATTGACTTCTTTGTCCCTGTAATTCTATCAAAATCTATTTGAGAATACTGAGGAGAAAGAGCATTACCATCTTGGTCAAATAATATATTTGAAAGGTTATCTTGAAGATATGCTTTTGATGAAAGCGTTTGAATGTTCTCACTTAATGGTCTTAATAAACCATTTTCATATACAGATATTCTTACCCAATTAACATAGTCAGAAGGTAAAATATATCTTAATGTATTTGGAACATTTAATTCTAATATTTTTATTTCTTTAAATGCATCATAGTTTAGCTCTTGAACTGCACGTTTTGCGTGGAACAATATCTTATATCTTTCTTCGTTGTTTACCAAAGAATGATTCCCCGAGTACATTAAAAGAAAGTTTGTTACTATATCAGCTAAACTGACATATTGATACGAACCCCAATTTAAGTCTTCGGGATTGTTTCCATTATTCTCATAATATTCATACTGTGATATATACGCCATGTTTTATATATTATGGTATTTGTGCATTATTTTCCGTTTCCTCTTGCTTTCCAAATTGAACAGGCAGTGGCTCTCTAATTGATATACCACAATATTGAAGTATCTTAACAACTAATGAAGTTTCATTTTGCATTCCTATTTCAAAATCTTGATAATCAAGTTGTGATTGGTCGAATACAGGTTCACCATTTGCTAAAGAAGTAAATGTCCATTTAGGTACTTTAGGATATCTAAAGTAAGTTGCTTCAACTTGCAATGGTAAGTTTATAATACTTGATGGATAAAAAGTTATTAAGTCACCTGTTTGAGTATATGCGGGATAGTTAACAGATGGCGATGTGATAGGTGACATATTTAATAATGTTATCTTTCCCGCTGAAACTTTTTCCGCTTCATTTTGAACTGAAGCATCAACAATTCTATAAGACTCAGGCACTAATGTAAATATATTTGCAGAAAGCCCTAATACTGTAGCACTTACAGATGTCACTGTAGCTGTTCCCATTGGAGCAACTGAGGTATTAGTTACAATATCTCCAACTGAAACTCCTGCTAAAGAAAAATTAGCTAATGAGTCTATTAATTGTGATGCAACAACAGATGTGTTTACGCCACTTGAAAGTATTTTAGAATAACACAATACTTTATTTATCATATACTCTTCATCCCCTGTGGTTATTAAAGATGGAAGGTAATATGTATTTGATAAAGTAGTAGTTACTGATGTATTTGTTAATGGATTTGTTACTATAAACTCTTCCGCTTGTTCAGCAAAAGATTTTCCAAAATCGGCATAATCTGTTCCTGATGCTCTAGCATTTTCCTTGTTTATAATTGTATTATAATCAGAAAAATATTTCATAAATAATTCTAATTGTGCTTGTTGAGCATACAAATTAAAATCAGATGGAGAAATATATCCGTAGTTATTTTTATTTAAAATAGCAATTACCGTATTCCTTACAGAGTTTATCATACTACAAAGATAATAAAAAAAAAGGCACTCTATTAAAGTGCCTCTTTGTTTTAAAATTAATTAGTATTAATTAAATGTTATACTAGTAATTAATTGTTGTGTTGCTCCAACCATTGGTAATACAGGAACAATAATCGCAGCAGGGGCTGATGCTGCACTATTAGCAAGAGCTAAAGCATCAATAACTGCATATTGTGATGCATAAGTATTATCAGTAGTAGTAAAATTAATTGTAATTAAATCAGATGCTGCATGTGCTGCATAAGCATGAAGCGTCACCGTAGTAGGAGTCATTGAAATAAAATAATCAGCGTTAGCCGAGAATAATTTTTTTTCAAGAGCATTCGCCGCTCCAATTGTAAACTGTAAAAATTTTCTGTTCATTTTAAAATGTTTTAGTTGTTAATAACAATGCAAATATAACAATTATTTTAGACTTATTTCTAAGAACTTTAGAACCTCAAGACCATCATCTGACTTTAAGAATAAAGCAACTGTTTCATAAGGGTCTTCACCAAATGGTATACTCATCATTTTTTTCTTATTGCTCTTTGTATTAAACCATACTTCTCTTTGTCCATTTCTAAATTGCAATAAATTATGAGCAAAAAATAACTGAACATTTGATTGTAATTTAAGTAAAGGGTCATTAAGTATTTCTAAAAATGACCTAGGTTCTTTTTTAGCATATATTAATACATCTCTACGCAACTCTGCAGTTGATACATTTGTAACGTCTTTTTGAAACATTACTCTACTTACTACTTCAAGTTGCTCAATGCTTAATTGTCTTGCTTCAATTAATGCGTCTACTTCAAAGTTTAAATCTTCAATTTCTTTTGCAGCATCAACTGTTTTGTTTACTTCTACAAAAGAATTTCCATTTAATGGATGATAATGTAGGAATTGTTGTAACACAGGATTTGTTCTTGGAACAGTTAAAAACCCATCATCAAAGATTATTGGTTCAAGAAGAAAGTTTCCGTCTTGCTCATCTTCGAATGGTGATTTTTGATTTCTTGCATATCGCAAAGGCCTGTTAATGTTTTTTTCTTCATCAAAATAAAGAAGTGGGTATCTAGATGTGTTTCTAGATGGCAACGTAAAAGATATTGGCGTTGCATCGCTTTTTAATTTGTAGGTCTTATCTACTGATGTTGTGTTTGTTTTCATTTTATTTAATTTAAGTTGTTACTAAAAAAATAGAGAGGGACACTGATGTCCCTCTCTTGATTTAATCATTTGTTATTATGCTCCGTAACGGAATAATACAAAGTTATTCGCACCTAAAGTACAAACAGCACGCTCAGATAAGAAGTTAACTTCCATTGCATCTAAGTCACTAGTTTGAGCACCTCCGGCTGAACCTGTAATCCAAGTCTTATATTTTCTATCTTCTGCTTCAGAAGCACGATATCTAACATGTAAGAAAGGTCGCTTTGCATTTTTACCCATAACTTGGTCATATACATTAGTTGAACCTGCAGGAACTAAAAGTCCTGTAATGTTCCCTGATGCAGTTGCACCTGTAGGCATAGAACCACGCATTGTTGGGTCATTTAAGTATTTCCAATCAGTCTTGTAGAAATCATAACCTCTTCGGAATCCTGTAAAGCCTAAGTTTAAAGCCATGTCTTTGTCATTGTCAAATAGACCATAAGAAGTGCCACCTACTCCATAAGAGTTTTGTGCTGCTAACATATCGTCAACGTCAAATCCAAAATCACGATTAACAAATAGTACGTTTTCTTCAATAGCACCTTGCTTATCTAAACGAGATATAACAGTGTCCCAATCAGCAAGAGTTGTTGGATTACCACCACCCCATACATTTCCGCGACTATTTACTACATAGAAAACACCTTCTGAACCTTTATTACCGGCTGAAGCATATGTTGTTTGTAGTGCAACACCTGAAGCTGCACCCGCAGGAACTGCTTCTACCATTGCTGTTTCAAGATAGTCCTCAAAACGTAAACGAGTTTCATGCTCTGATTTCAAGTACCAAAGGTATCCTGAAGCACCATTCTCAGTAGTTACTTCAACCCAACCAATTTGAGCCATGTCTGAACCATTTACTGCATACTTATCTTTGATGATAATTGGTGAATTTGAGAAAATAGTATCTTCAGCTTCCAAAGAACCTGTCATTCCATTTGTTCCTTTTTTAAATTCTGAACCATATACCCAAATAGAACAAGTTGAAGCAGCAGGGAATGTTTGTCCACCTTGCTCGTAATAAGCTACCGTAATAGTATAAGTAGGACCTGCTCCTGCAGGTGCAACAATAACGATTCCTTTATTTGATAATCCCGTAGCATTATCATAAATCATAACTGTTTGACCTAAACGGATTGCAATAGTATTTCCTGAAGTAATTGTAGCATCTGTAATAGTGTATACAGACTGAGTAGCAGCAGCAGCAGCAGTTACAACACAATTTGTATATTTAGTGTGTAGACGACCTTGTTCTGCCCATTTAATCATGTCTGAGTTTGACGGCATCTCTGCTCCTACCATACGCAAGAATGAAGATACTGTACGATTACCATAACGCTCAAATTCTTTCTCATAAGTATCAGGAAGATACTGAGTTAAGAAGTTGAAGTTAGTAATGTAGTTTGTTGATAATGGAACTTGCTCCGAACTAGGAGTAAGACCAAAAGTTGGTGTTGATAATATTGACATTTTTTTTGTTTTTAGTTTTTAAATTCTTTTCATACTTCTAATTTTTAGTCCGTTTCCGGAGTCAGGGCTTAGAGACTTGACCTGTACGCCTTCGGTTCTTGAACCTGCTTCAGATACTTTACGCTCAGACATGTTTATGTTTTTTATCTTACGCGTAACATCATCCGTTGCATCAGCTTGTCCTTGTTCATAAAAGAACTTAGCAAACTTTTCAGGGTTCATTGCCATAGCTAACGATTTATGATATCCCTCTGCGTCTTTCATTAAACCATTCTCATCTAAAAACTTATTAATAAAGTTTTGTGGTGATGAATGATTTTTTTTAATCTCGCTTAGATTACCGGGAGAAAATGAAAATTTCTTGTCGTTTATATTGAAATCAAAACCTTTGAAATCATCGTTTAAAACTTCATTTGTCTTTTGGTCGAACCATTCTCGCTTACGCTTGTTTGATTCCTCAATAGTCGCTGCTTCCTTTGTGTATTGTTTGTATGCCTCGAATACTTCCTTTTCTTCATCCGGAACATCTAAACCTCTTGACTCAAGGGGTGCAGAGTATTGTTCTTTCTGTTGATTGAAGTATTTCTTAGCTTCTCCAATAGCCTTTTTCTTTGCAATCTTTGTTTTCTTAATAAAAGAATCATCATCTAAATCTTCATCGAAATAATAATCTTCCATTAATGCATCTATATCATCTGAATCCAAATCTGAATTTGTAGAATGTAGATATTGCTTTAATAGGTCATCAGAATCCATATTGTCAAAATCCTTATTTAACTTTATGTAATCTTCAAACCCTCTTCCTGTGTCCTTCTTATATTTCATATAAGCAGCAACATCGGAAGGAATTTCTTCTGTGATATTTCTTTCAGCCATTAATTCATCAAATGAACTAATTTCTTTATTATATCTTTTTCCAATATATGAAAGAACTCTTTCTTCGCTTAATTCTTCTTCAGGTTGAAATTCCTGCTCTTGTTCTTGTTCTTGTTCTTGCTCTTGCGGTTCAAAATTATTATCTGTTGATAATGACTCTTCGTGTCTTGCAAGTAATTCTTCTTCTATTTGAGCAACTCCTTTTTCTTCTGCTCCGTCTAGCAATCTAACTTTCATTTCCATTTTATTTGATTTTATTTTTTACAAAGTTATATAAAAAAATTTAATATTTTAACGAGGTGAAAATTCACTCATATCAAAGCCATCTAAACTATCTTCATTTGACTCAAAAACCATAGGTTTAGTTTCAGGAACATCAAATCCATCTATATCATTTTCACTATTTTGAAAGTCTATAGGAGATAAGTTATTTTTTCTTTGATTTATTAATTTTGATTGTTCAGTGTTTTGTTGGCTTATTCTTTTTGCTTTAGCATCTTCTCTTTCATTCTCTCTAGTCTTCAAGTTGTTTTGCTGTAAGCCACCTAATTGCATATTGTAGTCAAACTCTACTGCCATTAAGTCTTTTTTGAGTTGAGCTTCTGCTGTTAATTGTTGAATAGTAAATTGAACTTCAGCTTGTTTTAATTTTAACTTAGCCTCAGATTCCATTTGTATTTTTTGAATAGCAGTCTGCATTGCCATTTCTTGAGACTTTAATTGTTGTTGCGCTTGCATTGCTTGAATCTGCATTTTATTTTGGTCTTCCCTATCTTGTTTCTGACTTCTCTTCATCTTTAACAATTGATTGGCAAGTTTGATATTTCTCAACTCTCTAATATCAATAGCATCTTCAAGATTTATATCGCCCTTAGATAAAGCCATTTGTATGTTTGCTTCAAGCTGTGCTTTTTGTTCTTCATCAGGAGATACTTCAATAAAAATTCCAAAGTCATAAATATATAAATCAGAAATATCATTTAATATTGATACATTATATTTTCCAATTTTATTTGCAAAATCATCTTTAAAATCAGCATACTCTAATATATCCCCTACTCTATAAGTTAATGCTTCTGCTAAACTTCTATAGATATATAGACCACCTTCAAGTATATGTCTTGTTGCTGTATTTGAATTTAATGCTGCTAATTTTTGAACTCCTACTAATGAATTAGGGTCAGGCGTACTTCCATCTCTTGCTTCATTCAATCCTGTTACAGACCTAATCATATCCATATAATGGTTGTAATTAGATATTAACATTTGAGTTTTACTCAATCCTGAATTTGAAGTTAATTGAGTAATAGGAACTTTTGCATTGTTAAAGTCACCCTCTTGAGTATAACTTCTTCCAATAACACTACCTGTTTGAAAATACAATCTTAATGCATCTTCAGGGTTGTATGCAGCACCTGTACCCAAGTCTACTTCATTTAATCCGTCAGCGTCAATAAAGACACCATCAGGGACAACTCTTGCAATTACTTGCTGTAACTTTAAATGCGTTATTTGTATTAAATCAGTAAATGGTATCATTCGTCTAACTAAAGACTCTATGTTACCTTTATACATACGAGGGGCATTAGCAACGTAATTTGGTAGTGCATGTTGAGATGATGATTTAGGTCGGACCATATTTTGAGCCATTTCCCATTTAATGATAATGTTTGTTCCCATTACCATTACACCATCATACCAAACATCAATGGTCTTTTCAATTTTAACAAAATTGTTTTCCTCCATCATTTCAGTAGGAGGATTAAATGTGTCATCTTTTTCAATAACCCTTGAACCACCGCCTTCAAGTAATTTCTTTTTATATACTACTTTCTTTGTTGTTTTATAATTAAAGTAAAGTAGTGTACAAGTATCTTTGTAAAATAAACTGTTCTCGTAAAATTGAGATACATTATAATAGTCATACCAACCTTGACTGCTTTTAGATATTTTCTCTAACTCTTCTTTTTTTAATGAAGGTTTAATCTTTAATAGTTCTGTAATTGGAAGTGTTTTAATTTCACCCCAATAAAAACAATCATCAAAAGTTGGTGACTCAGTATAACTATAAACAACATTAGCAGGGTCTACATATGAAACATTTACACCCGAACCTAAAAGAAATTCGTGTTTTGCTATACCAATGCCTATTACAGTTAAGTCATAGTCTATTCTTTTTCTAGTATCTTGATAATGGTTTTCATCAAAGATTGTATTAATAGCTTCTTCTTCAGCAATCTCAATAGCAGGTTTGTAATTTAACTGCATATAAAGCATTAACTCCTCATCTGATTTAGGTAAATCTTCAGGGGGCATAATGAATGGATTGACTCCTGTTTTTTGTTGAATTATTTCAAGTGGAACTTTTGCTACCATTTGTCCTTCAACCATATCTTGGAATTTACTTCTTTTTTGTTGCGACATTGCGTCTTGAGAATATGCCTTAACTTTAAATAGTCTATCTGACATACCGTTAACTACAATATCTACAAATTTTGGAAGAATAGGAACAGGTGTCCAATCTAAATTTAGATAAGATAAGTCACCATCAATCGCTAATTCATTTTTGTATTTTGCAATAGACTGTTCTCCACGAGCATACAATCTGAGTCTATGGAAATCTCTCCATTGATTATAAAATCTACAAGACCCCCCATCCTTTCTAAACCATTCATATTGAATAGCTTGTCCAACCTGAAGGCCAAATTTTTCTGTTGCTTTTTCGCTGTCTGTTGCTAACTGACTTGGGAATGAAGCAGATGTTATGTCTATTATCGTATCTTTCATTCAATTAATTGACTTGTATTTCCATCATTACTATATCTTGCAAAGTTAATGCTAATTTTTGATTCTTTTTTCTCCGGTATATATATATGTTTTTGATTAGCCATTATAGCTAATCCCGAACTAATTGAAGCGTCAAACTTAGTTCTATCATTTATATCAAATTTAGCCCAATCCTCTAATGTTCTTGTAAAAGGCATTGTGCCTATTTCATCTGAATCCCTGTAGTTACCTGCTAAATCCATTCCTATAAATTTCTCTATATAAGATTCAATAGCAGATGCGTGTGATTGCTTTACATCTTCAGATGAGTTTGGTATACCACCAAGTTCACGTTCTGTCTTAGACAACTTATTATACAACTTGTCAGGTCTATTCAAACAAAACCCTCTATATCCTCTATTTTTAAAATGATATAGTAGCCTTGGCTTATTGTTTTCTATTAGTATAGGCATACCATAAAAAATACAAGCCATTAGTACTTCCTCAAAAAATATCTCCGCAGTTTGCGGTCTTGCAATATACTCTAAAAAAAATTCATTTACAGGAGCTTCATCCATATGGAATTTTGTCATTCCATGTAACGATCCGTTTGAACCTCTACCACCTACTACAGCAGATATATCATATGAGTCACATCCAAATGACCCAATATGCTCATTGCCGGGATGAGCAGTACCATTTCTATTGTATACATTGTTCTGTATTGATTTGCTTGGAATCCAACTCACAGAAAATCTTCCCCTAGAATCAGGTGTCCATACAACTTTTGAGTCTTGTATACCATCTCTCCAATGAAAACTACCACGAGTGGTATGGTGTTCTCTTATTGTTGAATCATTGTAATCAATTTGCTGATATATCTTTGTTAGATTAAATATCGATTGTTTACTTTCATCTCTAAAAGCGTGTGATTCTGTTCTTGGAAACTGACGGTAAAATTCATTTAATGCATCAGCATCACTCTTTAACGAATCAACTTCCGCTTCCCAATAATCAATAGCACCATTCTTTATTAATATCTTATCTACTCCTAGTATTGGTTCTTCAGGAGCATTAAATACAGGCATACCATATAAGTCAATGAACCCTTCCATATTCCATTCCATAGGAATAAACAATGAGTATAGTCCACTTTTAGTTTGCCCGTTTGCATTTCTATGTAGTACTGAAGAATCTTCATAGATGTCTTTAAAGTTACTACCACCTTTTGATAAGGCATTTGAGGTTGAACCCATCATGCACTTACCAATAATTTTAGAACCTAATCTAAGACAAGTTTTAGTTACTCGCCAATTTTCTTTAATGTTATTTGGTCTTAGCCATTTTCCACTCTCGTCATGAGCTAAAAATAATAATTTTTCTCCGTCATAAGAGTTATCTTCTGTATTCTTCCAATCTATTGATGTATCTAATCCCTCAATTGTATCTTCCTCAGAATTATACATGTTCTTTTTTGTAATCTTTGATGCAGGTATACGGAAAGACAACTCAGTTTTTGGTTTGTCCATACCATCCATAATTGGCTTAAAGAAAAATGGAAGTCTGCTATTAATTGGAACAACTTTATCTGTAAACATTTTTTTAGCATCCGCTCCTGTTTTAGATAGTATTCCAACCCTTGAATCTCTTGCAAGAGTTCCAACATTTATACATTCAGAAGATGCCATAAAAGAAAATCCTGAACGTCTTATCTTTAGGTATATCATTCCAAATGACCTATTGTCAGCACGACATGCCTCCCAATAAATCCAATATATTCTATTCGCTTCTCTAAAGTCAGGATATCCAACGTCAATACTTGCCCATTGTAAGTACATATAATGAGAACCTGTAATATACGTTGGCTCGCCATTATTCATAAACCAAAAGCCACGCTCTCTGTAATCAAATTCATTCTCAATGTAGTCTACCAATCTATCTTTAAATTGCGATGGCATTTCATTCCAATGGAAAATTGATTGTATCTTTGATAGCTCTCTTGGTAAGTCTTCTCTCTGCCAATACTGCTCAGATTTCTTATCGCTTCTTTTATATACCTTCTCGGGAACAGGAGGTAGTCCTATATTTAATCCTGATATATTTACTATTTGACCTACTTGTCCATTTTTAGATATAACAACTATGTCGTACTTATCATCATAGCCATATATCCAAGACCTTGCCCTATTTTTATTGGACAGTATAGATGGTGATACAAAATCTTTTTGTATACTATATAAGTTATTTTGAACGTCTTTCCGCAAACCCTTGTTTAGTATCTGTTTTACTCACTCCTTTTTCTAAAGCTTCAAGACCTTCTCTTTCTAGTTCTATTCTATTTAGTATCTCAAAGGCATCAAATATCGCTAACTTTTTTGTCATAGCAGCGTTCTTTAACCTATCTGCAGCCAACTCATCATCAGAATCTTTTTTAATAATATTTTCTTCTGCAACTTTTATTAACTGCTCAACTGCCTTATGACCTGCTGCAATAATTTTTAATTTTATTTCTTTTGTGTCCATTAATTTAATTTCATTGTTATTTGATTATCTATTATCCTGTACATTTTTACATCGTCAATAGTAAATTCATATTCGCTGTCGGGAGAAAAGCATACTACGTCTCCCTTGTTTATTCCTTTACTAATTAAGTAGTCATTTGGATATAGCATCTCACCCATTAAAGGCTCATCACTAAATGGTTTCTTTATATAAGAGTCAATAGCATCTATTGGTTTAACAAAACAATACTTGTCGTAAGAATACCATACATCATCTTTTTTATACATATAGAATTGGTCGGGTTCAATGAAGAACTTGTCGTCTTTAAAAAAACTCTTACCACTTTTTTGATTTCCCTTCATGTCATAATAGTACTTAAATACATTATGATGAACAAGCAATGTGTCGCCTGAAGATATCGGGCCTTTGTAACCTAATGGAACTTCTATTACCTTAGCGAATCTATTTGAAGATATATAGTCTTCTTCAGATGTACTTGTAATAACTTCTAATCCACTAATGGTTTTTGTATTGTTGTACCTCTTATTTATTAAAGATTCAACAATAAAATAAAATGGGGATTTCATTAATAAAATATATTGTATTCAATAGAGATTGGAATAGTTTGTGTAAATTCTTTCCACAAAAGAATCTCATTTGATTCGTTTATGATGAATATTTTTATAGATTGAGTAAAGTCTTCAAGTTTAATTAAATGTATTTCATACGTTTCATTTAAAACTTTTTGCCCTACAATGTAATGCATTGCACCCCCTTTATAGTCAGGTCCAACAGAAATTTTTCTTATTTCCATGTTTTAATTAAATTATACTACAATTCTTACTTCTCCTGTAGCAGTTTTATAAAGCTGTCCTATTACAAGTAGTCCTGCAAGTGCAGCAACATTATTAGCGAAAACAGGTAAAGTTACAACAACAGTAAATAAACTATCAATAGTAAAGTTTTTTGTTTCATTATTTGTAGTCACATCAGTACCAATTAACTTATCCGTTGCTGTAGGTGTTGATAAAACTGTATATGCACTTATTTTCCCCATTTTGCTTTATTGTTTTTTTGTTATTTCTCCCGTCTCAATGTTTATTACAGCATCTTCACCGTATTTCTCCATTAGTATCTTTTCGTGCTTTGAAAACACATCCTTAATACTATCTATGTATTTTATTAAGCTTTGCTTCTGCAATTCTAAATCACCGAGATTCATTTTTGCTTTAGAAAAATCAGAATTCATTTCTCTAATGTTTTTTAATTCTTCTTCTGTTGCAAAAATAATGTCTTGAATATTATTGTCTTCTACTTTTTTCATTTTAAATTAATTTAAGTTAGTTACAAATGTAATACTTTTTTAATAAATATTTTCCAAAGCAATGAAATAATAATTGAAATTAATACTCCTACTAAAACTCCAAGCCAAAAGAAATTCTTTTTTGGTTGATTCTTTTTACCTTCTGCCTTAGCTTGAGCCTTCTCAACTATCCTGTCTTTATATATAGTTTTAACCTTTAACTTATACTCTATTCTCTTCTCTAGTCTAGTTTTAGGAACATAGACAGTATTGTATTTAATAATGGTATCTTTAGTAGTTATAAACTTCTCCCATACTATAGTATCATTAATAATAACAGGTATGCTATCTAATGTTGTTATTCTTATAGTATCTCCTGTTTGTTCGCATGCATATCCTTTCTTAATTGCTTTGTTTAAATGGTACTGTGCAGAGCAACCATACAACACAAATAATAACAATAATACTCTAAACATATTTTATTTTTTAAAAAAATTATTTGATTTATCACTTCTGTTTTTAGCTTGCGATTGAGGTACTGTTTTCTTTTTAGAAACATGTGCATTGTCGATACCATCGTGGTTTCCACTTGTACCATTTTTTCTATTAGTACGCTCTAAATCTCTTCGGTATTTCCTACGCTCTTCAGTGTCATGATACTTCATATCATACTTTACCTTCTTTTTTCTCGCTTCAGGATGTTCTTGATAATACTTCGCTGTTTTTGACTTTCCTGTTTTTGTGCCGGCTAAAAAATTTCTCATTTCCCTTGTCTTGAATAAATTTTCTTGTAATTTTTACTTGACTTTAATTTAGAAGTCTTACTTTTTGCATGTACGTTTGTACGCTTAACTTTAGGCTTAACCTTTTTTGTTATCTCTAATTTTATCTTAGCCATTTATATCTTTTGATTCAATTAATGTATAAGTAAAGTGATTTCCATGTATTGCTTTAGCTTTATTCACTATTACCATAAACTCATTAAAATCTTTTACTCTTTTAAATACCTGACACCCTTCTGACCAATTTTCTACAAAGTTAGATACTGTACCTGCTTTGTGAATATTTATTCCAAACATCCCTGTATCTGTTTCAACCTCATCAAAGGTCATATCTTTATTACTATCTCTCCATACAGTAACATCTCCTAATCTTTGACATACTGCCTGATATTTACCTCGATGCATAGATACTGCATAAGCTCCTCTATATTGATTAGGAACTAATCTAGCTACCCCATTAGCATTGTGATATTGTGTCACTCCTTTCTTGCCGGGCTCAGTTGTGTTGTCCCACTCATGATAAAACCATTTACCATCTACTCTATAAGAGATAGTCATCTTATCATCAAATAGATTAGTAACTTTTTGACCTGTATCAGAGTTTCTAACTCCTACAATATTTACATCATAGTTTTTAGCGCCTTTAAAGTAAAGATATCCTTTAGCTTTTACAGTTGCTTCTATCTGCTCTCTAGTATATGTCATTTCTTTATCTTTTTAATGTCATCATTAATATCCTTAGCTCTAGCAAATAGTAACTTCATTGACTGCCATAAGTCTATTCCTTTTACTATCTTATAATTCTCATTAATAGACATTACCTCAATACTAGCTAGAACTAATGCCACTACTTTAGTAAGCATAAATGGTACACTAAAGAATGTAAGAATGATATCGTTAAGAATAAACGCATCGATTAAAAAAAACATTATAACTGTAATTTCATAGAGTGCTAACTTGCTAATAATAGCTGATAACTTTCTGCTACTTATTTTTTCTTTTAACTTATTGGCTTTCCAAATACCTGTAAAAGTATCAATGATAATTAATACTCCTATCATTAACAATATTCCCGATATCGGTAAAAAGAATGCAAAGCATATAGATATAAGTGTCAATAGTTCTGATTGTATAGATATTAATAATAGGGATAGTTGTGTTTTCATAAGTCTAAATCTTCAAGAGCTTCAGTTAAGCTAAAAGTTAAATAAAAAAATAATGTTATGCCACCAAAAGCAATATAAGATTGTTGACCTTGAAACATCATAAACATCGAAGTTATATAACCCGAAATAAAATATAGACTTGCTAAATAGTTACCTTTCATTTTTATCTAGGTGTTAGTAAAGTGCTGCAGTAAATAAATTAATATCTGTAAATGTCT
>OCVQ010000532.1_pt1 | contig 35348 bp, 26 predicted proteins | sample 1539061 | NCBI WGS metagenome assembly OCVQ01 (sample SAMEA3355526, study PRJEB22509) | marine metagenome | biome: marine; feature: river plume; material: water | place: USA | collected 2010-08-08 | depth 0.5 m | reverse complement strand
GGAGCAGCAAATAGCACTATAGGAACATTTTATGGAGTTGATCCAGTCCCAGAAGCCTTTTACGCAGATGATCCAGCCGCAAAACATTCTATTATCTTAGGTGGTGAAAATATAGAAATCCAACACGCAGAACATACCGCTACAGTGGGTGGATATGAGAATAAAGTAATAACAGGTCACCACAGATCTGTCATTCTTGGAGGAACGGGAATTACTACCGATGCAGACGATACTGCATACGTTCAGAATCTAAATGTTAAAAGCGCAGTTAAGATTCCCACAGGAGCGGTTGATACTTATGTCTTAACATCAGATGCAAATGGCGTAGGCACATGGCAATCTGCTGGTGAGTCTGCTTTGGTAAGTGATGTCACATCTGATGTTGATGTTGGAAGTATTAAGAAATTAGATGTTGTTTCCACTGGAACAACACTACAACAGTTCGCTGAACAACTCCTACTAAAGACATATTTCCCAACATTCACAAACCCATCAGTTAACCTCACAGATAACATTGCAAGTAGTGTTGAGGCTGGAACACAAGGATTAACATTGACTGCTAATTTCAATGCTGGTGCTATTAATGGATCATCCTCTGGTGGAATTTGGGACCCGAATCTGAAGCAAGATGATAGATCTGGATCAGCAACTTCTTATGGATTTAATGGTGATCAAATAACATTAACTCAACAAGCTTCAAACACTTTGGCATTACCTTCTTTAACCATATTAGATGGTCAAAATAGCTTTAGTGTTCTTGTGGATTATTTAGAAGGGCCACAACCAGTTGATAGTATCGGTTCTGATTACCAATCACCACTAAGTGCAGGAAGTGTTTCTAAATCAATGTCTGTATATGGAAGACGTAATGCATTCTACGGGACAAATTTAAGTGGGCTTAGTAGCAGTAGTGTTAGAGCATTAAGTAACACCAATTTGAATCCTAGTAATGGAACAAGTTTTGTTATCAACATACCAGCTAATTCAACTGATGTTGCATTTGCTTATCCAGCAACACTCAGAGATGTTACCGCAGTTATTCATGCTGAAGGTCTAGGTGCTGATGTTAAGGGTGTATTCACACAATCTATAATTAACGTTGCTGGTGCAAACTCCTATAATCCAATTTCTTATAAAGTGTATTCATACGTGCCTGACTCTGGGCCTTGGCAGGCTAATGCAACATACACAGTAACAATCTAATATAAATAGCAATATGGCATCCATAGAATTTCCTCTTTCGTTTTCACGACAGTATCCAGGCCCACTTGATGTATCTGCGGTCTTCTCTTCTTTAACTGACCTAAACACCTATGTCAGTAGCAATCCTATTGCATATTCTGGTCAAGTTGTCAGTGTATCAGATGTTAATGATGCAGGAATATATATGATAGCTGATGATCCTTCTAACCCAGGATCATTCATACTCACTACAGCTTTAGTTGATCAAGACTCTTTAGATCTTAAGGCTGACCAATCCACAACTTATACAAAAGGTGAAGTTGATACGAAGGTGGCTGACTTAGTTGACTCTGCACCAGAAACTTTAGACACTCTTAACGAGTTAGCCGCGGCACTTGGTGATGATCCAAACTTCGCAACTACAGTTACTAACTCGATTGGAACTAAAGCTGATCAAGCTACAACTTACACTAAGACTGAAGTTGATGTTCACACAAATGACACTAATAACCCTCACTCTGTTACTAAGAGTCAATTAGGTTTATCTAGTGTTGAGAACATCGCATTGTCAACTTGGACAGGAAGTAATAACATCACTACATTGGGCACGTTGAGTCAGTTGACAGTTGATGGTCAAACGACATTCACTAATAACTACCCCAAGGTTGGGATAGCAACTGATCCTACAGATGATGATCACCTAGTATCCAAGGCATATGCAGATGGATTAAACCCCAGTGGAACTTTATCAGTAGACACTGGTGCAGTAAAACTCCTTAATGAGCCTGTAGAAGGTAATGTTGCAGGTTCATCTCGAGGTGATTATTCAGTGGATTTGCAAGCATCAAGAGATAATGCAAATGAAGTTGCTGGTGGTGCTAACTCATCTATCTTGGGTGGTCAAAACAATAAGATAACATCCACAGGGTCGGAATCTTGTATTGTAGGAGGTTCTCGAAATACAGTCACTAATAGTAGAGCAATTATCTTAGGTGGTGATGATAACATTGCATCTGGTGCTGGTAGTGAAGTTTTAGGTAGTTCACTTTCAAAGGCTCTTCAAATGGGTTCTACTATTGTTGGTGGTAGTGATTCAATATGTAATGCAAATTGGGCAATAATTGCAGGTGGATTGTCGAGTAAATTAGGGGATTTTACAGAAGATGTTGATGGCAATCCTTTATTACCAGTTAGTCCTACAACATCAAATGCGGGCAAGCGTAGTGCTATACTTGGGGGTAATAATCACTATTTGAAACATTTTGATTCTGTTATTCTTGGTGGCACTGGAATCGTTTCAGATGCCGACAACACAGTTTTTGTTCCATCTCTTAATGTTAAAGATACATTCATCTTGCGAGACGATAATGTTGATAATTATGCTTTAAGATCAGATGCATCGGGTGTAGGAACATGGCAAGAAGTTGTATCGAATGACTCTTATGCTCCAGCTTGGGCACTTGAAGAAACTGTATCTCCGAGCAAAGCTTCTGTATATGATAAGATACAACAACTAATACTAGACAGTGGTGGATCAACAAATCTTAGTATTGGTTCAGTAACTTCAAGTTCGGTAGTTGTAGCTTCTGACACTGGAACTGATGCTACAATCACTCTCGCTGACTCTTCTGGAAATTTAGCTGGATTACTGAGTGGAACTGATGCTGGAAAGTTGAGTAATATCTCAGTAACTCAAGCAGTAGATCTTGATACTTTAGAGACAGCAGTTTCTTCAAACACAAGCAAGTTGAGTAATATCTCAGTAACTCAAGCAGTAGATCTTGATGCTTTAGAGACAGCAGTTTCTTCAAACACAAGCAAGTTGACAGCAGACGAAACTAATGTTTTAGCTGCATTAAATGGTGCAAGCATTACTGATGCTGGAACACCAGCCACAGATGATAAAGTTTTAATTCAAGATGTTAGTGATGGAGACGAAATTAAGTATGTTAATATATCAGACTTAACTAGTGGTGCGGGTAACGTTACTAAGGTAGGAACACCATTAGACAATCAAATTGCAGTTTGGACGGGTGATGGAACACTTGAGGGTGAGTCGCAAATTACATATGATGGAACTACACTTGACGTAACAGGTAACATATCTGTATCTGGAACAGTAGATGGCAGAGACGTAGCAACAGATGGTGCAAAATTAGATACGATTACTGGAACTAACACTGGTGACGAGGCAGGTGCCTCACTGACAATTGCAGGTGTTGTTGAGTTAGCGACATCGGCAGAAATAAATGATGGATCTGGTTCAACTGGGTCTTTGGCAATTACCCCATTCTATCTAAAGAACTCTGGCTACTACTCAGACAGAGTAACCAACAATGCCAAGCTTACAGCAGACGAAACTAATGTTTTAGCTGCATTAAATGGTGCAAGCATTACTGATGCTGGAACACCAGCCACAGATGATAAAGTTTTAATTCAAGATACAAGTGACAGCAACAACTTAAAGTATGTAAACATCTCTGAACTAGCAACTGGTGGTAGTGGTGATATGCTTAAAGCAACTTACGATCCAACCAATGTTAATGCTGATGCTTTCTCAATGGGGAACATGGTCGAAGCATCTGATAAAAACATACTCACTGATGCTGAGAGAGATAAGCTTGGTAACTTTTGGGTTGGAGATAACAATTTATCAGCAACATCTGATCCAGGAACTACAGATGATTCTTCAGGTGGATATAGTGTGGGTTCAATATGGATAAACACTTCAAGTGAAGAAGTTTACAGGTGTGTAGATTCTACAGTTGGATCATCAGTTTGGGTTCAATCATCTCTATCTAGTCTTGAGCCAATAGCTACTAGTGGCTCTGCTACAGACTTGACAAGTGGAATACTGAACATTGACAGATTGTCGAACAACTCGATAATTTCTGGTAAGTTATCAAGTTCAGTTCGTGACAGTTTGGTTAAAGCCGATAGTTCATTACAGACTTCTGATGTTGGAGTTACTTTACAAGGTTATACATCTGTACTCCAGAATACAACTGAAAGTTACGTTACTATTGACAAGGAAAAAATTGATTATATTTCAGTAACTCAACTTGTAGATCTTGATGCTTTAGAGACAGCTGTTGCTTCAAATGCAAGTAAAGTTTCAGCAGATGGAAGTGTGACAACACATTCTGATATCACTAGTGCTGGTTCTGGTAGCATAATCACTTCTGTTGAGAGATCCAAGATAGGCAATATCTCAGTAACTCAACCTGTGGATCTTGATGACTTGGAAGATAGGATATCAAACCTCGATGCTACTGTTGTTCTTAAAGGAACTTGGGATGCAAGTTCGGGTAGTTTCCCAGCTAGCACTCTAGCAGGATTTAGTTATATTGTTTCCACAGCTGGAACTGTTGACAGTATTTCCTTTGATATTAATGACAGGCTTATATCACTAGTTGATGGTGCATCAACTTCAGTATATGGTTCGAATTGGTATAAAGCTGACTATACAGACCAAGTGTTGACAGTAAATACATTATCAGGTAATGTGATTCTAGCAACTGATGATATATCAGACTCTGGGCAAACTAACAAATACACAGATGCAGCTGGAGTTGCCAAATTAAGTAATATCGCAGTAACTCAAGCAGTAGATCTTGATGCTTTAGAGACAGCTGTTACTTCGAACACAAACAAGATAACAAATGCAACTCATACTGGAGAAGTCACTGGATCTGGTCAGTTGGTGTTACAATCTTCTTCAATAACAAACAGAACTTCTTTAACTTCTGGTAATTTAAGTTCTGATGACTTAATCTTAGTAAGTGATACATCTGAAAGTAGTGATCTTAAAAAGGTGACAGCTCAAGATGTAGCTGACTTGGCTAAGTCTACACCTGGTTTAAACACATCTGTTCAAACTCTATCTTCCTCTTTAAGTTCAGTGACACTAGATGTTTCAAATGGAATGAATGGAAGGATAACATTAACAGAGGATGTGAATTCATTAACTATAAGTAATCTGAGTGATGGTGACACTGGAATGATATTCATAAAGCAAAATTCAACTGGAGGTTATGTTTTCAACGTATCTACACCAAGTCAAAGAGTTTACTCTGGAGATTTAGCAAGTATACCAAATATAACATCAAATTCAGTTGGATCAGCTACAGTTGGTTACGCTTATGATAGTGGTGAAGTATACTTGTATGTAAGTGAAGTAACATAAAAATCAAAAATGAAAAATTATAGATTAGTAAAAGAGTCTCCTTTGGAACTTCATAACGAAAACCTTGAGGGTTTACCTTGGAAGATTTCTAGAGATGGATCTCCACCTGAAACTCCTGCTGGGTTTTCTTATGTTGAGGAATTACCATACCCTGGTGGTGAGGAATTGCCAGATGGTAAGATGTGGATCAGAAACTTAACATCTGAAGTTCATGGTTGGATTCAGGGTGACCAAGAAGTTGCCCAAGTTAATAAATTCAGAGCAGTTGCATCTTGGAGGATAAGAGCTATTGCTAGAGTTACACCATTTCTAGATGGAGTGTTGATTGATTATATAAAAGCAGAGATAGAAAATATACAAGATGAATTACAAAGAGCTGTTGCAGAAGAGGTTTTCTTTGGCTCAAATACGATAGACAGAGAGTCGATTTTACTTAAAGATATGGCACAGAGAGTTGGTATAAATAGCAGTAAGCTTGACGATCTATTCTCACAAGCCGTTTCAATTAATGTATAACACTTTATGAGTTTAAATTTTCCATTAGAAATCATAAATGGTGAGCAAGTTACACTAACCAGTGGTGGTATAGTAAGAAGAATCAACTGTGGTTCTAGTCTAGAAATTACTGTTGATGGTAATGGTGACCCGATAGGAGATCCTAATCATTACTGGAAGGCTGATGGAGGTAATGCAACTTCCTCTGGTGGTGGCAGTATATGGTATAATTGGAAGGAGGGAGTCGCGCAAGGCTTTGCTGTTAGCCAAACAGTTTCCAAAGATTCTACTGTTGATGATTATGTTCCACTAACAGTTCTAAAGAGTGAAAGATATCAATCCCCTGGCTTTTCTTTGGATTATCAAATTCCTGCTATTGATACACCTAACGCAGTAAGTTCGGGTGCTGAAGAAGATCCTCTATCAAATGGAACATACAGAGTTAACCTTTTCTGGTCAGATAACTGGGGGGCGAATAGAGTATTCGATATTGTTATTAATGGAGTAAAAGTTGTTGACGATTTTGTGGAACACGCAAGTGGTAATGCAACTTACGTTGGGCAGATGCTATCATTTGATGTGGAAGTGAATACTGGGGTTATAGAAATTTCATGCACAAGAGAAATTGAAAATCCTAAATTACATGCTATCGAGGTTATTAAATTAGAAACTATTTCTGATACAAATGAATTCGTTAGAATAGAAGAACCTAGTAATTTAAGTGATACTGATACTGGTAATTATGGGGCGGTGCCGTATGTTTATGATATTGGTAAATACGAAGTAACTAGAAAAAATATAGACTCGTACAATTCCAACAATCCAACAAGAGTTATCACAATGGCAAACGTAGTTGGTGATGACAAACCTGCCTCGGGGATAACTTGGAATGAAGCAGCTCGTTATGTAAATTGGCTTAACGCCAATGAAGGTTATCATGTTGCTTACAGGTTCTCATCTGATGGGGTGAATGACGATGCAGTATTATGGAGTAGTGCTGATTCTTGGCAACTTGGTGGTGAAAACAGATTTAGACATAGAGGCACAAAATACTTTTTGCCTTCAGAAGATGAATGGTATAAAGCAGCTTATTACGATCCGATTAATGGTTTGTATTATAATTATCCAACAGGGTCAGATGTTGCCCCAACAGCTGTATCTTCTGGAACAACATTTGGAACTGCTGTTTACCTTGATGCAATTGAACAAACCGTAGTATATTCCGCAGGTGGATTAAGCCCGTATGGAACTATGGGTCAAGGTGGAAATGTTTGGGAATGGATGGAGTCCGAGGTTGACGGGGTCAATGATCAGACTTCCAGTAGCAGAACCATTCGTGGTGGTGCATATGGCAGTGATGCAAACGAAATAAGTGTTAACACTAGAATTTCAAAGTCCCCAACTTTAACTCACTTAACAGATGGTACTGGTTTTAGAGTTGCAAAAAATCCATTTGCTACTGTGCACATCGACTACGAAAAACAATTTGTGGTTGTTGGTGATGTTAATAACGTTGGTGACACTGAGCATGATGGGTATGGCTCAGTTTCTTATGAGTATGACATAGCAAAGTTTGAGTTAGCGGAAGAGCAAATTGATGTTTACAACTTAGAAAATTCGACAGCTCCCATCAATAAAGATACTAGGGGTGGGAGTAAACCTGCTACTAGTATATCTTGGAATGAAGCTGCTCGTTACGTAAATTGGCTCAACACTAGAGAAGGATATCAAGAAGCTTATAACTTTAGTTCTGTAGCTAGAGAAGAAGTTCTAGGCATCAGTGATAATATTCAACTTTGGGGTGTTGATCAATCTTGGCAACTAGGTGGTGAAAACAGATTTAGACATAAAGATGCTAGGTATTTTTTACCTTCGGAAGATGAATGGTATAAAGCAGCTTATTACGATCCAAATAAAGATGGGTCAGGCGGTTACTGGAATTATCCAGTTGCTCTTGATGATAATGTCGTATCAACTAGTGGTGGAGAAGTTCAAAACACAGCTGTTTATAGTCAAGCTGGTCCTGCTGATGTCATATTTGCTGGTGGATTAAGCCCATATGGAACTATGGGTCAGGGTGGAAATGCTTATGAATGGATGGAGTCAGAACTTGATGGCACTAACAATGATCCAAGTGCATTTCGTACTCTTAGGGGTGGTGAATGGGCCCAAGCAATATCAGCAATGGCATCAACTGCACGTACTGCTTCTTCACCAAATGGAACTTCATCTTCCTTTTCGTTCAGAGTTGCGGGCAATCCAAATGCATTTCCAGTAACAACATCTTATGTTTCTATAGGTGATTCTAACAATGCAGCTGACACTGATGTTGGTAATTATGGTGCAGTTTCTAACGACTACAAGATAGGTAAATTCGAAGTCACTGAGAAAGAGATAGATGCTTATAATTTAAGTTCACTTAATGCTAGTAAGCAAATTACAATCAGCGATAGGGGTGACAACAAACCCGCTACAAATATAACATGGTTAGAGTGTGCTAGATTTGCGAACTGGTTAAACATAAATGAGGGATATCAAGCAGCTTATAACTTCTCGGATGACTCAATAACTACAGCTAATAGTTTGTGGCCTGTAAGTGATTCTTGGTCAACAAGCAATAGATTTAGACATAAAGATGCGAAATACTTTTTGCCTTCAGAAGATGAATGGTATAAAGCAGCTTATTATGATCCAGATAAAGATGTCACTGGTGGTTATTACCTTTATCCAACAGGAAGTGATGTTGCACCAACTGCTGTATCAACTGGAACGGGCCCAGAAACTGCTGTTTATAATGGTCAAGGTGACGTTTCTGATGTGTTCACATCTGGTGGATTAAGCCCATATGGAACTATGGGTCAGGGTGGAAATGCTTATGAATGGTTGGAGAGTGCTTTTGATGGTGATAATAATTCTAGTGGTGAGCCTCGGGTGCTTCGAGGCGGTGGATTCGTTGATAACTCCCTCACCTTGCAGTCATCCAACCGCATCAGCCTTACTGACTTCGAGGGTATCGTCATAGGTTTTCGTGTCGCAATGAACCCAGAGAAGGATACACCAACTGTTTTCTATGATACCAATATTGATGTTATAGCAACATATAGTGGAAATATACCATTTGAGTATAATAAAGATTCAGTTCTATATTCAAACATAGACAGAATCGAAATCGGAGGATCTACTCTTGAACTTGGTATTGGATCTTTCTCCAATAATACATCAGTAACTTCATTGGATCTTGGTTCTACATTACAGTTAATCGGTGACTCTTCTTTCAGCGGGTGTTCTGGAATTTCTAATTCAATAGCAATTCCAAATTCAGTCACTAGTATTGGATCGAATTCTTTCCTCGACTGCTCTTCATTATCAGGTTTGAGTATAGGAAACAACGTTACTAACATAGGGTTAGCTGCTTTCAATCAATGCACTAACATCCAAGGGTCTATTACACTTCCAGATGGACTTCTCTATATCAAACAGAATGCTTTTTATAATTGCAATAGTATTAGTGGTGCACTTGACATACCCAATACAGTAACTACACTAGGCGAGAGTGCATTTAACCGTTGTGCAAGTCTTACATCTTTGAGTTTACCAGACAACGCAACTTTAGATACCATACTTGGTGGAAGTTTTTATGGCTGCACAAGTATGAGTGGTGCATTAATTATTCCAAATAATATCAAGTCTCTGGGTGCCAGTGCTTTTGGTGGGGGGTGTGGGTTTACTTCTCTGACACTCAGTAATACTTTAGAATCTATAGGTGATGCTTGCTTTTCTGGTGCTAATTCTTTTTCTGGTGCACTGACTATTCCAGATACCGTTTTGACAATTGGTAATAACTCTTTCTGGCAGACGACATTTAATGGTGCATTAACTATAGGAAATAGTGTAAGTTCTATAGATGAACGAGCATTTAAAGATTGCCAAGTTTCTGGAGCTTTATCACTTCCAAGTTCAGTAATAACCATCGGTCCAAATGCATTTGAGAATTGCACTTCACTTGACTCCATAACTTTACCAGATAATACGAGTTACACATCTATTTCACAACAAACTTTTAATGGTTGCAGTGGATTAACAGGAACTTTAACCATACCAGATCATGTGACAAGCATTGGTCTTGAAGCGTTCAAAAATTGTTCTAGTCTTTCCACTTTAGAGATTCCACCTAACACTATTGTTGTGATTGGAGCTAATGCTTTTTCTGGAACAACTTTACTGACTGAAGCTAACTTGTATGTCCCTAAAAGTGTTATTGATAACTCAGATGCAAATTGTTTCGCCAGTTCTGGATTAACGACAATCTACGTTAGGAGCAATGACAACACATGGGACGACACTATTAATCCACAGACAGTGGGTGGTAAAAGTGGTATAACAGTTGTCAAGTCTCTAGGTAGTTTTGCTACACCAAGTGAACTACTAGATATTAGCAGTAATACTTTAGCTTCGATAACTACAGATATACCTTCAAACTGGAATGATGATAATACACCATTCTCAGGTGCAACTACTTTAAAGGTTGGAACATCTTGTGAAACTATAGGTAGTGAAGCATTTTTGAATTGCACTGAACTAACTACTCTTGATTCTGATTTACCAGATAGTGTGATCACTATTGGTAATTCCTCCTTTCAAAATACTATAAATCTGACCAGCCAATTAACACTTCCAAATAGTGTTGGAACTATTGGGGATTTTGCTTTTAGTGCTTCAGGTATTACTGGCCCATTAACTCTTGGAAATGGTGTTGAGACTATTGGAGATCAGGCTTTTATTTATTGCGATTCCTTAACTGGTGCATTAACTATCCCAGATAGTGTTGAGACTATTGGAGAGTATGCTTTTGGTAGTTGCACTGGCTTTACTGGTTCATTAGTTCTTGGGAATGGTGTCACGACTATTGCAAAGCGAGCCTTTAATGATTGCGCTGGCTTTACTGGTGCATTAGTTATTCCAGATAATTTCACAGGTCGTATTGGGTCTTACGCTTTTGGTCAGTGCACTGACTTCGATTCATTAACTCTTGGAAATGGTGTCAGTATTATTGGTGGACGAGCCTTTAATGATTGCACAGGCTTAACTGGTTCATTGGCTATTCCAGATAGTGTTTTGACAATTGAGGATAATGCTTTTAGGAATTGCTCTGGGTTAAATGGTTCATTAACTATTGGAAATGGTGTCAGTGGTATTGGGGTTGAGGCTTTTAGGGATTGCTCTGGTTTAACTGGTTCATTAACTATTCCAAATAATGTTACGAGCATTGGGAGTAATGCTTTTAGGGATTGCTCTGGTTTTACTGGTTCATTAACTATTCCAAATAGTCTTACATCGATTGAAATTAATGCCTTTGGTTATTGCTCTGGGTTAACTGGTTCATTGAATATTCCAAATACTGTTGAAACTATTAGGGGTAGTGCTTTTTATAGTTGCGCGGGCTTTACTGGTGCATTAACTATCCCAAATAATGTTACGAGCATTGGGAGTAATGCTTTTAGGGATTGCTCTGGTTTTGATGGTTCATTAACTATTCCAAGCGGTGTTACAACTATTGAGTTTGAGGCTTTTAGGGGTTGCTCTGGGTTAACTGGTTCATTAACTATTCCAAATAGTGTTACTACGAATATTGGGGATAGGGCTTTTAGGGGTTGCTCTGGGTTAACTGGTTCATTAACTATTTCAAATATTGTCGAGACTATTAGAAATGGTGCTTTTCAAGGTTGCTCTGGGTTAACTGGTGCATTAACTATCCCAAATAGTGTAGTTGAACTTGATGAATATGCTTTTCAAGGTTGCACTAGCTTTAGTGGTGCATTAACTATTCCAGATAGTGTTACTAGTATGGGGACTAGTGCTTTCCAGGATTGCTCTGGCTTTGATGGTTCATTAACTTTACCAAACAATGTTAGCTTCACAACTCTTTCGACTAACATTTTTTATAATTGTAGTGGCTTAACTGGTGTGTTAACTATTCCAAATAGTGTTACAGATCTTCTGGAAGGTGTTTTTGGTTTTTGCAGTGGCTTTACTGGTGCATTAACAATTCCAAATAGTGTCAGTAGTATTGGTAATCGGGCTTTTAGGAATTGCACTGGCTTTACTGGTTCATTGGCTATTCCAGATAGTGTTGCAACTATTGGGGATGGTGCTTTTTTTGCTTGTAGTAACTTCGATGGTGCATTAACTTTACCAAACAATGTTAACTTTACAAGTATTGGGAGTCAGGCTTTTAAGGATTGTAGTGGGTTAACTGGTGCATTAACAATTCCAAATAGTGTTACAAATTTATCAAGTCAGGCTTTTTATGGTTGTAGTGGGTTAACTGGTGCATTAACAATTCCAAATAATGTTACGAGCATTGGGAGTAGTGCTTTTAGGGATTGCACTGGCTTTGCTGGTTCATTAACTTTACCAAACAATGTTAACTTCACAAGTATTTCAAGCGAGGCTTTTTATAATTGCAGTGGGTTAACTGGTTCATTGACTATTCCAAATAGTGTAGAAGTTGTTGAAGGTAATAGTTTCTATAATTGTAGTGGCTTAACTGGCACATTAACCATTGGAAATAGTGTCGCATCTATTGGTTATGGATGTTTTCAAAACTGCGATTTTTCTAGTATATCTTTCGAATCAAATTCAAGTCTAACAACACTTAGTGGAAGAGTCTTCCTTGGTAATGAAAGTATTACATCTTTTAATATCCCAGCTTCAGTTACTAGTTTAGAAAGTGATATGTTGCGTAGGTGTCATTCTTTAACGACACTCACTGTTGATGCAGGTAATACTAACTACACTTCAGTTAATAATGTTATATTTAATAGTAATTTAACTACTCTGTTTATATACCCCGCTGGTGTTAGTGGTAGTTACACTGTACCCAGCACAGTCACTGAACTTTCACCAGACTGCTTCAGTAACAGTAAGCTTTTAACATCTGTAACTCTTCCAGATGGTATTTTGTTAGTTACAGGTTTAGGTGAGTGTGAGGAGTTAACTAGTATTAACTTCCCCGATAGTGTTACAACTATTAATAGCTGGAGTTTCCTTAATTGCAGTAAATTAGCGGGAACTTTGACTATTCCACCATTAGTTACAACTCTTCTTGGTGGAACATTTTGGGGTTGTAGTTCTTTAACTGCACTGGAACTTCCAACATCCATCACCAGTATTAGTAGTACTTCTTTTACTAATTGCACTGGAATCACAACAGTTGATTGCTATACAACCAAGGGTGTTTTAGATCAGAACAGTTGTTTATCTTCTACTGGTGTCACGACAATTAATGTTAGAACAACTGATACTACATTTGATGACACTATTAATCCACAAACTGTTGGTGGTAAAAGTGGAGTGACTGTGAATAAGACACTTACGGGGTAACAACACAAAAGTTTTTAATTCGTTTTTATTATAAATAATAAGACTTAACAGAGTGAAACTTTAATACCTCAGATATGATGTCAGGACATACAGATGACCAGGAAATAAAAAGGCTTATAGAGCAGACAGTGACAGTTCTTCAAAAGAATGAAAGAGATGATAGTATACAAATTAGAAAGCCCCAAACTCCACAAGGTTGGATTTTTGTATTAGGTGGTCTTGCTTCTGCTGTAACCTTCTTCGTTTCTTCGATACTTTATTTGAGTGACATTGCTGATCATGCAAAAAAAGGTGATCATAAAGAAACTTTAGAATTGATAAAATCTGTAAACGGAAAGATAGATACTCATGAAGGAGATCGTAATATCCACTTCTCTGATAACGATCTTAAGATAAAAATGATAGAACAGACAGAACCACTCAGAAGAGATATTAACGAACTGAAACAAGACAGTAAAGTTATGCAAAAATCTCTAGACTTCTTGGTTAGAGAAGCAAAGGAGAGATCTAACTAGATGCTTGATAAAATCGAAAAATTAACTCAGATGCAGGCTATTGCACTGACATTTCCAATTTGCATCTTGAGTTTATTAGTATTAGTTAAGTGCTGGAAACCCGCTATAACCATCATTAAGAAGCCCAGCATTGCTCTCAAAAGTTCAATGGGTTGGGTTATACTCGGTCTGTTCACATTGGTTTTTTGTGTTTTCATTCACTCCCTTTTTTCTATAATACCTCTAGCCGCTTTGTACTTGGACTTGGGGATTGCATTATGGTTTTACAGATATAGCATCTACCCCAATATAGCTTTAGAAATAGCAGAGTGTTTCGCAGTTCTCTGTTTAGTTAAAGCATTCCTATCTTCAGATAAAATTGAGGAAATAGGATTTGGTCAAAAAGACATAAACTACATCTTCGCAGGTTCTTTTATTTTGGGCCAGATTTTCACATTAGTATTACAAGGTTTAAAATAGTATGAGTTTACAAGATTCTAAATTAAGTGTAAATACTTCAGATAATATAACATCTAGAGTATCGAGTAGCATCAAAATTCGCTCCTCCATTGATCATAAGTTCCAATTACCTTCTTATGATCCACCAGTAATTGACATAGATCCTTTATATTCTTTCTTGGAGGTTGGTTCTTCAACTCAGAATGAAATAACGGTTGGATACTCCAAAAACGATGCTGGCGCACCATTGTCTATTGCACTACTAAAAGATGATGCTCTCTTTCAAACTTTTTATGGGTTTGTTGCTGATCCAATCGAAGATATACCTAGTCAATTTGGTTTTGATAGCCCCAATAATCCCAATTTTAAATATGAGGTTTCCTTTAACGATTCAACAGAGGTCACTCTAGGGGAAACAAAATACACTTCAACGGTTGAGCATCTTCGTGGAGATCCTAAATCAAATAGTAGTCATGGATTGGATGCTAGGAGTTTCGATAGAAAAAATCCCAATGCACCTCAAGATGCAAGTCCTGACTTTGCATCTGATGATGTATTTGTAGCTGGTGTGTATCCATACTACTATGGAACTAGCAGTATCCCTGTTACTGGTCAGTCGATTCAAAGTTTGATAAGCAATAATGATCCATCTTTGAATTTGGTTTTAGGTGACAACTCAGCTGATGTCACTTTGAGTTACGAATCCAATGCAGAATACTTGTGGTTTGCACATGCTAATGTATATGATCAGAAGGAAAAATGGTCAACAAGTTCAAGTGAGGGTGATATAGAGAATGGTGGTTTTATAGAGAAGACTGGAGAGCATTCATTTTCAAATTCAAATTGGAGTAATGTCGATTACACGATATACCAAACTACTCAACCTGAAAATTCAAATGAAATTACTTACCAGGTTTAAGTTTGATTTCTTCTAGCTCTTCTTCTTCCATATGGAATCTACCAGAACCAGCCTTAAAGAAAATTTTGTTGTTTTCTTTTCTGTAAATTTCGATTTTTTCAACTATACCCAAACCGAACTTTGACATTAAGTTTGAAAATTTAGTGTTAATATAAATAGTTTTGTTCTTCATAACTATTCTTATTTATTCTTTTAAACTTTACACATATAAATACATTTATGGCAAGACCAACATCAAGAGAAGAGTTAGCTGAGTATTGTTTACGATCGCTTGGCGCTCCTGTTATCGAAATAAATTTGGATGAAGACCAAATTGAAGATAGAATTGATGAAGCTATTCAGTTTTATCAAGAATATCATAGTGACTCAGTGGTTAGAACTTTTCTCAAGTATAAAGTAACTCAAGCTGATATAGACAATAAGGTTATACAACTGCCCGACTCTGTTATCAGCATAACTAGAGTTTTGAACATAACTGATGGTGCTAGTGCAGATATGTTTAATGCAAAATATCAGTTTCATTTGAACGATATATACGACTTCCAAACTAAGGGAGGTTCAACAGAGATGCTGAATTATGCGATGACTAAAGAGCATATCGGTATGATAGAGCATCTTCTCACTGGTAACTCACAGCAAATAACATATTCAAGGCATAAAAATACACTCGAAATATTAACTGATTGGAGTGAGTATATAAAAGAAGATGAGTATATAATTATCGAGTGTTACCAAACTATAGACCCTAATCAATATACAGAAGTGTATAATGACATGGCTCTTAAGAGATATTTAACATCTCTTCTTAAGAAGAACTGGGGTGCAAATCTAATCAAGTTCGAAGGAATGCAATTGCCTGGTGGGGTCACTATTAATGGAAGACCAATTTACGATGATGCTGTAGCAGAACTTGAAAAAATGGAAGAGGAATGGGATAATAAGTATCAATTACCCGTTGACTTTTACTGTGGATAACTCATATGGCTTTAAACAAATATTTCAGTAATACCAAAAAATATGGTATAAACTCTGAGCGTGATCTTTATGATGATTTAATCATAGAGTCTATGCAAATTCATGGTGTAGATGTTCATTACATACCAAGAAAAATAGTCAAGCAAGATTTCATTTTAAATGAAGATCTAGTTTCTAAGTTTGACGATGCATTTGTCATCGAAATGTATGTTGACAGCACAGAATCCTTTGAGGGTGATGGTGAGTTGATGCAGAGATTTGGTTTGGAAATAAGAGATCAAGTTACACTTACTGTTAGTAATAGGAGGTGGAATCAGCTTATAGGCAGACATGGTTATGATGAGAATTCGACTAGACCTCAAGAGGGAGATCTTATTCACCTTCCTATGAGCAACGGCTTGTTTGAAATAAAATTCGTTGATGATAAGAAACCATTCTTCCAGCTTGGTCAACAACCAACCTTCAAACTCGTATGTGAATTGTTTGAGTATGAAAGTCAAGAGATCGATACTGGAATCGAAGGTGTTGATGATTTCCAATCCAACAATTCAGCAGGATTTAGTTTTGAAGTAGATAATGAAGTTGGTAGTTTTGAAATTGGAGAGACTATATCATTCACACTACCTGGTGGTGTTACTGGAAGTGTTGAGTTCCTTGATTATAAGTTTGAGAATGATATGAAGTCAGCGAATGTTGGCACTTTAACTTTCGATGATGGTAAGTATCATAACTTGATTGAAGGAACTACACTAACAGGTGGAATTAGTGGATCTACTGCAAGTATAAGTAAATTATACGATCTTGAAGATGGTGATCAATTTGTTTTCGAAAATGACGAAGGTGCTCAGAATAGTGCATTTGCCAATGATGTAGATGAATTTATTGACTTCAGTGAAAAGAACCCGTTTGGTGAACCATTTAATTATTAAAAGTCATGTTAGGAAACGATTATTTTTATAACGAAAACATCAAGAGAACTGTTGCTGTTTTTGGATCTCTTTTTAATGATATCTACATAGCAAAGAGAAGTTCTAATGGCATACAAGATATACAAAGAGTTCCTCTTGCTTATGCACCAAAGGAAAGATACTTAGCCAGAATCAATCAATCTGAAACAGGTGATATTTCTATAAAATTGCCTAGAATGAGCTTTGAGATAACAAGTATCGAATACGACACTGAATCAAAGTTAAATAAGTTAAATAAAACTATCCAAAGTAAGGGTGTGGATAAGTTTAGAGTTTGGCAGACTGCACCTTACAAATTAGGAATGTCACTGCACATCATGAGCAGAGGTCAAGATGAAGCTTTGCAAGTAGTTGAGCAGATCTTACCATTTTTCAATTCAACTTATGCTGTTACTGTTAAGGGAATGGAGGGCCCAGATAGTAGGACTGATATTCCAATAACATTGAGTAGTGTCAATTTCGAAGATGATTATCAAGGTGATTTTGAGAGCAGTAGAAGAGTTGTTATTTACACGTTGGAATTCAATATATCTCTTAAGTTTGGATTACCAATGACTAATGCAAAACTGGTCAAAAACATTACCACAAACTTCACAGATGATGACGGGGCTCTTTTAACTAGTGTCAACGTCAGAACAAAATATAGTGATGCAACTCAAGAAGATCACGAAGTTGTTTGTGAGTTAGACTATGATTTCGATGTTGATGACTGGCCTGTAACTCCTTTAGTTGACGATTCTCCAGTTGACGATTCTCCAGTTGACGATTCTCCAGTTGACGATTCTCCATCACAATTCTGTAATCCAGAATCAATAACACTCAATTGGGATATTGATGGGGCTTATGGTGGTAGTAGTCCAAGGTCAACTACCATACAGAGAACGGAAACTGGTAATTACTCATTTGAGGAAATAACTGAGTGTAGTGGTAATTATTATTATTATGGTTATGAAGACAGTCTCTTGTATGCGTATATACAATGGGATGATGCTTCTAATGAGTGGCTTATAACTGCAGGAACACAATGCCTTGCTAGGTCAGCAAATGCATTAGATGGAAGCACAGATCCTTGTGATCCTAGAGGAACATACAATGTCTATATCTTCGGTAACACTACACCTTACACTTGGACGATTACTTAAAAAAATGATATTCATTCACATACCTAAAACTGCGGGGCAAAGTATAATTTATGCTTCAAAAGTAAAACCGATAAGTGGTAGAAGACATGCTCGGCTACAGGACTTATCAGATGAAGAGTCAAATTCAGGTGATATTTTTACTTGCGTTAGAAACCCGTATGATAGGGCTGTTAGCACTTATTATTATCTTAAAAATTTGCATAAGGATTCACCTTACAGTCCTCTCAGTCAGACAGAAGATGTAAGTTCTTTCTGGAATCATGTTTATAGTAACAAGAAAGAAATGCTCTCGCATCCAGTTCTTTGTTATTTTAGACCACAAGTATCTTTTATAAACGAAGCTGATGGTATGGGTGTTTCAAGTAAGATCTCTCGTATGTTTAGATATGAATCTATAAACGAAGATTGGCAATCCTTTGCTGATACTCATAATTTTTTACCCATAGAACATAAAAATGAAAGTGTTCTAAGACCAGATAAGAACTGGTCTGAAGAGTTGACTGATGAGTGTGTTTCTAATATCAATGAAATGTATTCAGATGACTTCACATATTTGGAGTATGAAAAAATAACTTAATTATCATGGCATTTGATCCTGAAAAAAAATCTGATATCCTAAAGAGCTTAGAGAGTAACTTGCCAAAAGAAAGTAAGCAAGAAATATCCAAGGTCGAGGAGTTGAAATTACCAACATCGCAATCAGTTGTGGATGATGGTGAGGATGATTACAATTTTGCTAGAGATAATATTAAAAAGCTTATCGGAACTAGTGATGAAGCTATTGGTTTGATGCATGAACTCGCATCTGCGGCAGAACACCCCAGAGCATTTGAGGTTCTAACTACTATGATAAAAAATGCTTCTGATATGAATAATCAGTTATTAGATTTAACTCAGAAAAGAAAGAAACTTCTTAAGGATGATGAGGAAAAATCTAATAAGTCTAATACGACAAATAACGTTATCTTTAGTGGAACTACAACTGACCTACAAAAGTTGTTATCAAAAAAAGAAGATGATGTCATTGATGTAGAATAATAATGAGTGAAAATAATGGTTACAATGGTAACTCTTTAGTTAAGGATGATTCTGTTCAGCAGAATTTCACAGCTGAAGAGGTTAGGGAATATGCTATGTGCATGAATAACATATCATATTTCTGTGAAAATTATGTTAAAGTCATATCACTTGATGATGGTTTAGCCCCATTTAAATTAAGAGGTTATCAAGAAGATCTTGTTGATCACTATGAGAAGAATCGTTTCTCTGTTGTAAAGGCCTGTAGACAAAGTGGTAAGAGCATAACATCAGTAGCATATCTTTTGCATTACTTAGTTTTTAATCCAGACAAGAAAGTTGCTATACTGGCGAACAAGGGGTCGACTGCTAGAGAGATGTTAGCTAGACTCACACTCATGCTTGAGCATCTACCTTTTTTCCTTCAACCTGGATGTAAAACTCTAAACAAGGGTAACATCGTTTTTAGCAACAATAGTGAAGTTATTGCAGCTGCGACTAGTTCAAGTAGTATTCGAGGTTTGGCAATTCACGTTTTAATGCTTGATGAGTTTGCCTTTGTTAATGATGCTGATGAGTTTTACACAAGTACATATCCAGTAATTTCTTCTGGTAAAGATACTAAAGTTATTATAACGAGCACTCCAAATGGAATTGGAAATATGTTTTATAAGATCTGGGAAGGATCTCAGCAAAATGCTAATGAATTCAAACCATTTTCAATTGGTTGGAGAGATGTTCCAGGTAGAGATGATGAGTGGAGAAAGCAAACTATAGCAAACACAAGTGAGGCACAATTCAAGCAGGAATTTGAGTGTGATTTCCTGGGTTCAAGTCAGACTCTAATCGATGCTAATATTCTTCTAGGTTTAACTAGTGGGAATCCTATTAAACAGCAATATGATATTAAGTTCTATAAAGAGCCGATGGTTGGTCATGAATATGTATTATGTGCAGATGTTTCTAAGGGCAGAGGTCAAGATTATAGTACGTTTAGTGTGATTGATGTTAGTTCATCACCATTTGAGCAAGTAGCAACTTATAGAGAGAACACAGTATCTCCACTATTGTTTCCAGATTTCATTATTAGAGCTGCTAAGATATACAACAGCGCTTTAGTTGTGATAGAGAACAATGATGTTGGTCAGGTTGTGTGTAATAGTGTTTACTATGATCACGAATATGACAATACTTTCACAACAAGTTCAGTGAAGAGTAATGGTATTGGAGTTACAATGTCTACCAAGGTCAAGAGAATAGGTTGTTCTAACCTTAAAGATTTACTTGAAGATAATCAGATTTTGATTGTTGATCCAGATACTATTTTAGAACTCAGTTCATTTGCACCAAAGGGTAAAAGTTACGCAGCTACACAAGGTAACCACGATGACAGTGTTATGAATTTTGTTCTTTTTGCTTGGTTTGTGAGTACTGATGTTTTTCAAAGTATGTCTAATACTGAACTCAGAGAACTTCTTTATAAGGAGAAACTTATGCAGATGGAAGAAGATCTTCCACCATTCGGCTTTATGGATAATGGATTGGGTAATAATTCGAACCATCATGAGCAATTAGTTGAGAATGCTAAATCATGGTCTAATCTGGGGTCTTAATGAAAATCTCGTTTTTATAAATAAACGCATTGAGATTACACCTTATTATGCTTAACTTATTATCAAAATATAAACTAACCGAAAGGAAATAAACAAATGGGATTTTTAGTATCACCTGGCGTCGAGGTCAATGAAATTGACTTGACAAACATCATTCCAGCTCTCTCTACTAGCGTAGGGGCGTATGCTGGATATTTTAATTGGGGACCTGCTGGCGAAGTAGTCACAGTATCCTCTGAGAAAGAACTAGCACAAGTATTTGGAGCACCTGAAAAGGAAGACTCCGCTGAAGTATCATTCTTCACTGCAGCTAGTTTCTTGAAGTATGGAAACAATCTTAAAGTTTCTCGGGCTATTCCAACTGATGCGTATAACGCAACATCTGGAGATGGATCACCCGAAGCAAACTTCACAATTTCAAATAGAGATGAGCTTGAGCTTAATGCTGGAGGTCTTCAAACTGACGGAGCTGATGTCATCGCTCGTTATGTTGGAGAACTTGGTAATAGCATCAAAACTTATATCGTAGACTCCGCAGTTCTCACTGACTCACCCGCTTTACCTGCAAACGTATCAGGAGCACTACCATATGAGCCCGATGATACTGTTTTTGGAGCAACAACATCTGGTGCTGGAATTAACGATGAGGTTCACGTAGTGGTTGTAGACGCTTCTGGAAAAATCACAGGAACTAAAGGAGCAATCCTAGAAGTTCATGCTGGTTTATCTACAGCTCAAAACGCTAAGAGTGAATACGGTGATAGTAACTACTTTGTTACTGTTATCAATAACAACTCTTCATACATCTGGCTTTCACCTGAAGCAACTCCAACTATTCTCGATGAGGATAGCACGACTCTTTCTAACGGATTCACAAGTGACGGATTTACCCTCACTGGTGGTGCTGTAGGAACAATGACAAGTGCTGGTCCTGTTGAGACTGCTTTGACTTTCTTCGATGATGCAATCAAGATTGACATTAACCTAATTTTTGCTCAAAACTTTTCTGATGGATCGACTTACGTTGGTTCAGCAACACAAACAGTTGACAATAAGTTGGTAGAAATCGCAAATGCTCGTAAAGACTCTATTGCATTCATCTCTTCTCCACTTGATATTGTCAATAAGACAAGTGAAAGTGACAAGAAGACAGCAATACTAGAAAAGTTCAGTTCTATTTCTTCAAGTAGTTACATATTCTTTGATAGTTCACCTGCTTACGTTTACAACAAGTATCGTGATGGTTATGTTTGGATTCCACTTTCAGGTCACATGGCTGGTCTTTGTGCTGGAACTGATGATGTTGCAGACCCTTGGTTCTCACCTGCTGGATACACAAGAGGCAATGTTCTCGGTGTAACTAAGTTGGCATACAACCCAGATCAAGTATCCCGTGATGAACTTTATTCAAAGCGTGTTAACCCTGTTGTAAGTTTCCCAGGTCAAGGTATCGTATTATTCGGTGATAAGACTGGTCTTACTAAGCCCTCTGCATTTGATCGTATCAATGTTCGTAGACTATTCACGACTATTGAAAAGGCAATTGCAACAGCTTCTAAGTTCCAGTTGTTCGAACTCAATGATGACTTCACACGTTCTACATTCAGAAATGCTGTTGAGCCATACTTGAGAGATGTTCAAGGTCGCCGTGGAATCACTGACTTCAAAGTTATTTGTGACGAAACTAACAACACTGGTGATGTCATCGATGGAAATCGTTTCGTTGCTGATATCTACATTAAGCCTTCTCGTAGCATTAACTTCATCTCATTGAACTTCATTGCAACTAGAACTGGTGTTAGCTTTGACGAAATCATTGGAGAGTAGTTATAAATAGTATTAACAATCATTAACAAAATAGAAAAATATGTCTAATATATCTGATTTTAAAGCAAACTTTGGCGGAGGTTCTAGAGCAAACTTGTTCAAGGCAATCGTTAATTTTCCTGGTGATAATAAGTCACTGACTGAACTTAGTTCATTCATGATCAAGGGAGCGTCTCTCCCAGCCAGTGTAATTGCAAACATTGATGTTCCTTATAGAGGTCGTCAAATTAAAGTTGCAGGTGATCGTACATTCGAACCAATGACATTCACAGTTATCAATGATGGTAACATGGTGATTCGTAATGAATTCGAAAAATGGATGAATGCAATTAGCGCACACGAAGGTAATACTTCAGCATACTCAACAACTGGTAACCCGCTTGCCTACTATGCTGATGTTGAAATTTACCAACTTGATCGCTCTGGAAGTGAAGTTCCAACTAAAGCATACAAGCTTATTGATGCTTATCCTACAAACGTAAGTGCAATCGAGTTGTCATATGACGCAAACGATGCAGTTGAAGAGTTTACAGTAGAGATGAGTTTCCAATACTGGACTTCAAATACAACAAGCTAAAAAACTCAAAACAAACAAAGTTTCACTATGGGGCCTAAAAATCCCATAGTGAAACTCTTATATATAATTACATGAATCTATTTGGATATGAAATAAGTAAAAAGATCAACTCGGGTGAATCTGAAAAAACAGTGCCCGAGTTAAAGTCGTTCGCCAACCCTATGGATTCTGAGGGAACATCTTATGTTAATTCAGTTGGTGGCGGTGCAGGTTTTAATACTCAAATTTTAGATTTAGATACTCACTCTACTGGTAGTGAGAAGGATTTAATAAAGAAATATCGTCAAGCTGCAGCTCAACCCGAGTGTGATATTGCAATAAACGATATCCTAAACCAAGCGATAGTAGCTGATAGCGGAAGTGCAGTAAATTTGGTTTTAGATGATGTTGATCTTCCAGACAAGATCAAAAAGAGCATAAAGATTGAGTTTGATTCGATCTTGAAAATGCTAGATTTTAATTTTTCGGGCCACGATATTTTCAGAAGATGGTATATCGATGGTAAGTTGTATTACCACTTGCTAGTTGATGAGAATAACTTAAAGGCTGGTATACAAGAGGTTAGGATGATTGACCCTCTTAATATTAAAAAAGTCAAAGAAGTAAAGAGGAAGCTTGACAGGCAGACTGGAGTTGAAACTACTTCAGTGAGTAGTGAGTATTACCTTTATAGTGAGAGTGGTGGAAGTGGTGGAAACGTAAAAAACAATGCTCTCAAGATCGATCCAAATAGCGTAGTTTATGCACCAAGTGGTATGCTTGACGAATATGGAAAGTTCTCAATTTCTTATCTTCACAAGAGTATAAAGTTGGTCAACCAGTTGAGGATCATGGAAGACTCTCTTGTTATTTACAGGATTTCTAGAGCACCAGAAAGAAGGATCTTCTACATTGATGTAGGTAACCTTCCTAAAGGTAAAGCTGAAGAATATGTTCAAGGTATTATGAGCAAGTATAGAAATAAACTTGTTTATGATGCAACTTCAGGTGAAATCAGTGATGATCGAAAAACAATGAGTATGCTTGAAGATTTTTGGTTGCCTCGCCGAGAAGGTGGTAAAGGAACTGAGATCACAACACTTCCTGGTGGAGAGAACTTGAGTCAGATTGACGATATACTTTTCTTCCAGAAAAAGCTTTACAAGTCACTCAATGTTCCTGTTGGAAGACTTGAAGATGACAATGCTTTTAGTGTGGGTCGTGCTAGTGAAATCACTAGAGACGAGGTCAAGTTTCAGAAGTTCATTAATAGATTGAGACTGAAATTCAGTGTGCTTTTCATCGATATGCTTAAAGTTCAGTGTTTACTAAAGGGTATCATAACCAAGGATGACTGGCCTGGTATTCGTGAGAACATAGATATCGACTACTCTGAGGATAACTACTTCACTGAACTTAAAAACTTTGAGATAATGAGGGAGAGGATGGCAATGCTTCAAGATGTTGAGGATTACGTTGGCAAATACTTCAGTAAGAAGTGGGTCAAAGCAAATGTTCTCAATATGACAGAGGAAGATATGGAGACTCAAGAAAAAGAAATGGAAGCCGATGGATCAAAAAATGATGCAGAAGGTGATGATTTTTAAATAAATACTAAAAGAATGAACGAACTAATTAAAAAAATTAAGTTGGATGACGATTCAGCTAATCAAGTCTTCAAAGATACCATGATAGATAAGGTGCGCGAAGCACTTGACATGAAGAAGATTGAAGTAACATCTAGTGTTTTCAATTCTGAAGATCTTGAAGAATCTGTTGAAGTAATTGATAGTTTACAAAAGCGAGTAAGTAACTTGCTGGAAGCTGATGAAGATGCTGAGTCAATTGCAAATACCCTCAAAGACATGTATCTTAAGGAGTTTCCAAATGGTCATGCTACTGTATCTAAAGCACCTCTAGGGAGTGATACATTTTACTTGAATGCTTATATTGGAAAGCCAGACACCTGGGCTAATGGAATATCTCAAAACGATGATCTTGCACATGCTTATCTTGTGACCAAAGACAGTGTTGAGTCTTCTCAGGGTATAGCTTTGATGGTTGATCCAGAAAAGAAACATTTGGCAATGAGTCGAGTAAAGATTCCATTCAGAAAGAAGGGTGGAAAAAATATGATTTCTGGAATGAAAAAACACTTCGCTAATATGAGGAAAATCGTAATGGCTAATAAAGATAAAATTTTCCATCGTAAAGATATTAAACTATAATCAAATGGAAAAATCGACAGGGAGCATTTGGTTGGGGTTAGATGAAAGTAAAAACCTTAAATTAAAAATACCAAATGATGTAATTAAGATACATAAGCTATTCAAAAAGAATGGCAAAAAACTCTATGTGGTTGGTGGTGCAGTGAGAGATGCAATACTCGGTAAATCACCAAAAGATTTTGATGTAGCAACTGATGCTGAACCTGATGAGGTTGAAAAGATAGCAATAGATAATGGTATAAAAACTAAACCTGTTGGGAAGCAATTTGGTGTTGTTTTGTATATTATCAATGGAGTAGAGTATGAGATTGCAACATTTAGAAAGGATATCGGAAAAGGCAGGAGACCGTCATCAGTAGATTATACTGATATTAAAGGTGATGTTAAAAGAAGAGATTTGACTGTGAATGCATTATTCTATGATATTGATAAAAAAGAGATTGTAGATTTGGTTGGTGGTATTGCAGATTTAAAAAATAAAAACATCAGAACAGTTGGTAAAGCTAAAGAGAGATTTGATGAAGACCCACTAAGAAAGCTAAGGGCATTAAGATTTTGGACAAGGATGAGTGGTAAGTTGGATAAAGAGTTGTTAGATGCTTTACAGGATGACTCATCATTAAAAGGAATTAGTTCAGAAAGAATTAGAGATGAGTTCGTAAAATCAATCAAGTCATCAAAAAATACAGAAGAGTATATGGATATGTGTGATAAGATTGGATTCACATCTCAGATACTTCCAAATCTAAAAGTATCAAAACCATACCTAAAAACAAATGATCACATTTTATTCTTGACATGGATATTAAGAGAGAATTCACCAATTGTATTGAAAAGGGTTCTAAATGAGATAAGCTATACAAAGAAAGAAATACAAGAAATTGTTTATTTAAACACTCTTCAAGATTTCGAACCTGAAAATATTATTTCGTATAAGAAAACACAATCTAAAGCAGAGGATAATAGAATTATTACTTTTGGTGAAATGATTGGAAAAGATATGAAAAAGTTTGTTAATTTCGAGTTGTCAATTAAAGGAAAAGATATTCCATCTGATTTAAAGGGGCCCGAAAAAGCACAATGGGTAAAAGATAAAGAAAAAGAAAATTTCATGAAAAAATTAATAGAAAGTATTAAGTTAGGATCTGACCAAGCTAGATCTCAGTTGAACGAGTTGTTAGCCAAAAAGGTTAAGGATGTTGTTGAGGAAGAGCAAAAGAAAGTTGCTAAGTGCATTTTAATTGAAGAGGATATCACTGAGGAATTAGATCCTGGTGATGATGCTAAAGTTTGGATTGATGACTTTATCAAGAGTGATGCACCTCAGTTCAAAGGTAAGACTAAAGAGCAGAGAATAAACATGGCTTTAGCCGCTTACTATTCCGCAAGGAAAGAAGCTGGTCTTGAGGAATCTGAACTTGATGAAGCCGTAAAAACAACTCATGTTGTGATTGATACAGCTAATGATAATGTTGTAGTTGGTGCTGCATCAGATGAAGATGGTGCAAAAAGAACAATCTCTTCATCAGAAAGACCACCAATTTCAATTAAAAATAAAAATACTTTAAAAATTGTTAAGCTAAGAAAACCAGCAGGTGAAAAGAGATCTATGGAGATGATTGGACACCCTTTAAAAGAAAATTCAGAGCTGGAGGAATCTGAACTTGATGAAGCAACATTCAAGAACAAAGAGGTTGAGAAAAGATTTCTTGCGATGAAGAAGATGTCATCTTCTCAACTTAAGAAGGTTCACAGTGATACTGTTGGTGGTTCTACTAGTGGTATGTCAGATGAAGACTTCATTAACGACATTCTTCTTTCTGAGTTTGGAATTAAAAAACTCAGCGAGCAAATTGACCTAAGTGAATCTGTAATGGATCAGAAGATGTGGGATAAAATCAAGAAAGGTGACAAACTAACAATTAGTTATGATGATAGTTTTAAAGGTGGTAATAAAGTAACTCTTGTTGTAGTTAGTAAAAATATAGTTGGTAAGCAGAAAGTCGGAAAAATGACAATGAGGCACGCAGATGGTAGTAGTAAGTTTAAATTCTACATTTACAATCGTGATGGTCGCATGGGCTTGGCAATTGGCAATTTAGCAGCTAGCATGACTGATGTTGTGATGGAGAGTAAGGATGTTGAGGATCTTAAAGAGTGGGGTTCTTCAGACTGGTATAGTGTTATAAGAGGAATGGATAGTTACTTGAAGAAAAAGAGTATTAATCCAGATACAATTACACAAGCTGCTGAAGAACAAGCTGAATTCTATTACGATGATATGGGATATGATAGTGCTGAAGATGCAGTTCCGCGTATTATTGATATGTGGAAAATCAGGTCTAAGACTGGTCAAAAGTTAATGGCAATGTTCTCCAAAAAATAAAGATGAAATCGTTTAAAAATTATATGGGTGAAGACTACATGCAAGAGCATAGTTTCATCATAGATGGTGTAGAGATAACAATAAGTGAATCTGACCTAGACTTGTGCATACTTGAAGTCGAAGATGAAGATGAAGAAAGCATCGATGAAGCTCTAACTACCCGTCAAAGGATGGATAGGAAGAACATGATGAAGAAGTATAAACTTAACATCGCTAGAGGTCGTAAAAAAGCAGAAAAGAAGAGAGCTGGTCTTCCTAAACTGAAGAGTAGGTCAATGAAAGCAGCTAGAAATCTTCTCATGAAGAAGTTGTCTAAAGGTAAGGATAAAGCTAACATGTCTTTCGCTGAAAAGGAAAAGATAGAGAAGATACTCGATTCTAAAACTAAAAAGATAAAAGCAATTGCCAAAAAGTTACTTCCTAAGATCATTAAGAAGGAGAAAGAGAAGCAGGCTTTAAAGAACAAGGGTGGATCTGAAGAGTAATCCATATAGTATAAAACAATTCTAAACTTTTAAAATTTATAAATAATACCACTGATGAAATTAATAACAGAGCATAGCGAAAACCTAAATTACATAACTGAGTCATCTGATAATGGAGAAAAGAAGTTTGTAATCGAAGGAATCTTCATGCAAGCTGATCAACTCAACAGAAACAAGAGAGTTTATCCCAAAGCAATTCTTGAGAAAGCAGTTGATTCATATGTTAAGGAATATGTTAGCAAGGGTCGTGCAGTTGGTGAACTCAATCACCCCGAAGGGCCAGCAATTAACCTTGATAAAGTATCACATAGGATCACAGAACTTAAGTGGGAAGGTTCTGATGTTATTGGCAAAGCACTTGTGCTTGGAACTCCTATGGGTAACATCGTTAAAGGATTGATCGAAGGTGGTTGCCAGCTTGGTGTTAGTTCAAGAGGTGTTGGTACAGTTGGAAACAAGAATGGTAAAACCACAGTCAATAGTGACTTTGTATTATCAACTGTTGATATCGTTCAAGACCCTAGTGCACCATCAGCTTTCGTTAATGGAATCATGGAAGGTGTTGAATACTTCTATGAAGGTAACGATATTGTTTCAATGGCTTCAGAGAAAGCCGAACAAAAGATGAATAAACTTTCATCTAGTCAACTTGCAGAACAGCAAATTAAGTTGTTCCAAGAGTTTCTATCAGAAATTAAAGTTGACATTTAAAGATTTTTTATAATGGATAATGTGATTTGTATTATGGGATAAATTGTATAATTATGAGACTGAAATCCTTCTTGAATTTCCTCTCCAAATCTAAAGAAAATAAAGTAAAAAAATATGGAAAAAGATACAGATATCATTGAAGATATTACTGAATCCGATTTACTTTCTCTTGAAGAGTCAGATGTTGAGGCTATTGTCGAAACTGAAGATGGTGAGGAGGAAGAAATGGAAGAAGGTAACGAATTCACCAAAGCCGCAGCGAAAGCTCGTGTTGCTGGTGAAGAGGAGTTTGAATTTGAAGGCGAAGTCTACCCGACTGAAATCGATTTAGAAGTCGCAAAGAAAATTCTTGGAATGGAAGAAGATGTTAAGAAAATCAAAGCTGTAGCAAAAACTTTAAAGGTTGGTGATGTCACCAATTTTGGAGCTGTTGTTAAAGTTGCTTCTGATTCTATTACATTTAAGAATAAAGACACCCCAGAGACTAAGATCAAGCTTGATCAAAGAAAAAGCGGTGGTGACTATATCCTTAAGCCCCTCCAACTCATGAAAGAGGACTCAGAGCAAACTGAAGAAGTAGTTGCTGAAGAAACTGAAGAAGTAATCGAAGCTACTGAAGAAGTTGCTGAAGAAGAGGTAGTTGCTGAAGAAACTGAAGAAGAAGTTGCTGAAGAAGCTACTGAAGAAGTAGTTGCTGAAGAAACTGAAGAAGAAGAAGTTACTGAAGAAACTGAAGAAGAAGCTACTGAAGAAGTAGTTGCTGAAGAAGTTGCTGAAGATGAAGTTGATACTGAGAACATCAAGAAATTGATCGAATCAGAAGAAGGTTTGTCTGATGAGTTCAAAGCTAAGTCTGCATTGATTTTCGAAACTGAAATTCACAATAAGGTGGGTCAAGTTAAGGAAGAATTGCAACTTAAGTATGATACTCAACTTGAAGAAAAGGTTCAAGAAGTAACTGAAGAGAACGCAAAACAAATCGATGGATACCTCACTTATGCTGTTCAAGAATGGCTGGGAGAGAATAAAGTTGCTGTTGAGAGTTCACTTCGTACTACTATTGCTGAAAACTTTATGAGTTCTCTTAAGGACTTGTTTGTTGAGCATTACGTAGAAGTTCCAGAAAGCAAAGTCGACCTCTACTCTAATCTTGAAGAAGAAGCTAATCAACTTAAAGGTGACCTCGCTGAATCAAAGGAAATAATCGAACAACTTGTTGATCGTTTAGAGAATTTGACCCGCGAAAAGATCATCTCTGAGTCTGCTCAAGGTCTTGCTGAGACTCAAGTTGTAAAACTTGAATCTATGGTTGAGTCTGTTGAGTTTGAAGATGCTGATTCATTCTCTAAGAGAGTTGAAACACTTAAGGAGTTCTACTTCAATGTAGATTCCTCAATTACAGAAGAAAAAGAAAGCGAAGAAGAGCAAGGTAACTCTTCTTATGTTACAACTGAAACTATTGTCGAAGAGGCAGAAGTTGAGGAAGTTCCAAATGCTATGAAAAAATACCTAAACGCTATTACTCGTCTTGATCGCGCAAGTGTAAAGGCAAAATAATAATTCCCATAAAAACAAAACACAAAAAAATAAAACTATTATGTTTAATTCAGAAGAACTAGAAAAAAAGTGGGCCCCAATTCTTGAGGCGTCCGATGCTCCTGCGTTTGCTGACCAGCACCGCAAAGCAGTAACTTCCGTATTGCTTGAAAACCAAGAGAAGGCTCTCCAAGAGACTTCAGCTCAAGCAAGTTTCCTTAGTGAGCAGACCGATGCAGGTGCTTCCGATAACTGGAATCCAGTATTGATTAGCCTTGTTCGCAGAGCTACTCCTAACCTTATTGCTTATGACACCTGTGGTGTTCAGCCAATGACTGGCCCAACTGGCCTCATCTTTGCGATGAAAGCCCGTTACCAGACAGCTGATCTTAACAGTCCTGCTCAACATGCAGCTGGTGATGAAGCTCTTTTCCAAGAGCCTACTCAGACATTCTCAGGTCCACAATCCACTGCACTTGGTGAGCAACTTGGTAACACAGGTGCTTATGGTGAAATGGGTTTCACTGTTGAAAAAGTAACTGTTGAAGCTAAGACCCGTGCACTCAAGGCTGAGTACACAATGGAACTTGCACAAGACCTTAAGTCAATCCACGGTCTTGATGCTGAAGCTGAACTTGCAAGCATTCTCTCTACTGAGATCCTTGCTGAGACTAACCGCGAAATCATCGGTCACATCAACACTTCTGCTCAAGCAGGTGGTGCAGCTGCTGGTGGTACATTCAGCCTCACTACTGATGCTGATGGACGTTGGGCTAACGAGAAGTTCAAGTCACTTCTTTTCCAACTTGAGCTTGATGCTAACGAGATTGCTAAAGGCACCCGTCGTGGAAAAGGTAACTATGTTATCGCTTCCTCAAACGTAGCTTCTGCACTTGCAGCTGCTGGTGTTCTTGATTACTCTCCTGCTCTTGCGACTAACCTTAACGTTGATGACACTGGAAATACCTTCGCTGGTATGATCAATGGTCGCATCAAAGTTTACGTTGATCCATATGCTGTTGGTGATTACGCTACAGTTGGTTACAAGGGTGCAAACTCTTACGATGCTGGTCTCTTCTACTGCCCATACGTTCCTCTTACTATGGTTCGTGCAGTTGGTGAGAACACATTCCAACCTAAGATCGGCTTCAAGACTCGCTACGGAATTGCAAGTAACCCAATGGTTACTGATCCTGCTTCTTCTACTGGTGGTCTTGCCGCTAACGCAAACCCTTACTTCAGAAGTTTCTCTGTAACGGGTATCAATGTTGGTGAATAATCCAATTAAGATTTAATCGTCTTAGAGAGAGTCACTCGAAAGAGTGGCTCTCTTTTTTTGTATAAATAATAATATGGCAATCGAAAGAAATCTTCTATCAACTGATAATTTCAGGATATCATTTGGTAGTATTGAAAAATTAAAAAACGCAGAAATATATGCTGTGGGTTTGTCTTTGCCTGGTTTCTCTATAGGTGAAGTATCAACATCTTTTTTGAATGAGAATGGGTATGTTCCTGGTGATACGGTTGAATACGAAACGTTGAGTGTTACTTTTGCTGTAGATGAGAATCTTAAAGTATATAAGGAACTCCATTCTTGGATTATACATAACAGTCAGAATGACACTAGGCTCGTAGAAGATATAACAATACAACTCTTGAGTAGTCACCTTAATGGTGTTTTGGATTTCAAGTTTGTTGATTCTTTTCCAACAAGTGTTGATGCGATTGAATTGAATACTAGGCAAGCTGATGACAACTATACTACGTTCACCTCTACCTTTAGATACGACAAATTCTTGATAGATTAAAAACGTATATATAAATTATATTATGGACATAGAATCGTTAATGAAAATGTGGGATAGTGACTGCAAAATTGATCAAGTAGCACTAGATGAATCCAGCATAAAGGGGGCAAGTCTTCACAGTAAATATCTTGAAGTTTACAGTGTATCCAAGTTGAGATTGAAGAAAAAGGAGTTAGAGCTTGCTGTTCTCAAAAAAGATAAGTTTCTTTATTACAATGGTAAGATGTCTAAGGAGGAGATTGACAAGAACGGTTGGGAGTATGACCCGTTTAATGGTTTAGCAAAGCCCCTAAAAAGTGATATGTCAATGTATTATGATAGTGATCCAGATATGATCAATTGTAAGTTACAGGTAGAGTGTATTAAGACCATAGTTGAAGCTTGCAAGGAAATACTAGAAACGATCAAGTGGAGATCACAAACAATTAAAAACATAATAGCTTGGAGAAGTTTCGAAGCAGGTGTTTAATTAGATGGGTAGTGCATATAACATAGAAAAAGTGAATGAAGCTCTGGTGAGAATAACCAGTGATGACAGTGGTGCTTTAATGGATCTCAGTGAGCAGTTCACTTTCTATGCTGATGGATATAAGTTTGTTCCTAGTTATAGAAATAAACTTTGGGATGGGAAGATCAGATTGTGGAACTCAAGATACCAAACACTTCCATACGGCTTGATGGATCATGCTGTTAACTTTGCTAGAAAGACAGGTTATGCTGTTAACTTTAGTGACGAGTTAAAAGAAAGTGAAGTCCCCTCAAAGAAAGAGTGTTTAGATTTCATCGATAATCTTGAAATATCTCTAAACGGAAAGAAGATAACACCTAGAGATTACCAAATAGAAAGCTTCTGCAAGATAGTGAGAGAGCAGAGAGTCTTGGTTGTTAGCCCAACTGGATCTGGAAAGAGTTTAATAATATATTTGGCTATAAGATGGTTTCTGGAGAATGGAGATGGCAAGGTGATAGTTATTGTTCCTACTACGAGTTTGGTTGAGCAAATGACTAAAGATTTTGCAGACTACTCTAGTAACGATGACGGCTTCGATGATGATATCGATGTTCATAAAATATATTCTGGAAAAGAAAAATTCAACATTGATGCTGGTGTTGTTGTAACTACATGGCAAAGTGCAATAAAACTTCCAAAGGATTGGTTCAAGCAATTTGGAATGTCTATTGGTGATGAGGCACACCTGTTCAAGGCTAAAAGTTTGAACACAATAATGGGTAACTTAGTCAATGCCAAATATAGGATAGGTGCTACAGGAACACTTGATGACAGTGTTTGTAATGAATTAACTTTGGTAGGAAACTTTGGGCCAGTATTCAATACGATCACAACAAAGGAGCTGATAGAAAACAAAACTTTAGCCAAGTTGTCGATAAACTGCATAGTGTGCAATCATGATGACCTTCTTAAAAAGGCGGTATCAAAAATGGATTACAAAAGTGAAATTGCTACTATTGTTGAGCATCCAAATAGAAACAACTTTATATCAAACCTCGCATGCGATCAGAAAGGTAATACACTCATACTATTCAACTATGTTAAGAAGCATGGAAAACCTCTCTATGAAATGATCAAAGAGAAAGCTGGTGATACTAGAAGTGTATTCTATGTTAGTGGAGAAGTCAAAACAGAAGATCGTGAAAAGGTAAGAGAACTCACTGAGAAAGAGACAGATGTTATCATTGTAGCTTCTAGTCAAGTATTTTCAACAGGTATAAATATAAAAGAGTTGCATAATATAATATTCGCAGCTCCGACAAAAAGTCAAGTTAGAGTGTTACAAAGTATTGGTAGAGGATTAAGAAAAAGTAAGCATAACAAAGATACTTTAGTGTATGATATCGCAGATGACTTCTCATGGAAGAAGAAGGTCAACCATACTATGAGACATGCTAAGGAAAGAATTAGTATATATATTAAACAGGGGTTCGATTACAAGATACACAAAATAGAATTACCATACAATGAAACTTAGTAAAGAGTTAAAAAATCATCTAGAAGCTTTAGATATAAGAATATACACTACAACTTCGAATAAGACAATTATTGGAGAGTGTTTAGAGGTCTTGGATAATGGCATAGAGATTGGGAGGCCTTTAGTCATAAGCAACTTCTCATTACTTGGTGATGATATCTCATACATGACAGAACTAGTTCAAGAGAATGATAGCAATAGTGCAGTCATCTTTAATACTGTAATAGAAACTGAAAGTTTTGCCTGCATTTCTTTGAAAAAGAAATACGTTGATTCACTACTAGAAATAAAAATTGCGGATCTTCTCCTTAAGGATCTTGATGAGTTAGAGAATGGTATTTCTAATTATTCAGTAGATGATAAGTATAAGTATTCAGAACCAAAGGAGGAAAAAGAAGATACTGATTTCACTGACTGCCCTTTTAATAAGAGGTGGAAAGGTTATATGAATTAATCTAGATCCCTTCGGGAACCCCTCATGGGGTAATCCATTTTTATATTAGATGGTATTAATTTTAGATACTATTGTTTTTATTCTTTATAATCATATTATACCATATATTTTATATCTGTCAAGAAAAAAGATTAAAACATCAAAAAGATTTAACTTTGTTGTTTACTTTTTCTTTTTTTAGTGTATAATAGATGGATCATGGAGAAGAAAAAGCAAACAAGAAAACGCAAGAAAAAGGGTGTAAATTACATCGATAACAAAGTGTTTGCAGCTGCGGTTAGAGAGCATGTTGACGGGGTCAATGAAGATCTTGCTGAAGATAAAGATCCTAGACAGGTATCTAACTATATTGCTGAATCATTCCTTAAGATCACAACTGGGTTATCAATGGCTCCGAACTTTAAGGATTATAGTTACAGAGAAGATATGGTTATGGATGCTGTTGAGAACTGCATAAAGGCTATAAACAATTTTGATTATGATAGACCAACTAGAACGTGTAAACCAAACCCCTTTAGTTACTTCACACAAAT
>OCVQ010000527.1_pt1 | contig 35483 bp, 31 predicted proteins | sample 1539061 | NCBI WGS metagenome assembly OCVQ01 (sample SAMEA3355526, study PRJEB22509) | marine metagenome | biome: marine; feature: river plume; material: water | place: USA | collected 2010-08-08 | depth 0.5 m | reverse complement strand
AAACTATACTTTTAGTTATACTTTTGATCAATCTCATACAGTTGCTTGGCATCATTTGCTACTACTCCTGCGCTATCGGCAATTTCCTTGGCTCTATACAATTGTTCAGGGCTCAATCCGGTGCTGTCAGACGCTGGTTTCAACGCATTTTGGATGTAAATATTGCTGGTGCGTAGTCCCGGAACGGTGTATAGACTTAAGGTTTTTACGGGTTGGTATAAAATAGATTTTTCGCGCGTTTCTTTTGGAATCATATCGTTTTTCTCTGAATACGACTCTACAATTGATAGCAATACACTGATGATTAGCAACATTTTCAAAACACCAAAAACCAATCCTCCCATTTTACTCATTGGACTTAATGCTGTAACCTGAACTAGTTTTTCAACTGCTTTTCCAGCGAAAAAAACAAGCGCTCCAACAACGAGAAAAGTAATAGTAAAGGAAATGGCCGGCATGTAGACCGTATTGATATCAATCTCTCCAGCTAATTTTTCGGCGGTGTAATCTGAAAAATGGACACCTGCATAAATGCCGAAGAAGAAAGCGAGTAATGTAAATACCTCAATGACAAATCCTTTTCGAAAACCTGTCCAGGCAGCGTAGGTCAAAGGCAGAAGAATTAACAAATCCAAATAATTCATTTACAAGAATACTAAAATGACAACACAAAAAAACCACCGTTGAAAAATCTTCTGCGGTGGTTTATGTGAATAACGTTAACTTTTAATTGCAATCCGATGCTAATGTTGTACTGAATTTTAAATCTACTTCCGACCATAATTTTGACACTCCATCTGGTCCTGTATGTAAATCTTTACAAATTTTATTCAAAGCTGTAATTCCAGAATTTGCGTTCCAATTGGCAACATCAATCGTCGCAGAAAATTCAAATTTATCATCTACAAAGGTGTATTGTCCTTTCACCTCTTGGGCTATATTGTTCATTGTTACCTCAAGAGTTGCCTCTCCTTTATCTCCTAATTCAACTACTTTTCCAGTAATGTTCTTTGTTCCAATAGTACCAAAGAAGTGTTTAATGATTTTTCCATTTCGGTCTTCGTTTTGAGATTCAATGGTCGAAACAGGAATATCAAAAGACAAACTTTTCAAAATTGCCATTGGGTCATTCCCTTCGATTGTTCCCTCAACATTAATCTCAGTAAACGTTCCGCCAACGGCAGTTTTTTCATTGAACTTAAACGCTGTCCAAGTCATTTCTGAAGATTGGTGATTGTATGAATAAAAACAAACTGGTGCTTGCTCTTCTGGCGTTTCTTCTTTTGGCGCTTCGCCTCCGCAAGAAGCTAAGAACAGTCCGGTTAGCACAAAAACTGATAGAAAATATGCTTTTTTCATAATGATTTCTTTTTTACTAAAGTAATAGTTCTAACACTATAACTGACCGAAATGTTTAGATAATTTGTGAAGAAAACCAATCAGATAAGATTCTCTAACGAGCATGAATGTGTAATTTTACGTCGTGGATTACGAAATAGAAATACGGTTTCAGAAACTGAAGGCGCACCTGGAAAAAGATTTTGGGGAAGGAATGGATGTACAAGCAATTCTATTCTTAATTGGTGTAGATGAATTTGGCTCTGGTTACCGTGTGTTTTCGAAACAAGAAAAAACGGATTTACTACACGTTGCCGTTTGCACTATTTTAGAGCCGATGGGTTATTATTCTTTCGTAGAACGAGATGCAGATAATTGGCCACACTTTAAATTAGTAAAACCACTTCCGCCTCTTTCCGATAGAGACCAACAACATTTGATGAAGGAAGCACTTCTTGACTACTTCATACAAAACGGTATCTACGAGGAAACCCCCGAATCCAATTGAATAAACTATCTTCGCACCTATTAAATAAAAATCAATAATGGAAATTTTAATACAGGCTTCTCAGCTTCTTCTTTCCCTTTCTATATTAGTTACTCTTCACGAATTCGGACACTTCATTCCCGCTCGTTTGTTTAAAATCAAAGTTGAAAAATTCTATCTGTTTTTTGATTGGAAGTTTTCTGTTGTAAAAAAGCAAATCGGTGATACAGAATGGGGAATTGGTTGGATTCCACTTGGAGGTTATGTGAAAATTGCCGGAATGATTGATGAGTCGATGGACACAGAACAATTAGCGAAAGATCCAGAACCGTGGGAATTTCGCTCGAAACCAGCTTGGCAACGATTGATCGTAATGTGTGGTGGTGTTTTTGTCAATCTGATTCTTGGAATCTTCATTTATATTATATTGTTTTTCAGTTATGGTGAAGACAGATTGGCTCCGAAAGATGTAACAAAAGGTTTTGCCGTACACCCGATGATTCAAAAATACGGTGGACAAGTTGGTGATATCGTTTTGGAGGCAGATGGCAAAGTTTTATTGAACGGTAGTGATGTCAACAAAGAAATCATGCTGCGCGGTGCAAAGAAACTAAAAGTACAACATGCGAATGGTAAAATTGAAACAATCGTTTTGCCCGAAAATTACGAATATGAATTGTTCAAAAATGGCGTGATGCAGCCCTTCGATTATCAAGTGCGCTCCAATAGTGTCGATTCTATTCTTGCGAAATCACAAGTGGCTAACATCTTGGAAAAAGGTGATTTTTTAGTGGCTATCAACGATAGAAAAATTGAATTCTTTCATGATACGCAATATGAATTATTCGAAAATCGCGGAAAGAAAGTCAATATTACTTTCGCTAGAGGAAATGATACATTGACAAAAATAGCGATCGCATCACCAGATGGGACATTAGGTTTTGCTCGAGATAAAGGTGAAATATTGCAAGACACGAGCAAATTCAAGCATTTTGATTTTTCGTTTGGGAAAAGTATTTCTTTGGGTAGCGCTTATGGTATCCAAACGTTGAAGGATTATGCTTCTCAATTAAAATATATTTTCACCGAAAAAGGTGCGACTTCGGTTGGAGGATTTATTTCCATCGGTAAGTTGTTCACTCCAGAATGGGATTGGCGTAATTTCTGGGAAAAGACAGCATTGATTTCTATCATTCTTGCCTTTATGAACGTCTTACCTATTCCTGCATTGGATGGTGGGCATATAGTCTTTTTATTGTACGAAATAGCTACAGGAAAAGAAGCTCCACAAAAAGTTTTAGAATATGCGCAGTACGTCGGTTTCTTCTTGTTGATTGGACTTTTACTTTATGCGAATGGCGCCGATATCATTAGGGCACTTGCCGGCGGATAAAACATTCTTATCTTGTCTTACACTCCATTTCATTTTAAAGAAAACTTCTATTACAATAAGGGATGGAATAAGTTTGCTCTACAATATGCCAGGTTACTTAAAGAGGATACTGTATATAATTTAACCAAAGAACTAATGTATTCCATTGTCGATGACCATTTTCCTCCTGAAAAAGGAATGAAAGTTCTCGATTTTAACTGCGGAACGGGCAATGACTTTCCTTACTTTCTAAAAAAAGGCTGTACAATTTTAGCTACAGACTACGCAGACGGCATGCTGAACAAAGCTTGTGAAACGTATGCTTCGGAAATTGAAAAAGGAAATGTTTCACTGTTTAACGGTGCTATCGAAGATTTATCTTCTGAAAGCTTTGAACCAGAGTCTTTCGATTTGATTTATTCCATTACTGGCGGATTCTCCTATGTGGATGAAGAAACCATGCATGAATCATTCGAGAAATTATCTCGTTTTTTGAAACCAGGTGGCAAAATTATCACCGCTCATTTTGGGAGACCTTGTCTGGCGGAAACATTCCATTACCTTTTTCGATTGAAAACAAAACAAGCGATTGTAAGAGTAAAAAAGAAACATGTTGTCAATATAAAAGACGCCAACTATACCATGCATTTTCGAGGGCGAAAAGACTTTAAGAAAACATACAAAAACATACAGCTCGATTCTGTTCACCCTTTGTTATTTGCCACACCACCATATCAGACAGGATTTAGTCCAAATAAACGAAGGCTAGATTTTTACAGAAAAATTGAAAAGCGGACACTTTCATTGAGTTTCTTATCCAATTTTTCAGATCAATTTGTAGTCGTTTTTTCTAAAAAATAAGTCTTGTTTTTTTTCTTGAAAATCAGCAATGCACCAAGTTCAACCGTTTGGCAGTCTAGGGCTAATTAAGTAATTTTGTACACAACATTTTTACAAAATGAGTAAGGTCGAATCGATTACTTTTCAAGAACTTTTAAAGGAAACAACGGTCTTTTTTGTTCAGTTGTTAGAGCATCTGAAAAAGGGGGTTTTGACGTATTGGAAACACTCTTTTGTACTCTTGTTGATTGCCGTAGGGATGTACTTTTTTCAAGTTCGAAACACAAAAACATTCTACAAAGCAAAAGCTGCATATACTTTCAACTTCATACACAAAAAAGTCTTTGGGGATCTTATTTTACACACGAGCGATCTTAATGATCACCAAGATAAAAAGGGATTATCGAAAGCTTTAAAAATCAGTCAGAAAACTGCCAATAGTTTGCTTTCTATTAATGCTAAAAACATTACATCAAGCCCTTTACATGAAGATTTCACAGATGCACGTGTGCCATTTTATTTGAATATTGAGATTTCAGACACGAGCCAATTGGATGAATTACAAAACGCCTTTACCAATTATTTAAACGAAGATCCTACAATCTATACCTTCATTTCTAAAGAGACGAAAGATCTAAAAAAACAACTTGTCTTTGTGAAGAAAGAAGTTAAATATCTCGATTCACTAATAGACAACCTAGATGAAGACGCCAACCTATTGCCTTTCATTCTAGCGAAAAACAAAGAAAATTCGAATGAAAAAATCCGGTTGAACAATCGTCTATCAAAAAAACAAGCCGTCTCTTTAATGTCCCCGTTCAAAGTCATTCAAGTTTCACGTTCTTCGCAATTATGGAAAACAGCTGTGAAATATGGAATGATCTGGCTTCTTCTCTCGCTATCGATAACTACATTTTTGCACTGGTATAAAAGTGTTGGCAATGAAGTTTAAAACACTCCGTGATTCAAAGAATTTCCAAAATTCATTCTGGAATATCATTGAGGTTCTGCTTACTCCGTTTATCTTTTTTGTCTCTATACCTATTTTCCTGGCGCAACTGGGTGAAATAGAATATGGAATTTGGATGTTTGTAAATGCAGTTATCATTTTCCTCCAAGTGATGAATTTGGGATTAAACTTTTCAACCTACAAACACGTTTCTGTTTCTCTGTCGACACAGGACAATCAACAAATAACACGGACGTTAAACACCAATCTTTCTCTCAACTTTATCATCTTTTTAGCTAGTCTAATCATATGTTCTGTGCTCAGTTGGGGTATTTATCAATTTTCTTGGTTCGACGATCAAGTGATTACTCCATCAACATTGATCATCTGTTTGTTTTTAGGGATGGGAATCCTATTTACCAAACTGACTGAACAGATCTTGTATAATGTGTATCGTTCATTTGAAGACTTCAAATACGTGACGTTTCTCACTGTTCTTATTAAGGTTGTTTTGGTTTCAGGAAATATTTTTATTGCTTATTTGACGCATAACATCATTCATGTTTTCTGTTTCACACTGCTCATTTCTCTTGTTGGGATTATCGCAAACTACCTCTTGATGAAGCGTTTTCTGACCTTCTTTCGCTTTAAGTTTGCACTAAAAAAGGAGTGGATTCGATTCGAAGTCAATTACTCTTCCATTATTTGGATTCAATCCATTGCTGTGATTGTGGCCTATCAGGGCGACCGTCTTTTGGTCTCTTATTCTTATGGTTTATACGTGTTGTCTTTTTATACTATTGTGGCAACACTTTTCAATCATATACACATGGCTTTCAGTGCTATGCTTGCTTGGTTGTTTCCACAAATCGCAAAGAACAAAGTGAACATTGATGCCATTTTAAAGATGTATTTGTCTGCACGAAACATATCCATTGCAATTTCAGTATTCCTCTTAGCCACTTTTGTTTTACTGTCTGAACCACTTTTTACACTCTGGTTGGGTGAAGAGAATTATTTAAAAATTCGCGAATTTGTTAAATGGTTTAGTGTTTTCGAATTCTTCTTCATTTTCAATATCATACCGCACTTTTTCTTGAACGCTTCAGATAACGAACGCTTCAGCTTGAAACTAGTCGGGGTCTTCACTGGAATCAACGTAATTGGAATCATTTTAGGTTTTTATTTCGGTCAATCTGCCGCTGATGTTGTGGCAGGGTTGGCTATTTCTACCGTGTTTGGAATGTATTATTTACATCATGCTATCTCGCTCAAGTTTTTTGAGAAAAAGAAAATAAACTTTGAAATTCTGATGCTTTTCATACCGTCCATTTTTGGTAGCAGTATCGTTTTCTTCGACAATTACTGGTTAAAAATCACCCTATTTCTTTTGTGTTCACTAAGTATCTACCTGATTTTTGTGAAACGCTTGAGAACGAACTTCAAATTGATGGTTGAATGAGGTTGGAAAGAACTGCGAGCGTCGGAATCGTGTTATTGATCTTTTTCTTTAACTCATTCCTCCTACCTGGAAATATACAATTAATCTTTCTCACGGTTCCATTTATCGTCTACATGATGCATAAGCGAGGGGAACTAAACAAGCTGTTTTTACCTTTCGTTATTGTTACTCTTTTTAGTCTCATTCATTTGATTCTTGGGGTAGTTCTGAAAGATTTTCTCATATCTACAGCAGTTGTGTTGTTTCTTATTGTTTTTCTCTACGGGTTCTTCCACTTCTACCGAAACTTTACTGGACTTGATGATGTTTTTCGAATGCTAACCTATTTCAATGCAATTTTTACATTTCTTGCTCTTTTATCATTATTCAGTGGAGTTTTAGTTTCTGTGTTTTGGTATTTAGTCCCTTTCACAGCAGGATATGAAGCTCTCCCAAGATTGAAGCTCTTTCACCTTGAAGCATCTCATTACTCCTTTGCGTTATTACCTCTTTTCTTCTATTATTTCTGGAAAACTTTGAAAGAATGGGGATTGAAAAACATCCTGCTTTTGGCTTCCCTAACCTTGAGTTTAATCTTATCCTTTTCGTTGGGTGTATTAGCCGTCATAGGCATTGCAATTTTCCTAGTCTTTATTCTGAAATTCCGTTCGCTGATGAAAGAGGTAAACACGCGAAAATCAATTCTGATAGCTGGATCTTTCATCGTTCTAATAGCCGTATTTCTGTTTGTTGTTTTTCCAGACAACCCTCTACTCTTTCGAATTCAAAATTTATTTCAAGGAAATGACACTTCCGGAAGAGGCAGGACCTACGAAGCATTAGAAATTGGCTGGTTGATTCTTGATAACAATAATTACGTTTTTGGAATTGGATTCGGTCAATTTAAAATCATTGGAAGAGACATCTTATTGAATTACTATCGTTTCATGTCTACCCCTGACGTAGCTAGATTGCCTAATGGAATTGCTGAAACAATGGTCGCAACGGGAGTTTTAGGAGTGGCTATAAAACTATACGTCCAATGTTACTTCTTTTTCAAACAACGGGTTTTCGGTAACATTTTTCAATTGTCAATGTTCATTGCCTTGTTCGTTTATCAATTTACCGGAAGCTATCTTTTTAATGCCATGGAATACGTTTTTTGGATCATGGTATTTTACCCTAGAAATAAATCATTTAATCAGTCAACATATTTTGCTACATGAAAGTATTGTTTGTAAATAGAAATTCTTCCTTTTCTGTTCCTGGTGGAGACACTGTTCAAATGGAAGGTACCGCAAAATATTTGCGTGAATTAGGCATCACCGTTGAAATTTATCACAAGGATACAAAGATTGACTATGCAGATTTTCAACTCATACATTTCTTTAATATTACTCGTCCAGCGGAAATTTTAGAACATACTTCAAAATCTAATCTACCCTATGTTGTATCTACAATTTTCGTGGATTATACATTCTACAAAGTTCAAACACCACTCAAGCCTCGGGGTATCGTTACACGAATATTTGGTCCTGACGGACTAGAATATTTTAAAACCGTTGCGAAACACTTCCTCGGAAAAGAAAAAATACCGTATTCCAAGTACTTATTCATGGGACAGCGTCGCAGCATAAAATCTATATTGAAAAATGCGCATTGCCTTTTACCCAATTCAGCGAGCGAGCTTAATCGATTGAAAAAACGATATGGAAAGGTGGGTGAAGCAACTGTCATTCACAATGGCGTTGACTTAGAAAAGTTTTCTCCGAATTCCGAAATAGAACGGATTCAAAATCAAGTGATTTGTGTAGGAAGAATTGAGCCAATGAAGAATCAATTAACTTTGATCAAATCCCTTGAAAAAAGTGGCCTGTCATTGAAAATAATCGGTGCCATTTCTCCAAATCACGTGAATTATTTCAAAGAATGCCAACGTATTGCAAGTTCAAACGTTATGTTCATTGACAGAGTGTCGCAAGAAGAGTTGGCTGTTTACTATCAGCAATCAGAAGTGCATGTTTTGCCAAGTTGGTTTGAAACAACCGGTTTGGTTTCCTTAGAGGCTGCATATTTAGGTTGTAAAATAGTGGTTTCGCCACATGGTGACACGAAGGATTATTTTAAAGATGAGGCAAATTATTGCGAAGCTAAAAGCGTTGACTCTATTAAAGAGGCGATTCTAAAAGCTTGTGAAAGAGAGCCGAGTTCAACTTTAAAGAACTGGATAATAGAAAAGTATAATTGGAAACAAATCGCATTGGAAACATCGAAAGTGTACGAGAACATTCTAAAATCGATGCCATGAAAATCGGGATTATTGGAACACGTGGAATCCCAAATCAATACGGTGGCTTTGAACAATTTGCCATGTTTTTCTCTCAATTTTTAGTGGAGCAAAACCATGAAGTTGTTGTTTACAATTCAAGTAATCATGACTATACGGAATCGAAATGGAACGGAGTGAAAATTGTTTCTATTTACGATCCAGAAAAGACGATTGGTAGTTCAGGTCAGTTTATTTATGATTTTCTCTCGATTTTGAACGCACGAAAACAAAATTTTGATGTTGTTTTCCAATTGGGTTATACCAGCAGTTCAATCTGGGGGTTTCTATTCCCTAAAAAGGCTAAACTCATCACAAATATGGATGGGCTGGAGTGGAAACGCAGTAAATACAGCAGTCTCGTCCAAAAATTTCTAAGCAAGGCTGAAAAATGGGCGGTAAAACAGAGTGATGTCTTAATCGCTGATTCAAAAGGAATTCAAGATTACTTAAGTAAAAAATATAATGTTTCGAGTCATTTCGTTCCATACGGAGCTAATCTTGTAACGGATTTTGATCAATCTATTCTGAAAAAATACGGCCTTAAAAGCAAAGAATACAACATCGCCATTGCAAGAATGGAACCAGAAAACAACATTGACATGATCCTGGACGGACACGCCAGAAATACAAATACAAAACTTATTTTCATCGGCAATACAGAAAACAAGTTTGGTCAATCAATGAAAGAAAAATATAAAGACCATAGTAACATTGAATTTTTGGGAGCTATTTACGATCAAAACATACTCGATAACCTCAGGTACTTAGTCAATACTACTTTCATGGACATTCCGTTGGAGGAACAAATCCGTCACTTTTGGAAGCTATGGCTTGCCAATGTTCGATAATTGCCCATAAAAATCAGTTCAATGAATCCGTGCTAGGTGCTGATGGACAATTTTTCTACAATTCAGAGTCAATAGAAAAAATGTTATCCAATAAAGTAGAGTTTACACAGCAACAAATAGACAACAACTCCGAAAAAATAAAAAGTATTTACAGCTTTGAAAATGTTCACGGATTACTTCAAAACTTGATTGTGCAGGCATGAAAACGTTAAACAGTTCCACAATTGTAAGCTGGTTGTCTGCATTGATTATCTGCTGCCTCGCTTTACCGGTTAAATTTAGCGTTAGCTTTATTTACTTATTTGCTGGAATGGCTTTGTTTCTGATCATAAAAGAAAAACGCATTTCACTAAAAAATGAATTTGTTGTTTTGATGATACTTTTGGCTGGTCTGCAACTGGCTCATGTTTTTATTGATTCCAATCAAACCACTGCTACCTTCGAACTTGAAAAAAAACTATCCTGGTTTTTCTTACCTCTTTTATGGTACAATTTACCTTTCAAAAACAACCGAGAATTTATAGACAAAACGTTGCGTTTAATCGGCTTGGGAATTGGGGTTTTTGGATGGGGTTTAATCCTATTTACTTTGTGTCGTTACTTCCAAATTGGAAGCGCTCGTGTATTTTTCTATCACGATTTAGTCAGTATTTGGGATGGAAACGCAATTTACTATTCCCTTTTGTTTTTCATTTCAATTCTATTATTGTTAAATGAGCTAAAACAGAAGAACAACCTTGTTTTGGTCGTTGTTTTGACCAATATTTTGCTGATCCTAGCATTGTCCTCTAAACTCTTCGCATTGGCCTTAATCGTGTTATTAACGTATCAATTGATCAAGCTTAAGAAACCTCTGATTTTACTTTTTGTATTTGTTGGGTTGATCGGTTCTCAATTTCTACTGAAAGAAAACTCTGTTGTCAGTCGATTTAATGAAATGAATTTAAGTTCCTTTTTTGACTTGAAAAAGAAAATCACACCCGTTACCGAGTTTGACGGATTTACGATTCGAAAGGAGTTGTGGAACATTGGTTTAGAAATATTAGAAGAAAATCCGGATAAAATATGGCTGGGGATTGGTCCCGGAGACACGCAAGATTTAATAAACAAAAAGCTTATCGAAAGAGATTTTTACATTGGTGATGGCACTCCAGATGATATTGGATACTTAAACTATAATCTACACAATCAGTATCTACAGACCTTTATAGAATTAGGTGTGATTGGAATACTCTTCTTGGGCGGAATATTCTATTATTTAATTTCCTTGGGAATAAGAAATAAAAATGCTTCCCTTATATCAATAAACCTTCTGTTTCTTTTCGCTTTTCTTACGGAGAGTTTTTTAAGTCGACAAATGGGTGTGATTTCTTTTGTTGGAATGAATTCCTTGTTTATATTCAAAGAAAAATATCTTCCGATAAATTCATTTTCAATGTCCATAAAACGACTTTTTGACCTTGTCTTCTCGTCTTTCGTAATCCTTTTCATATTGTCGTGGTCACTCCCAATCATGTGCTTAATCGTATTTTTAGATACGAAGTCTTTTCCTTTATTCGTCCAGCTTCGTGTTGGTAAAAATCAGGAAAACTTTAAGTGTTTCAAGTTGAGAAGCATGATTAAGAACACGGATGCTGATCTCTTAGCTGCACAAGAAAATGATGCCCGAATAACAAAAATTGGTGGTTTTTTAAGAAAGTATGCTATCGACGAATTACCTCAGTTTTTCAATGTTTTTCTTGGTCAAATGAGTACGGTTGGACCCAGACCGTTAATGGTAAATGAAGAAATCGAATTCAATCAATTAATTCCTAACTTCTCTAAACGACTTATTAGTAAACCTGGCATTACTGGTCTTTCACAATCTTTTGGCTACAAAGGAATGGTGGAAGGTTTGGTAGACATTAAAATCAGAATGAAACTTGATATGTTGTATGCTGAAAAGCAAAGCCTATGGCTAGATGTGAAGTTGATTATGAATACCTTAAAATATATTTTCGCACAGATTGGAATACAGTAAACCCATAAAAAATGAAATTATTGAGGTATTAGGTTACTTTAATTACTTTAAATTCCCACTTAAATTAGCGGAACTTCATCAGTTCATTGGTGTAAAGTGTGATCTGTCTTTTCTAGAATTAGAATTGGAAAATTTGATTCAATCTGAAGTTGTTTTTAAAGTTTCTGATTGCTATTTGCTGTCCAACGAAACAGATAAAGTGGAACGAAAAAAACGCGGTTTTCAGAATGCGGAAAAAAGAATGGTGAAAGCTCGTAAGATTTCGAAACTCATCATGTGGTTCCCATTTGTGCGCATGGCATCAATTTCAGGCTCTCTTTCGAAAGGTTATTCTGACGAAAAATCAGATATTGACTTTTTCATTGTTACAACGAAAAATCAAATGTGGACAGCAAGAACGCTATTGCATTTGTTCAAAAAACTTACTTTTTTAGTTGGTCAACAACATAGTTTTTGCATGAATTATTTTCTCGCAGAAAGTCATTTAGCTTTAGAGGAAAAAAATTATTTCACGGCTGTGGAACTATCTACCTTGATAGCAGTTTGTGGTAAGAAAAAACAGCTAGAATTTCTCAATGAAAACTGTTGGATAGAAAATTATTTGCCGAACTTTAAAATTGATGAAATTGTGGTTCGCGAAAATGACCGAAGTCCTAAAGGAGGCAAATGGTTACTTGAAAAATTGCTTTCCTCCACTAAATTGAACAGCTATTTCTTAGGTTTAACAGATCGGAAATGGCGCAAGAAATGGAAGAAAAAAGGGTATCCTGCTGAAGATTATGATTTGGCATTCAAAACAACCCTTTACGAGTCTAAGAATCATCCTGGCAATAACCAGAAGAAATTATTGACGTACGTAAAAGATAAAAATTGGAAGAAATGAAGCATGTATTAATTTTAGGAAGTACTGGCTTTATTGGCTCGGCACTGCTTAATGCTTTCATGAATTTTGATGATTCTACACATCACTTTCATCTTCTTGTTCGAAATGACAAAGGACAGAACAATCAAAAAAACACAACTGTTTATACAGGCAATATTGAAAACTTTGATTGGTCAAAATTGACACATGCTCCTGACATTATTTATCACCTGGCTCGAATAAATTCGACAAAAGGGAAAAAATGGGGCCGGAAGTGGGCTGCCCACAAAGGAAAAAAAGCAAATGAGCGATTGCTACGCCATTTTTCTAACGAGGAATCGGCAATACAATTGATTTATCTATCAGGAAGTCTGATGTACGGAAACAGTGACTCTGTGATCTTAGAAAGTAAATCAACGAATCCAATTAGCTTTGCTCGTGAATATATTAATGCAGAAACTCCATTTATAAAACATCAAGAAAAAAGGGACTCAAACTTGAATATTACACTCGTCCGTGTACCTTGGGTACTCGGCTTCGGTTCTTGGTTTAAAGGGTTTTATCTTACCCAATTATCGTCCGATAAAAAAGTATCTGTCTATGACACTGGTGCAAACAAAATGGCTTTTGTCACTTTATCAGACTTGGCAAATTGTTTGACGAAAGTTCCCGGTGTTTCGTTTAAAGAAATACTTAATATTGGATATCCAGAGGCAATTACTCAACTCGAATTCGCAGAGATTATTTCAGAAATAACGGGTTTTCCAATTGAGCAGAGAGACCTTTCTAACTTTGAATCAGCCATTCAAGAAGCCTTCAAAAGTAATATTGAGCTTGGGACACAGTACACTGATTTTAACGAAATTCTTCTTCGTTCAGCGGTAAAACAGATTGTAAGATCAGAATTAAGATTTCTGCTTGAAAACGTATAAAGAATACTCTCCTAGATTCCAAAACGGAGTATGCTGAAGGAACTTATCGGCTTTCCAAAAGAATCGGCACATCTTTGGATACTTTAAATAGATATTGTTTTCATACCAAGCCGGAAAGAGAATACTATAACCTCTTTTCTTTATGATCTCAAATTTGTCAAAGTATCTTTTAATCTCTTTTTGGGAGTAACATTTACTTTCTAAATATTTACTAGGAGAATAGCCGCCCCAAACTTTATTTAGCCTCCTTCTACTTTCTTTAAATTTGAATTTCACTAAAGGTTTCAAGATTGCCATTGCATACCATTTGTTTACAAAAGTCAACACCATTTCTCCATCTGGATTTAAAGAGTCTTTAAGGTGGTTTTGTACCTCTTCTATATTTTCTACGGTATTTAACGCTCCAAAATAAACGAATATCTGATCAAACTTCATCCCACCAAATTGTTCTTCAATATCTTCTACAGAGCCAACTGCTAGTTTTATGTTTTTGAGATTTTTCTTGTCTTTCTGCTGCGTTGCCCAATCAAACATTCCATCAGAAATGTCAATCCCATAAACATCTACATTACTAAATTCTTCAGCGAAATAAATAACGTCCAAACCTGGCCCAAAACCTATTTCAAGAATTGAATTAAACTCATATTCTTTACTGACATCCCTAAAACTGTTCCTTATTTTTTGAAGGGTTTCATTTTCCCAATACCTTTTCTCAAAATTTTGAGAATCTAGATTATAATACTCTTTAACTTTACTATAATATTGACCATTCATACTTATAAAGAATTTCTTTTGTTGACTTTAAAATACATAATCTCTTTTAGAGCTTAAATTCAGCGTATCTAAAACATTTACTTTTTGATAATACTAATTTTACATAGACGAAAGTATTCAACTTTACATCAATCCTAATAAATTATTTATGTAAAAAACCAATGTTCCTTTTTAAACCATCAAACTTGGTTCTCTTAACTGCGCTCAACTTAAATAGTTCTTTAAATGTCATTTCTGTTAGCTCTGACCAATCGTTTTGATTCAAATCTAACAACTTACTTTTGGGATTCAATCGAGGTTCACTATGAGGTTTTGAAAAACGGTTCCAGGGACAAACATCTTGACAAATATCACAGCCAAACATCCAGTTTTCCATCTTACCTCCGAATTCATTCGGCAATATTTGATCCTTTAATTCAATGGTCAAGTAACTGATACATTTTGATCCATCAACAACATAAGGCTCAACAATGGCATCCGTAGGACATTCATCTATGCACTTTGTACACGTTCCGCAATAATCTTTTATAGGACCATCTGGTGTTAACTCTAAGTCTAGGATTAATTCCGCAATAAAGAAGAACGATCCGTGTTTAGGGTTGATCAAATTTGCATTTTTACCATTCCATCCAAGACCACTTTTAGCCGCCCACGCTTTATCCATTACAGGAGCAGAATCTACAAAAACACGTCCACCAACCTCACCAATTTCTTCTTGAATCGATTGAAAAAACTCCTTCAATTTGTCCTTGATGATGTAATGATAATCCTCGCCGTAAGCATATTTGGAAATCTTTGGGGCATTCTCATTTTGAGCTTCAGAAGGATAATAATTGAGTAATAAAGAAACTACACTTTTCGAATCTTCTACCAAAAGTCTTGGATCAAGTCGTTTATCAAAATGATTGGCCATGTAGCTCATCTTTCCATGATAATTACGGTTCAACCATTCCTCTAATCGAGGTGCTTCATCTTCTAAGAATTCAGCTTTAGAAACACCACAAAAGAAAAAGCCCAACTCCTGGGCTTTCTGCTTTATAAACTTAGTATTTCGATCTATGTTTTGCATCTCTTAGAACAATCCTCCTTGCTCCCATCCCTTGTTGAATCCCAAATGCTTATATGCCTTTTCAGTCGCTTTTCTTCCTCGTGGTGTGCGCATCAAAAAACCTTCTTGAATCAAAAACGGTTCGTATACTTCTTCCAAAGTTCCTGCATTTTCGCCAATTGCGGTTGCTATAGTTGTTAAACCAACTGGACCTCCATTGAATTTCTCAATAATCGTTGTCAACATTCGATTATCCATTTCGTCTAATCCATTCTTGTCAACGTGCAAAGCTTCTAAACCATATTCCGTGATATCCAAAGTGATGGTTCCGTTTCCTTTTATCTGAGCAAAATCTCTGATTCTTCTCAAAAGGGCATTGGCAATTCTTGGCGTACCTCTACTTCTACTCGCAATTTGATAGGCGGCCGTATCTTCAATTTCAATATTCAACAATCCTGCCGAACGTTCAACTATATTCGTTAATGTCTCCGCATCGTAATACTGTAATCTTGAATTAATACCGAATCTAGCACGAAGAGGTGATGTCAATAATCCTGAACGTGTTGTTGCACCAATCAATGTAAAGGGACTCAAACTAATTTGTACCGTTCTTGCATTGGGTCCCGAATCGATCATGATGTCTATGGAATAATCTTCCATTGCGGAATAGAGATACTCTTCTACAACTGGCGAAAGTCTATGAATTTCATCAATGAAAAGAACATCTCCCGTTTCAAGATTGGTCAACAAACCAGCCAAGTCTCCCGGTTTGTCCAAAACAGGTCCGCTGGTCACTTTAAAACCAACTCCTAACTCATTGGCGATAATATTGGCCAAAGTAGTCTTACCCAACCCTGGAGGTCCATGCAGCAATACATGGTCAAGCGGTTCGTTTCGAAGAGTTGCTGCCTTGACAAAAATTTCAAGATTTTCGACTATACTTGGTTGACCAGCAAAATCGTTCAAAGATTTAGGACGCAAAACTTTATCATAATCCTGATCAACGGATTGTTCCGCCTCTTCCCTATAATCGAATGATTCTTCTTCTTCCAACTGAATTCTCTTTTACTCAAAAATACGAAATCCCTTTCTCCCGAGAACTATCGAGATGAAAGGGATTTCAAAATAGGTTTGTTTCAATTAATGATCGTGCTCACCTTCTGCCAATGGAACATTCTGAGGAATGAAATCCACATCAGATCCAGGCTTAGAGTAATCATACGGCCATCTGTGTACTGTTGGCAATTCACCAGGCCAGTTACCATGAATATGGTCTACTGGTGTAGTCCATTCCAAAGTATTTGATTTCCATGGATTTTGAGGCGCTTTTGGTCCTCTATATATCGAATAGAAGAAATTAAACAAGAACAACACTTGGCCCAATGCTGCGATTATTGCGAAGATGGTAATAATTACATTCAAATCAAAAATCATATCTCCAGCAATAGAATCGAATTCATTGTATACTGAATTGTCATAATATCTTCTTGGTGCTCCTGCGATTCCAACAAAGTGCATTGGGAAGAAAACTCCATAAGCTCCAACAATTGTAATCCAAAAATGGGCGTATCCTAAACGAAGGTTCATCATTTTACCATACATTTTAGGAAACCAATGGTATACTCCAGCAAACATTCCGAATACGGCTGACATCCCCATTACAACGTGGAAGTGAGCTACAACGAAGTAGGTATCATGCACCGCAATATCCAAAGCTGAATCTGCCAATATGATTCCTGTAACACCTCCGGTTATAAAAGTAGATACCAAACCAATGGCAAACATCATGGCTGGCGTTAAATGCAAGGATCCCCTCCATAATGTCGTTAAGTAATTAAAAACCTTGACAGCTGATGGAATTGCAATTAACAATGTGGTAAATACGAAGACAGATCCTAAGAATGGATTCATCCCCGTAATAAACATATGGTGCCCCCAAACGATAAAGGAGAGGAAGCCAATTGCCAGAATTGAACCAATCATAGCTCGATAACCGAAAATTGGTTTTCTTGAGTTGGTTGAGATAATCTCTGATGACAATCCGAGGGCAGGAAGTAATACAATATAGACTTCTGGATGACCTAGAAACCAAAATAAGTGTTGATAAAGTATGGGCGATCCACCTGAGTTCGTTAGCATTTCACCACCGACAATAATGTCGGATAGATAGAAGCTTGTTCCAGCCAATCTGTCCATCATCAACAATAACGCAGCTGATAAAAGCACCGGAAACGAAAGAACACCCAAAATAGCTGTAACGAAGAACGTCCATATTGTCAAAGGCATTCGCGTCATACTCATTCCTTTCGTACGCAAGTTTAAAACGGTTACAATGTAATTCAATGAACCGATTAAAGAGGAAGCAATAAAAATCGTCATTGAAACCAACCAAAGCGTCATACCTGTACCGGACCCACTCACCGCTTGAGGAAGAGCTGAAAGAGGTGGATAAATTGTCCATCCGGCCATGGCTGGCCCAGTTTCAACAAACATCGAACAAAGCATGATGACAGATGAGATCAAGAAGAACCAATAAGATAGCATATTCAAGAAGCCTGAGGCCATATCACGTGCACCCAATTGAAGTGGAATTAGCATGTTCGAGAATGTTCCTGATAATCCACCTGTCAAGAGAAAGAAGACCATGATTGTACCGTGAATAGTAACTAAACCAAGGTACATGTCTTCTTTAAGAACACCTCCCGGAGCCCATGTTTCACCTAAGAAAAAAGACAAAAAATCAGAACTTTCTCCTGGCCATGCTAATTGGATACGGAACAAAATCGATAACAACATAGCCACCACTCCCATGAAGATTGCAGTCATTAAAAACTGCTTACCAATCATTTTATGATCTTGGCTAAAAATATACTTAGAAACGAAACCTTCTTCGTGATGAGCGTGATCGTCATGACCATGGTTTCCGTTTGTTTCGTGCGCTACTGCCGACATTTTCTATTTATTTTAATTTTATAAAATCTTTTCTTAAGCTGCTTCAACCGCAACTTCTTCAACTACAACTCCTTCTGTTGGTGCACCTTCACCTTCTACTGGTGCTGGAGCAGGCGCTGGAGGCATGAAAGTATCTTTAAATGTACTTCCTTTTTTACCGTCCAACCATTTATTAAACTCTGCTTTTGTTAAGACTACAACAATCATTTTCATTTTATAGTGAGCACCACCACATATTTTATTACACATCAAAATGTAATTAAAATTTGGATTGTTCATTCTTTCACGCATTTCTTCAGTCGTCACATTTGGTGTGAATTTAAATCGAGTGACTTGGCCTGGAACATTGTTCATTTGAGCTCGAAAATGCGGGAAATAAGCCGAATGTATTACATCCTTAGCTCTGAAATTAAATTCATAAGCCTGATCCGAACACAAATACAGAGTATCTTTTTGAATTATATCATCATACGCCATAGCATCTAATTTGCTATCATGGCGCTCTTTGATCTGGTGTAACAAACGAATTAAGCGTTGTTTTCGCTCTAACTCATTCATCATTTTCTCTCTGTCATCTGGAACCATCATGACATTTCGATCGTTCAATTTCGCTTCGATAGTCTTGATACCGCTTAATCCATTTTCCATTTGCATTATCGCTGTATCTATTGTGGCTGTTGTCATTAAAGCCAATTCGTTCGCATCCGTTGTTAATTTGTAGTCAAATTTTCCAAGCTTGTTATCTTCTCCTGCATAGCGCGCAGTCCAATCAAATTGTTTTGAAAACAATTCAATACGAATGGCATCATTGTCTGATGGCCCTGTAATTTCATTCCAAGATCGAAGACCCAAAATAATGATTATAGCCAAAATTATTGCTGGAACAACCGTCCAAATCATCTCTAATTTATTATCATGAGGAAACCAATATGCTTTCACACCTGGCTTTTTCACAAACTTAAAAGAGAAATAAAACAATAGAAAATTGGTAATGAAACAACCTATTATAATGATGATTAAATTTAATCCCATCAACCAATCATATTCTGCACCGTGAACAGAGGCGGCATCTCCACGACCTGTCCACCCATATTTTTTCATCAACCAAATAAATCCTATTGTCAAAAGAATCATAAACACTAACATGAGCTTTCCGTTCATATTATTATCTCTGATGTTTACTTCAGTTTCCCCTTTCTTCGTCATTTTGGAAGAAATCTCATACAAGCGCATCAACTGCGCAATCGCGAACACTCCTAGGACAAGAACAGCTATTATTATTAATTTACTTCCCATTTTTTATTCTTTTAAACAAATTCTTTAAGTCTATTCTAAATTTCGTGGTGTATACTTTCATCCAAGAATGGGTGATTCACTGGAGTCAGAGGTGCCTTCGATAAGTTCACCAGCAAAATTCGTATGAAAAATCCAGCAACTAGAACTGCCATTCCGATTTCCATAAAACCAATATGTGCATTTGTTCCCATTGATCCTGCTGATACCATAATCCAGACGTCTAACCAGTGACCCGCTAATATGATCAATCCAACAAAAGAAAGAATTCCAGCGTGTCGTTTTGCATCTCTTGACATTAGTATTAACATCGGAAAAGCAAAATTGATTATAAACATGAAGAAATAAATGAACCTGAAGTCCTGAGTCCTTGTAACATAATACGTTACCTCCTCAGGAATATTTGCATACCAGATCAACATGTACTGCGAGAAGAACAAATAAGACCACAAGAAAGAGGTAGCAAAAACCCATTTACCTATGTCATGAATGTGATTCTCATTTACTTTAGGTAAATAACCCAATTTCTTCAAATACAAAACGGTCAACACTAAAACAACCATTGCCGAACACCACATTCCTGCGAATGTATACCATCCAAACAAAGTTGAGAACCAGTGAACGTCTATAGACATTAGCCAATCCCAAGCAGACGTTGAACTAAAAACTGCAAAGAATACTAAAAAGACAGCTGCTTTTTTGTAATTCATGAAGTGAATTTCTGTTCCACCAACTTTGTCTTCTAACAATGAACGTTTTTTGAATCCCCTGAAGTACCAATAGTACACTCCGAAATAAGCGATTGTTCTAACCCAGAAGAACATCTTGTTCAAGTAGAACGCTTTTCCTTGAATGATTGGATCACCAGCTACTATATCTTTATCCATCCAGATGTAGATATGTGCACCATCCATGAATGTTATTATCAACAATACCAAACCAAGTAAACCAATTCCGTATGGAAGAAATCCAGCTTGCGCTTCAATGATTCGTTTTACCGAAGCATACCATCCTGATTCTGTCGCATATTGCAACGCTAAAAAGAATAACGCTCCCAAAGCCAAAGCAAAGAAATAAAATCCATTGGTCAATCCATTCACCATCAATCGTTGTGTCAAGTGATGTGAACCTGAGTCAGCTATGATTCCGATAATTAGGCAAAGTGCACCCAATCCCATCAAAATCGAGGTTAACATTTTTGCTTTATTAGCTATTTTGAATTCCATTTTTATAGAGTTAAAAGCGTTTTTATTATTGTACTACAGTCGTATCTGAAGCAGCAACCGCGGCAACTGAACCATCTGTATTAAACTTCCCGTAATCTGCGTTCTGAAACTGACGAACATAATGCACCAAAGTCCAAATATCTTTTTTCTTCAATAATGATCCGTGAGCACCCATTGAGTTCAAGCCGTAATAGATAGAATAGAAAATCTGACCATCACCTAAATCAGGCCTTGTCTTGTAATCCGGCACACCTACATATGCTCCAGATACCATCATAGGACCATTTCCGTCTCCTTTTTCACCATGGCAATGCATACATTTAGACGAATAGAGATATTTACCTCTTTTCATGATTGCTTCGGAATTTTCAGCTGTCAATATCAGAGGGTTTTTATCATTCTTTGCTTCGGCATATTCATCTTTATTAGTGAATTCATAACCTACTAACCCATGCGTAGTTTTGAATGTAATATTCGGCTTGCGGAAATAAGGAAGCGACATCAATACATCCATGGAGTCTGTTCCTTTATAAGGAATGGTATTCATAGGCGGTGTCAAAGCAGATTGTACCATTGTTTTTTCTGGATCTTCGATGTTTCTCAACTGACCGTAATCAACGTAAGGCTCAATTGCTGGTGAACGATACATATCTGGCATGTACTCTAATCCAGAACTGTCCGGATTGGAAACACAAGAACCCATCAACACCACTGTTGCTAGTCCTAATGTCAGTTTAACGATTGCCGTTATTTTCTTTTTCATCTGTTTCTATTTGTTTTGTCAGACTACCCAAACCTATCGGAATGAGGTTACTTGGCAAATTTTTATATTTCTTTTTGATCTAATTCAACAATTCCCGTTTCCTTCAATATTCCATTCAATTCCTCAGCTGAGAATTTTGAATTTTCTGAAGTTCTGATTTCAATTACAAATCTGTCATCCGTTGTTCTTGGATCAGGATTGTAAGCTGGCATACCAGGAAGGGTTTTATTTCTCAACATATAAGTTATCGCCATTCCGTGAGCAGCACACAATACAGTGAACTCAAACGTAATTGGAACGAATGCCAACATATTGTCGATATACGTTTCATTTGGTTTACCACCAATGTTCATCGGCCAATCGGTTACCATGAAATAACGCATTCCGATTGTCGCCAATAGAAGACCGGTCAATCCATATATAAAGGCCATGATTCCTAATCGGGTGTTTTTCAAACCGATAATAGGATCAATACCGTGAATAGGAAACGGAGAAAACACTTCGCTCACTTTCACTCCTTTCGACACTAAATGCTTCGCCCCATCTTTGAGGATATCATCGTCGTCGTACATTGCATAAAATACTTTCTCTGCCATGTCTTATTTATTAATGTTTATCGTCTCCATGATGTGCATCTGGAGCGTTTTTATATGATTCACCTGAACTTTTTAATATCGTTTTCACCTCATTCAATGGCAATACCGGGAAGAAACGAGCAAATAATAAGAAGAACACAAAGAATAATCCGATTGTACCAACATATACTCCAATATCAATATGAGTTGGGAAATGCATACTCCAAGAAGATGGAAGGTAATCTCGGTGCAATGAGGTAACGATAATTACATAACGCTCAAACCACATTCCGATATTTACTACAATTGAAATGATGAAAGTAAAGATCAAACTTGTTCTCAATTTCTTGATCCACATCAATTGTGGAGAAAGTACGTTGCATGTCATCATGGACCAGTATGCCCACCAATACGGACCTGACGCTCTGTTTATAAATGCATATGCTTCATATTCAACTCCTGAATACCATGAAACGAATAACTCGGTAATATAAGCTGTACCTACAATCGAGCCCGTAACCATGATTACTATATTCATGTACTCAACGTGCTTGGTATGAATGTACGCCTCAAGTCCCATTGCCTTTCGCATAACGAGCATCAAAGTTTGTACCATAGCAAACCCAGAGAATACCGCCCCAGCAACAAAATATGGAGGGAAGATAGTCGTGTGCCATCCTGGAATAACCGATGTAGCAAAGTCAAATGATACAATAGAGTGAACGGAGAATACTAGTGGTGTAGCTAGCCCTGCAAGAACCAAAGAAATCAATTCGAAACGATTCCATTGTTTTGCTCTACCTGACCAACCAAAAGAAAGGATGGAATACATTTTCTTAGCAACCGGCTTTTTAGCTCTATCACGTATAGTTGCGAAATCTGGAATCAAACCAATGTACCAGAATACTAATGATACAGAAAGATACGTCGAAATCGCGAATACATCCCAAAGAAGGGGTGAATTAAAGTTTACCCACAATGAACCGAATTGATTGGGTAAAGGCAAAACCCAGTACCCTAACCATAAACGTCCCATGTGAATCAAAGGGAAAAGACCTGCCATAAATACAGCGAAAATCGTCATCGCCTCTGCAGAACGGTTAATCGCCATTCTCCATTTTTGACGGAACAATAATAGTACCGCAGAAATCAAGGTTCCGGCATGACCAATACCTACCCACCATACGAAGTTGGTAATATCCCAAGCCCATCCAATGGTTTTATTCAGTCCCCAAACACCGACTCCTGTTCCAAGTAGATATAGAATACATCCTACTCCATACAATCCGATGATGGCCGCGATTCCGAACAAAATATACCACATCTTTGGCGCTTTGTCTTCAATCGGTCGGCATACATCCTCAGTGATATCATGATAGGATTTGTGTCCTAAGATGAGAGGTTCTCTAATTGCTGCTTCCTTATGCATTACAGTCTATTTTATTTCTTAATTAATGATGTGCTTTCTTACCGTGGTCTTCACCATGAGCCTCGCCGTGTCCGCCATGCGCTTCTACTTTGTGTTCTTGTTGTAATCCAGCCAATTCTTTGTTCTCGTGGTTACGTACTTTCGTTTTGTACCAGATATTTGGCTTAACCCCAACTTCTTCTAAAGCTTGATAAGCACGTTTGTCATCTGAACTAGTACGAACTATCGATTTCAAATCATTCCAGTCACCAACGATGATTGCATTTGTAGGACAAGCATCCGAACAAGCCGTCGAAACGTCTCCATCCATAACCGGTCTTTCTGCTTCTTTTGCAACCAATTTCCCTTCTTGAATGCGCTGTACACAGAAAGAACATTTTTCCATGACACCTCGTGTACGAACTGTTACGTCTGGATTCAATACCATACGTCCTAAATCGTCTTGCGCAGGGTTGATTTCTGTAAATTTCTTATAAGATGGGTAGTTGAACCAGTTGAATCGACGTACTTTGTAAGGACAGTTGTTTGCACAATATCTTGTGCCGATACATCTGTTATAGGTCATTTGGTTCAATCCTTCGTTACTATGAGTAGTTGCCGCTACTGGACAAACTGTCTCACATGGTGCATGATTACAATGGTGACACATCATCGGCATATGAACTACCGTTGGGTTTTCCGCTGTATCTTCTGCTGCATCCATGAAGCTCATTTTGCTCAAGTCATGGTCTTTACGAGTACCTACCGCAGCTTCAATATCTGAAGCAAAGTAACGGTCAATTCGCAACCAGTGCATTTCACGTCCTCTTCGTACTTCGTCTTTACCAACAACTGGTACGTTGTTTTCAGACTGACAAGCGATCAAACATGCACCACAACCGATACAACCGTTCAAATCGACTGTCATCGCCCAACGGTGACCAATTTTTTCTACTGGATGTGCATCCCATAAATCGAATTCAGCCATCGGAGCCTCTATGTGGTTTCCGTGCTCATCCAACTTCTGTAAAGTCCACTTCTTATTATACGAACTTTGATCTTTCGATTTGTAAGTACCTAATGTCGTTTCTTTCACAATCGAGTTACGCGCCATCACTGTGTGGTGAATTTGCGTAGCTGCGATCAAATAAGATCCTTCTTCTTTGTTTATTGAAACTTCACCATTGTAACTCATGGTTCCATTTTCCATTCCAACAAAAGCAAATGCATTCGCTCCAATTGGTTTAGGATTTCCATTTTCGTCTTCAGCAGTTCCACCGTACTCTTTTGTTTGGAATGCTGCTGTACCAATTTTCTCGCCATTGGCTCCACGTCCGTATCCTAAAGCGACGCCAACTGTTCCAATTGCTTGTCCTGGTGATGGGTAAACTGGTAAAGTCATTGATTTAGCACCCATTTTTACAGTCGCTAAACTTAAACCTGTTTCTTGATCGAAAGTCAATTGGTAATCATTACCCATATCCGTTGGATTCATGGTAATGTAATTGTCCCAAGTTACTTTCGAAATTGGATCTGGAAGCTCTTGCAACCAGGGATTGTTGGCTTGATCACCAATTCCGATTCCTGCTTTTTGGTACAGTGCAACTTCCCATTTCCCTTTCTTAGGCAATTTAGAAGCTAATCCGCTCAACGCAGCTTCATTGAAAGCGGGCACTGTTGCAGGAATAATCGTATCAGGTGATACACTATTGTGCACAACCATTCCCCAATATTCGTCCCAACTTGCTACTTCAGTTTGAACATCAAATCCCGATTGTTTCCGATTGGAAGTGATAACGTTGTAATATTCTTTAGAATCTTTTCCTCCACGTTTCGCAATTCCACCCCAAACCATAATAGATTCTTGCGCGGCAGCCGTATTTCCGATTGGACGGATAGTCGGCTGTGCTATTGAATAATGACTTGCTTTTGGATTGAAATCGTTCCAAGCTTCCAATGCATGGTGATCTGGACAGATGTATGTACATTTCGAAGCCGTCTCATCTGGATGAGAAGAGAAAGAGATTGTTGTTTTGATTTTGCTCAGTGCCATGGCGAACTTATCACCGTTTGGCAATGAGTAAGCTGGATTAACTCCGTAGAAAAGAACCATGTCAGGACCATTTCCACCAATTACTTTATTCACGAATTTGTTCATCTTGTCATCTTCTGACTGGAACATATTCACTTTATCGTTCATGTTAATTGTAGTGGCATATGCGCCCAATTTCATGTTCAATTTATTTGCTAAAATTTGAACTGCTGCGTTGTTTGATCCTGCAACAACCAATGAAGCATTTTTCGAATCCTTCAAAGCTTTAATTGCCAAATCAGCAATTTTCGTTGCCGGTTTCGACAATTCACGAGAAACACCACTAACCGGAGCACCCATTGCATTGAGCATGTATGCTAAAACGTTTGCTTGTTCAGAGGGCTTGATCATCGCACGGTTGTCAGCATTTGACCCCGTAATCGACATATTCGATTCAAACTGGAAATGTTTGTTCATCCACTCACCATCCGGATTTCTTCTTGTTCCGTATTGGTTTGTGTATTGCGTAGACATCAACCATCCGTTCATGAAATCAGCGCCTACAGAAACAATTGTTTTTGCTTTTGTGAAATCATAATCTGGAATAAACGCCTCACCAAAAGACTCTAAATTCGCTTTACGAATACCAGCATATGACTGTGCATCATATTGAATATGTTCGAAGTTTCCGTTTTCCTCTGTTCCACCCACTGCTGCACACAAAGCTTGAATAGCATCGTAAGTAGAAGGACTAATGATAGAATTAGAAACCAAAGTAACTTTTCCTCCTTTTGCTTTTACATCAGCAATCGCTTTCTTAATCTCACCATCAACTGCGGTCCAGTTTGAAACTTTTCCGCTTTTCGTTGGTGATGTCAAACGAGAACTATCGTACAATCCTAAAACAGATGCGATAATTTGAGCGTTTGTATTTCCTTTTGTGAAGCCTTGCTCTTTATTTCCTTTGATGAAAATAGGTCGACCCTCACGTGTTTTAACTAGAATACTTGCGTATGAATTTCCATCGTAATAAGATGATGCATACCAAGTGGCAACTCCAGGAGTTACATTCTCTGGTTTGTTAACATAAGGAATTGCTTTAACAACTGGCGCTTCACAAGCGGCAACTGTTGCAGCAGCAACACTAAATCCTAAAAATTTCAAGAAATCACGACGAGCTGGTGATGACTCTGCAACACCATCTTCGTTCAAAAACTCATCGACAGTCGTTCCTTTTGGAAACTCTTCATCTCTATTCTGGAGGAATTCAGGCGTCTCTTTTAATTCGTCGACACCTTTCCAATATTTTTTTGTCAATTCCATAATCTATATTCGAGTACTTCGATTCTTAATTCTATTAATAATGGCATTTAGCACATTCCCAACCCCCTAATTCTTTCACGGTTACTTTACCATCTTTTAGGTATTCGTCGTACAATTTACGGTCGTTGTTCAATAATCTTTTGTGGATTTCGGCATAGTAACCACCACCTTTTGTATCAATTGGCCCTGTAGAAATTTCTTTCTCACCGTGACACTCAATACACCAACCCATTGTTAAAGTAGGGCGAGTTAATTTTATATTTCCTTCAATCTTGTTCAATTCTTCGATAGGTTGAATTTTGACAGTTTCTTTTTGTTGCGTCATATCTCCATGACATTGTTTACAATCAATTCCACCAATGTTCACGTGCTGTGAGTGAGGAAAGTATACGTGATCTGGTAAAGCATGCACTTTATTCCAAACAATAGGATTCGTTTTTCCTCCATATGACCCAGCACCTTCAGGATTGAATCCAGCCGCTTCATAGATTTTAGAAATCTTCGCAATTTGATCGGGCGTATTACCTTTGATTTGTTTGTGACAGTTCATACACACGTTCACCGTTGGTAATCCCGCTGATTTACCTTGGTCAACAGAGTTGTGACAGTATTTACAATCAATCCCATTAATACCTGCATGCACACTGTGAGGAAATTCAATTGGTTGTGAAGGTTGGTATCCTGACACAACACCAATATTTCCGAGACCTTGTAATCCCCATACGGCTAAAGTCAAAACAATCAACATTGCCGATACACCAACTTTTCCTTTGTTTTGATACGCCCAAGCTTTGAACTCGTCTAAATAACTTGCGCCTTCATTAACTTCTTTCCCTTCAGAAATAGCCGTAGCATTTTTCAATTGACGTCTAACTCCTCCAACGGCAGCAATAACTGTAAAAAATATAGCTGCTAATAGAACCCAAACCCACGTATTCGAAGAATCTTCCGTTTCTCCTGGCACGTCCGCAGAGACAATATCTCCTCCTCCTGCAGGCACTGCGCCCGGCAAAGGTTGTTCATCCACCCAATCTAAAATTGAATTAATTTGATCGACACTCAACTCTGGGAAGGCAGTCATTGCTGTTGGCGACCAAGCTGAAACAGATTTTGCGTATGGATCTGTTGCTGCAGCGTTCTGCCAATTATTCACCCACGTGTAAATCGAACCTTCCTTTGCTCCTCCGTCAGCCCATTTTGCGCGGACTTGGAACAATTTTGGCCCAGTGTTATCTTTGTGTGGATTGTGGCAGCTTGCGCATTTCGCTTTGAAAAGAGCATCTCCTTGTGCCGTGGAGTTGAAAGTGAAGAAGGTTACCGCCAATGACAGCAAACTGAAACACCATTTATTATAGTTTCTAAACATCTGATTGATAGATATTTTCATTTAAAAATCTTCAGTTAATGTGTAAAATAACACTTTTTAACGCTTGCAAATTTAGCAGAATCAATAGACCACATGACAGTTTTATGACATTTTTTGGAGGAGTTTTGGCTAATTTAAAATCATTCTAAATAAGGAGATGGGTTTTACAAAATTAAGCTGCTTTTCTTTCAGGAAATAGAGTCTTCGTAGAAACAACCTTTCTGACAAAAATGTTTTGGCATGTTAATTGAAACATTCTAGTGAAAATTTGATAGAGTTAATTGTACCGATTCGAATAAATTTATAAAATACCAAGCCTTATAAAAATGGAATTCTTGAAGTCGTCATTTTGTCTAGTTATAATACTTTGTGCATTTACCTCGTTTGCTCAGAAATCAGACATTGAGGTTGTCTCCGACCATAGATTGGACTCATTAGTGCATGTCCAATCTTCTATAGACACTGACTTTGTGTGTGGTTTCAGGATAGTATTAACTACAGAAAAAACCAAAACTGAAATTGAAAAACACGAAAGAAAGTTTACTCTCATACACCCGGAGGTGAGGGCTTATATAGTTTTCGAATCTCCCAATTATATTTTGAAGGTTGGGGATTTTCAATTTAAAGAAGATACTTACCTTTTAAAAGAACAATTGAACAACTACCCCTTCGCTTTTATAAAAGAGAAATTAGTTTATACTAAGCGAAATTGACTAAATTTACACCTTAAAATGTATTCAATTCATGTTTAAAATGAAACACTTAGCAACTTTGATTCTTTTAGCAATCTCAATATCTGGATGGGCACAAGAAGGCAAAATTGAAATAATCAAGGATCCAAGATTAGATGCACTGGTCAGAGATCAAGCAGATAAGATCCTTGTTGGTGGAATTGCACAAGTTCCTGGTTTCCGCGTTCAAATGATTTTTGATTCGGACAAACAGAAAATTGGGGATTTGAGATCGCGCTTTATTGCACAAAATCCAGGTGTTGACACTTATGTAGTTTATAGTGCTCCAAATTTTATTCTAAAGGCAGGAAACTTCATGGACCGCGAAGATGCACTTAGATTAAGAGATGGATCATTGAAGCTTTTTCCAACTGCTTTTGTTGTAAAAGAGATGATCAACATGCCTAGAATTCAGGATCAATAGAAGTGCTATAACTTCATGGCTGTGGAAAACGAAAAATTTGGCAAGGCCTATAAGTTGTGTCACTTGAAAAAAATTGAACAGCTTTTTTCTGATGGTAAAAAAGCTTACAAGTTTCCATTTTCCGCACAATTTGTTATGCACCAAGAGGAAACAATAACACCCTTTCAAATAGTGATATCGGTCCCAAAACGGAATTTTAAAAAAGCCGTGGACAGAAATCGTTTAAAAAGGTTAATTCGTGAAGCTGTGCGTAAGAATAAATTAATTTTAGAATCGTTTCTTATTCAGGAGAACTTGAAATTATCCCTCATGTTGGTTTTTACAAACAAAGAAGATATGTCCTTTCAAGAAATAAACCTAAAAACAGAAAACTTTATAAAGTATTTAATACGGGAAATTAAAGATGAAAAACAAGCATAACAAAAACTGGTCTTTTATATTTTTACTCACCATTTTTTTTGGTTTCAGTAATTACTCAAATGCGCAATCCAACGGTTTTGAGGTAATCAAAAATATGGAATTGCTGGATTTAATCTATCAGCATTTGGACATGTACTACGTGGATGAACCTCAACCTGGAAAAATGTCTAAAACGGGAATCGACGCAATGCTGAGAGAGCTAGATCCGTATACCGTTTACTATCATGAAAATAACATTGAAGATTATCGCATGATCACGACCGGTCAATATGGAGGAATTGGCGCTATTATTCGTAAAATAGATGATTACTCTTACATCATTGAACCTCGCGAAGGGAAACCCGCTCAATTGGCAGGAGCTAAAGCCGGAGATAAAATATTAACCATTGAAGGGAAAAACATGAATGACAAATCGTCTGAAGAAGTTTCGGATGCTTTGAAAGGCCCAAAGGGCACTACGATTGACGTTGGAATTCTTCGAGATGGAGAGAAAATCACACTTGCAATTACACGAGATGAAATCAAAATAGATGACGCCCCATTCACGCATATGTTTGACAACAGCATCGGCTACATCAAGCTAAACAGTTTCATGCCTCAATCAACAAGTGCAGATGTTAAAAAGGCATACACAGAACTAAAAAGTCAAGGTATGACTTCTTTGATTTTTGATTTACGTGGAAATGGCGGTGGATTAATGCTTGAAGCGGTTAGTATAGTAAACATGTTCGTGAAAAAAGGGCAATCCGTAGTCACAACCCGTGGACGAGTGGAAGATGAAAATCGCGATTACCGAACAACAGATGCTCCAATGGATCTCGATATTCCAATAGTCGTATTGGTGGATGAAAACAGTGCATCGGCGAGTGAAATCGTTTCGGGAAGTTTACAAGATTTGGATCGCGCTGTGATAATTGGCACTACTTCTTTTGGAAAAGGATTGGTGCAACGTACCTATGACCTCAAGTACGGTTCGAAAATGAAATTAACCATTGCAAAATATTATACTCCATCAGGGCGTTGCGTTCAACGTCTTGAATATTACAACAAAGAATTAGGTATTCGTCCTCAAGAAATTGCTGATTCTCTTGTAAAGAAATTTAAAACGGTGAATGGAAGAGATGTAATTGACGGGAGGGGGATCGAGCCTGACTTTACTATTGATAAAAACGAATTAAGTCGTTTAACTTCTACACTTTATGTAGAAAATATTCTTTTCAATTATGCCACAAATTACGCCAAAAATAACCCAACAATTCCTCAAGCTGACCTTTTCAAACTTTCTGATAGCGAATATGAAGCCTTTAAAACCTATGCACTTTCCAAAGAATTTGAGTACTCAACTGCTTCAGAAGAAATGTTGAAGAAAATGAAAGAAACGGCGGAGGAAGAAGGTTATCTTGAAGAAGGAACAGTTGAGTATGATGCACTACTTGCGAAAGTTGTACCATCGAAAAAAAGAGATTTAGACAAATTCAAACCAGAAATAAAAGAACTTTTGGAAAACGAAATTGTTTCGCGTTTCTATTACCAAAATGGGCGAATTATCAATTCTTTTAATAACGACCGCTTTATTTTGAAAGCAATTGAAGTGTTGCAGGACAATAAGAAATACAACAGTACGTTGAAACCTTAAAGTCATCGTATGCTCGAGCGCTGGTTCGGTCCAAAAATTCATCATTATCTGCACCTCCTTGGTTTAATTCTAGTTGCATTCGGCTTGCCGTTCAACAAAGTTTTAATGTCGATAGGAACAATTTTGGGAGTCGCAAACATCCTGCTAGAAGGGAGGTTTAAAGACTATTGGAACCGAATAATAAACAATAAACCTTTTATTTTTCTACTCGGATTTTTTCTGATGCACTTGGTCGCACTGTTGTGGACAGAAAATTTGGATTATGCCCTCCACGACATTAGAATTAAGTTGCCGTTATTGGCCATTCCTATGGCTTTGGTGGCACATCCTATTATCAAGCGAAGCGAAATTAACTTGATTTTGTTGACCTTTCTGACCACTCTTACACTTATTTCTATTTATAACGGATACCATTATTCTCAACTGAGCCAGACGGATATAGCGAATAATTACCGCGAAATATCTCAATTCGGTTCGCATATACGTTTCTCGCTTTTGGTTGTTCTTGGTCTCGTGTTATTTGTGTATTTCTTTTTCCAATACAAGAAATGGCGATTACTTTTTGCTGCTGCTTTCCTTTGGCTTGCTGTATATACGTATTTTAGTCAAGTTTTATCTGCTCCTTTAAGCATCCTCTTTTTACTAATTTTTATACTCATATATAAAATCTGGCCGAAGAGATTACTTCGTTATTCGGTCGCTGCAATTGGCGTTTTTGTTTTTACTTTTGGTGCCATTTCTGTTCAAAAAACAGGGTACCCTAAATTCGATTTTTCTCAACTAGACGAATATTCCATTCGAGGGAATTTGTATTACCATGATAGTATTCATCCCTCATTTGAAAATGGAAAACCTGTCAACATCTACATTTCATATGATGAATTGGAATCGGAATGGGATAAATATTTCACCATTCCCTATGACGGTTTTGACAGGAACAACAACCCAATAAAAGGAACACTTTATCGATATATGACGGCTTTGGACCTACGGAAAGACCTCGATGGATTAAAAATACTCACCAAAAAAGACATAGATAACATTCAAAATGGAATTGCAACACCTGAGCATCTAAAACGAGGTTTTGAAGGGCGATTTGCTTCTTTGAAATATGCTTTAGAAAATCAAGACGACCCCAATAATTCTACCATCCTTCAACGGATTGAATATTGGAAAACCGCAGGACAAATCATTTCAAAGAATCTCATTTTCGGTGTAGGAACTGGAGATGTGCAAGATGCTTTTGATAAACAGTATGTAATAAACGACACAAGATTGTCTCCACCAAACCAACTTCGGGCCCACAATATGTTTTTAACGATTCAACTCAGTTTCGGGATTTTGGGCTCTATATTATTTGTTCTTTTCATGGCTAAGTTTTTACAATTCAATCGTTCGATAAATCAACTTCTAGGTTTCTGTCTTTTTGGCGTTATGATTTCTTCCTTCTTTATTGAAGACACCCTTGAAACGCAAACTGGGGTAACCATGTTTTCTTTTTTCATCGGATTACTGCTCGTAAAATGGGAGAAGATAAAACCTGCTGATTCTTAGTTAGAAAATAAACTTTCTAAGGGTTTGTTGTATCTTCGCTCAAACTTTTGCTATGCAATTCGAATTAACCAAAGAATTTCTTGAAAATCTGACCGATGCATTGGACCGGAACGATGGCGCTTGGATTGATGAGCACGTCGTACCACTGCATTACGCTGATATTGCGGAAATAATGGATCAGCTCGATAGCGCTGAAGCCAAAGTGATGTTTACACATCTCGATGAGGAAACGCAGGGGGATGTTTTAATGGAGTTGGAAGAAGATGTCCGTGACCGATTCCTAAAGTCACTTTCCTCGAAGGAAATGGCCGACCATCTAGAGAATCTTGATTCTGATGATGCGGCGGATATCCTAGGAGAACTTTCTGATGATAAAATACAAGAAGTTATCTCCCAAATGGAAGATGACGAGGCAGCTGAAGATATCGTTGACCTTCTGAGCTATGACGAAGATACGGCCGGGGGTATGATGCAAAAAGAATTTATTCAAGCTAGAATGGAATGGCCTGTTAATCGCTGTTTAGTAGAACTCCGAAGACAAGCAGAAGACGTCGAAAAAGTATATACTATATATGTAGTCGACGGCTTGAATAAATTGGTGGGAATACTTTCTCTTAAAAGATTGCTATTTGCTAATCCAAAAAATAAAATACAAGAATTATACACGGACAAAAACATCATCTCCGTAAAAACAAATGATAGCAGTGAATCCGTTGCGCGAATCATGGAAAAATATGACTTGGTCGCCATTCCAGTTTTAGATATACAAAGTAAACTAGTCGGTCGAATTACCATCGATGATGTTGTAGACGTCATTAAGGAAGAAGCAGATAAAGATTTCCAATTGGCATCTGGTATCTCCGAAAAAATTGAGAGCAGTTCTACTGTTTGGAAAATTTCTCGGGCGAGACTTCCGTGGCTACTCATCGGAATGTTAGGAGGTATTCTTGGCGCTCAAGTTATTTCAGGATTTGAAGGAGGAATTTCCGCAGTTCCGGCACTAGCCTTTTTCATTCCTCTAATTACGGCGATGGGTGGAAATGTCGGAGTCCAATCTTCGGCAATTGTCGTTCAATCTTTAGCAAAAGGAAACGATTTATTTGGAACTATTGGAAAACGAATCGCCAAGGAAACCGTTGTAGGACTTATTAATGGCTTGCTTTTGGCTATTTTAATTTATGTCGTCGCCTATTTCTTTGCCTTTCCAAAATTGGGAATGGTCGTTGCAATATCTTTGTTTATTGTAGTCCTTTTTGCCGCTATTTTTGGAACACTTATTCCATTGATATTAGACAAATACAACATCGACCCAGCACTTGCCACGGGACCTTTTGTCACCACACTAAATGACGTTCTTGGTCTTTTCATCTATTTCAGCGTTGGAATGCTATTACTAAATAATTAAATGCGAGTCCTATTTGTAGATACCGTTCATCCTATTTTGGATGAAATGCTTTCACAGAAAGGGTTTGACTGTATTCACGTTGAAAGTAAATCCGTAGATGAATTTAAAACCGAACTTGAAAATTGTCAAGGATTGGTTATCCGATCTCGCTTCCCAGTGAATGAAGAATTTCTTTTGAAATGTCCCAACCTGAAATTCATTGCTCGTTCAGGTGCAGGAATGGAAAATATAGATATTAAACAATGCAACAAACTCGGAATCGAACTTTTTAACTCACCAGAAGGAAACCGGAATGCTGTTGGAGAACATGCTTTGGGGCTTTTACTTTCTTTGTTGAACAAACTGCATTCTGCGGACAAAGAGGTGAAATCAGGCATTTGGGACAGAGAAAGAAATAGAGGATTGGAACTAGACGGGAGAACAGTTGGACTTATAGGGTTCGGAAACAACGGTCAAGCGTTTGCCAAAAAACTCCGCGGGTTTGACGTTAAAATTCTCGCCTATGATAAATACAAATCCGATTTTTCGGACGAATTCGTAACCGAAAGCACTTTAGAGGAAATTCAACTAAATGCAGATGTAATAAGTTTTCATGTACCTCAGAATTTAGAGACAATTGGGTATTTCGATAATGAGTTCTTAGGAAATATGAAATGGCCCTTTTTTCTATTAAATGTATCTCGTGGAAAGGTTGTAAATAGCGAAATTATCGTTAAAGGCCTTAAAAATGGGAAGATTCTCGGCACGGGCTTAGACGTTTTGGATTACGAGAATGGCACCTTTGAAAACACGATGCTTGAAATAGAATCTAATGAATTGAAATATCTGCTTAATTCACGTCAAACGCTTCTAACACCGCATGTTGCAGGATGGACGGAAGAGAGTTATATGAAATTAAGTAAAGTGCTCGGAGATAAGATTTTAGTAAAATTCTCAACATAAGGCAATTTTTACTATGCATACACACCAATTACACCTCCAATTATGCACATTAGTGATGTTTAAAAAAAAGTTAATTACTAAACAAATATAGAACAACATTCGTTTAATAGTTCTATATTTGTCCCGGACTGGTGAACAGGTAGAGCCAAGTAACATCTAAAAAAGATTTAAGATTTAGTTTTCATAAGTAGTA